>Ga0213868_10003457_pt1 | contig 14722 bp, 11 predicted proteins | sample PICome_9_FD_160087 | JGI IMG/M metagenome (GOLD analysis project Ga0213868, IMG submission 160087) | Coastal seawater microbial communities near Pivers Island, North Carolina, United States - PICO127 | ecosystem: Environmental > Aquatic > Marine > Coastal | place: USA: North Carolina...
CCGGAGGTCGGAGCCGTCATGAGTTTATCGGACTTCAGGGCTCCCTGAATGATCGTATCAATGTCAGACGCACTCACAAGCGTCGAAGGAAGAACACTTCCCGCCACCGGAAAATACCAATTCGATAGACTGCTCGTGAAGATCCCGACCTCCGCTTCCCCGAACGCTACCCACCAATAGATTCGCCTCGCCGAGAATTCGGGAGACGCCGCAAACACTTCCCCAGCCAGTCGCCCGGCTTCGCCGAAGATTGTACGTATATTCAACTTACCGAACGACTCCCAAGCCCCGCGAAGAGCGGTGAGATCGCCAAGCGCAGAATCCAGCTCAAAGTCCTGAGCGAAGGTACCCAACTCAACTTGAACACCATCCGGAAGGGCCACGCCTGAGGCAGCGGCCAAGATGGGTTGACCAATACCCGCGTTCACCTGAACCGTAGCACCCAGGCAAAGGTTGAGCCATCCACTGAGCAAGACCAGCGTCGCCGTGATCAAGACAAGGCTCATTCGTTTAAATTTCATAATCTCTACAATTTAACCTTAATTTGGAGTTTGAAAACTCATTTCCCGCCAAACCGCTGGAGACCTGAGATTCCGCAACGTCCATAAATTTGATTGCGACATAAGTCGTGGACCTTCAATCCTAAAAACGGGATTGGAAACTGAGGACGATTCGTAACTTGCTCATTTGCAGCAAAGGTTCATTGCTACGCAATGGACCTTCTGAGTGACTAGCCGTTGATGTGCAACTGTATACAATTCAGGGGTTTAGGCGGATTTTTGGGATTCCATTCCTGTTTCTAGGCTTAGGGATATTGGATGTGTCCGATCGTTGACTGAGAATGAAGATGGGCGCATTCTTTGGGTGGGAACTGACAAACACCTTTATCAACTTGATCTTCCCTTGCCCACTCCTGGTGAGGAGTATTTCGAGCCTCGGAAGAACATTCGTAGCATCGCGGATTTTAAGATCTTCGGCCTGCATCGTGATCACGAAGATGCCCTCTGGATTGACAAATGGGAAGGAGAGTTGATGCGGCTAACGGAGCATTCGGACTTCCCTGAGCATCTCCGCGATGGGCGTGTTCAGCTTCCGCGCTGTAAGCCAGGCGAGCCGATCAAATGGTTGGTTGCCGATCCCTTGGGGATTCTGCAGATGAGATCGGCCGTTGATATCCGTCCTGTGATCACAAGAGGGATGGGAGAGATCATCAGCCTCACGATTGGCGAGGCTGACTCCCTTTGGTCTAGCTCCCGAGATGGCCTTTACCGACTGAGGCCTAACAGGTTCAACGTGGCGAGTTTTCAGAGTAAGCGCTTTCCTGACGATATTCCCTTACGCAATGTGACGGAAGGTCTAGGTGGATCTCTCTGGTTTCTATTTCACGAACACGTTGCCCAATGGTCCGGTTACGAGTTCACAATCTACCATGGTGGCACTGGCAACCTGAAGGGCATTTCAACCTTGGCCATCTCGTGGGCTGGTCAGGTCTGGGTGGGAGGGGCATTTGATGGAGACGCGCGGATTCCGGAATCACTGTAAACGCCGATTGAACTGCGTGGAACCCAGGCCTGCTTTTGGAGCCATTTCACTCATAGATATCTGCTCGTCGTAGTTCTCTTCAATATTGGTGGATCCCAGGCGCGAGTTCGTGGAAACACGCGGATTGATTGGAAGGAGCTCCGATGGGAGAAATCACGCCAGCCATGCCAAGAACTTGATCTTGGGCATCGAGTAGCGGTGTCTTGGTGGACACGTACCACCTTGGCGTTCCGCGGACATGAGGGACGAACCAGAACTCATTTGGGAGGATTGTCTTGCTCTTCATGACGCGGCGGTCTTTTGCATGATAAGCCTTGGCTAGAACGGGTGGTTGAGAGTCGAGATCAGTCTTTCCCAGCAATGGTTCTTCACGCTCTAAGCCGAATGCGTTTTCCAGAACAAGCTCATTCACGCTTACACAGCGGTGCTTGGCATCCTTGGATGCAGAAGTAGGTGGAGGGCAGGTATTTGCAGAGTTCGTCGAGTGCCAGAGCTTGGGGGCACTTGGCAAAGAAGGCTTTCTTGAACGCCTGGCCAAACACTGGACTAGAGTTCTTCTACTCGGATGACCTCGTTCTTCTCATTGCAGAGCAACTTCTTGGCCACGATCCGCTTCTCGTCCAAGCCCCAGGCCATGATGGCCACGCGCTCACCCTTCTGAATGAGCCTTGCGGCACCTCCGTTCATCACGATGCCGCCTTCTCCAGCTGGGCCAGTCTGCACGTAGGTTTCGAGTCGGTTTCCAGAGGTGATGGAGGCCACGAGGACTTTCTCGCCTTCCCAGAGATCTGCGACTTCCATGAGGTCCTCGGGGATGGAGATACTCCCTTCGTAATCGACATGGGCGTCGGTCACGATAGCTCGGTGGATCTTGGACTTGAGTTGAGAGCGCAGCATGGGATCGCGAATCAATCCTGCGGAAACAGGGGCGTCAAGGGGGATACTACGGCTGATTATTTATGTTATAGTAATTTCCAACCCTATAGCTCGTATGGATTATATTGACTATAATTTCCATAATATTATCTTGGTGCACTGATCTCTCATTGAGACCGGTGAAACGGCCAAGCTCATGCACTCTTCGAACCCTCTCCGACCCGCCTGTCTTTTGATTTTTCTTCTCCTGCTTTGCGTTGGGCAGGGCAGCGCGAACTCTCTGAGGCCCTTGATCATCATTGACCCGGGCCACGGAGGCAAGGATCCGGGAGCCGACTATGGGATCTATGAAAAGACGGTGAATCTTCAGCTGGCGTTCGCGCTGGAGCAGCGCCTCCACGACTTGGATATCGATACGGCCATCACTCGTGACCGCGATGTCTATTTATCTTTGGGCGAACGAGCCCGGTATCCGGCGAAATTCAGCGGCCCGAAACTATTCGTCAGCCTTCATTATAATGCGCATGAACGAAAAGGAGCGAAGGGTATCGAAACGTTCTATCACTCGATGGCGAGTCGTTCGCTTGCTACGAGAATCCAGAGTGCGTTGATTCGGTCGACGAGAGCGACTGATCGTGGCATCAAGCAGCGCCGAGATCTTGGAGTGCTACGGTCAAATAAGGCAGATGTTGCTGTTCTGGTGGAGGGAGGGTTTCTTTCGAATCATTCAGAACGGCAGTGCATTGCCCATCCAGGTTATCGCGATCTCCAGGCGAGAGCCATTGCAGAAGCGATCGCTGGTTACGTGGGCAAGCCTCCTCGTCCAACTCCTTCCTATCAATCGGGCTACCCTGTAGCGCAGAAGGCGGGAGTGCTTCGACCAGACCTGCAGATCACGGCAATGCGCTCGAGAGCGACACGGCCGCCTCTCTTTCCTCTTCAGCGTCGGACGCACTATCGTCAGCGCTGACTCGGGTGACCCAACGGCGGTGTCTGTCGGGGCTTGGACGAAGGTTCCGACAATGCCTGTCGAATTGGGGCTCCTTTCTCCTCAGGAGTAGGAGTAACTTGGCCTGTTTCGGGGGCTACAATATTGGTGGAAATTTGTCGGCGGGAACCGGCATCAGGGGCCTTGCTGGAGCGGCTTCCTGAGGGTGGTGTGTCGCGCTGCGAGCCACCAGCAAGTCAAGAATTCGGCAAGTAGGGAGCAAGAAAGCCAAGCTGCAGACGATATCTAAACCGAGACGGGCTTTTGAGAAGGAGGCGTCTAATCGGAAACTGAGCCTTGTGAGGTGCACTGGTGGGGGAAAGAGAATCGTGATTGCACGAAAGTTTTCCGATGGAAATAGGGCAATCTCCCGTTCAATCTGATGGTTCCCATGACTCCTATTCGCAAACAGATCAGCTCTATCCTTACCCTCTCGGATGAGAAGGCGATGGTGCGTGTGAAGGAGAAGGGCGACCATGCCGCGTTCGCCCTGCTGGTGAATCGTTGGCAAGGGCCGATCACCCGGCTGTGTGTGCGGATGATGACGGATGAACAGCGTGGTGAAGACCTCGCGCAAGAAACCTTTGCCAAGCTCTTTCGGAAGCGCGCTTCCTACAAGCCGACGGGCAAGTTCTCGACCTACCTCTGGCGAGTGGCGATGAACATGTGCTATGACGAGTTGCGCAAGCGCAAGCGTCAGTGGGAGCGCCAATTTGAGCAGCTCGATGCCGAAGGTGAAGAACGTCAGGATCGCATTGCGGTGACCGATGAAACGCCGATGCACGAGACGGCAAAGAACGAAGAAGCGGCCTTGGTTAGGGAGGCCTTGGCGAAACTGCCAGAGTCGTATCGCTCGGTGCTCGTGCTTCGACACTACGAAGGGCTCAAGCTTCGAGAGATCGCCGAGATTTTGGAGATCCCGCCTGGCACCGTAAATTCGCGCATGGCCGAAGCGCTCACCCGCCTTTCTCGCAATCTTGGTCCGAAACTCTCCAAGATGCAAACCCAGACGATTTCTGAGCCGGTGGCGCCTCAACCTCAGCGGCCCTCGGTGGTCACGCCCTTCGTTTGGCAATTCCAGCGCCTAACGGATCTCTTTTATCAACTGGCACCTGCCTCCTAATGAAAACTTCAAAACCGGACGAACTCATTGACTACCTCTATGACGAGGTGGATGGCGCCGCGCGTCAAGCGGTGGAGCTGCGTTTAGAGCACTGTGAGGAATCGCGTTCGCAGGTCGCAGAATGGCGTGCAACGATGGCTCGATTGGACGAGTGGAAGATTGAGGATAAGGCGGCGCCTGCGACAACGCTAGGGCAGCGGCTTTCGCCCGTTCTGAAGATTGCGGCCGTGGTCGCCGTCCTGGTCGGCTCTGGAGTGTGGATCGGGCAGCACCTGCATCGTCCCGTGGAAGGAGGCGCTCTCATCGCTGCTGCTCCGGAAGAACCCGAGGCCGTAGAGCCGACCGTTCAAGCGGATGAGGTCAAGAAACGCATCATCATGGCGTCAGGAGCCATGACGCATCGGCAAGTACAAGCGCATCTCCAGGAAGCGCTCAAGCACCTGGAGTCGAATGAAATACGCAATGAGACCCTGGCAGTCTTTCTGCCTCCGAAGGAGCAACTGGCCTACCAGGAAGGGGCGAAGGCGTTGCGAACAGTGGCGCAACGGGTTGCCAGAGAAAGCTCGCGCCGAGAAGACTTTACCAATCAGATCATTGCTCGAGCTGAAAAACGCATCGCGCAGAGGCACTAACCTTTTGTTTACATTTTATGATTCAGAAACTTACCTATGGGTACCGCTCGGCATTCGTTTGCTTGCTCGTGGTCCTGGGTGTCTTGATGGTGCCTATACTTGCCGATGAAGAGCAAGGCGGGGGTGGCGTGGTTGTTGGACCCGAAGGCGCCGATCCGGCTACCGGTATGGAAGGCGGGCCTGCGCCGCTGAACCCAAATAGTCCAAACGTCGATGACAATGACAGTCGTGTTGCCGCTGATGCGGATCTTATGCAATTGGGAGTGGATATCCGTGAGCGTGGCTACGCTGTTCCAGAAGTTGCGTTCGATATCTTTCCAGCAGCGGTGAAAGTGGATATTCAAGATTTGATGACGCGGCTCTTGCCTGTCATTGATAGTCAAGACCAGGTGGCTCTTGACGCGTTTTTTGACAAAGAGGGTGAGCGTATTGCAACCGTTTTTGATCAGTTAGGCCTAAGGCCCAATGCGGATTCGTTGATTGCTGGGCCAGCTTTCGAGGCTGGTGGCAATAGCACAATGATCAAGTTTCCGAATGAGTTCAAGAACTATGAGGAGTACTTGGAGTCACTGGAACTTGAGGATTTTGAGCGTAATTATATGTTAGTATCACGCCAAATTGTAGAGACCTACGAGTCTTCCATGATCGAAGCTTTGGGAGAGCGTGAGCGTGTGCAGTCTGCTTTGGAAATTTATCAAACGCAATTGGAGTCGTTGAATGAGCGCTACGCTGAGCAATTCCGAGAGTTGTCTCTGGAGAGCATAGAGCGAGCTGGAGCAGATGGTCGGCGCCCTGATATTGATCGTTAATCGCAGCCTCTTCAGCCCGGCAGCGGGCGCTAGAAAGCAGAGTGGCTCATTTCGGGCCACTCTGTTTTCGCCTTTCTCAGTGGGTGCGATTTCTTAGAGCATGACAGGGTTAGCCAAGGTCGGCGTGTGGATTTGGAGAGCGTGTCTCATCGCCTCTTTTGACGTCCTGCTTGCCTTGCCGTTGAGTGCAGAATCTTCCTCGGACATTTCTGAGTTGGAGCGATACAAACGTCGTTTGCAGAGCCTCGAAGGATCTAGCGATCCGGCGCGTGTGGCTCAGTTGCAGCAGATGCAACGGCTTCTGACATTGATGCAGCGATCGCTCATCATCAAGGAAGCGAACTCGAAACCGCAGTCTTCAGAACCTGAATCTGCAATGCCAGAGCCAGTTGAGGCCCCGAAGCCGTCGCCTCTCCCAGAGCAACAACCTGTGCCTCAGCCGGTAGGATCAACGGTTGAACCAAAACCCGCAGCCGTGAAGGTTGTCATGGAACCTTTGCCAGAGGTCGTTCCAGCGCTCCCTCGCAAGCAAGCGCCGGTGGCCGTGGTTGAGCCGGTCCCTGATCCACCGGAGCCCGAGATCCCTGCCTGGTTCTTTCAGGTAGAACTAAGCACGTCCATTGGCTATCAGGAGAATATTCTACGCAGTGCGTTCTCTGATCTCGATAGTGCGTTCATACGTGGGAAGGCGGAACTGCAGCTATTGAACCTGCGGCGAGAGGATTTCCGGGTCATGGCCCTGGGGCATTATGATAGAAAGTTTTTTCTCGATGAGTCGTCGGTCCGTGATGAGGATCTTCTTTTCATGTTGGGTCAGGTTGATCGACGCATTGCTGGAGATGTTTGGTTAGGTCTTCAATTAAGTTATTTCTCTGCAAATCAGCCTTTGGATGATCCCGATCTTATCGACCTGGACACCGGGTCCATTCCGCTCAAGTTCGATCAGCTTTCTATCTCCCCGCAGCTCACGTGGGAACCCTCGAAAGAGCATGCGTGGGTTGCGCATCTCGACTTTCGGCGTGAGACTACGGATGGCTTGGAGATTGAAGAGCAGGACAATGATCAATGGGGGATGGGCTTGAACTACACCTTTGAGCCGAGTTTGGAACATCGCTTTCAGCTAAACTATCAATTTACGGAAATAGACTATGATGAGCGTCGTGCTCGATCATCATCAGGGACGTTCCTCGACGACACGCTGGAGACGAGGCGTTACGAGTGGAGTGCTAGCTATCGACGGACTTGGGAGCGGGAGGAGTCGCGTTGGCGAGCGGAAGCCCGCTTGCGCTGGATCTTGGATGACGATGAGGTCGGTGGTTATGATGACGTGGCCCGGCTTGAAGTTCGTGGTCGCTTGAGCTGGCGCCATCGCAAGCGCACTGAGGTCCTGGCGGAACTGCGTTACGGGGAATACTTTTATGACTCTCGTGAGCGGAGCGTCGACGACATGAGGCATAGGGAGCGCTCGTACTGGGTGGGCAGCCTGACCGTCGAGCATGCCTTTAACAAGCGTCTGGCAGGTTTATTTCGCTACGAATTCCGAGAGAACGCAGGCAATAACAGCGTAGATCGGTATAGTACACAGATCCTTTCCACTGGTATCCGCCTCACTTTCTGACTATATTTTGACGTTGCATGAGAAGCCTCACGCTAGCATTTGCCCTGCACAGCTGTCTTGCCTTCTCGTCCCTCTTCGGCAAGGAAGACGCCTCTCCTGGTGAGACCCACTGGGAGTTTCAAGCCGATGGACGAGTGATGGCCACAGCAGCTATGGATGCGGAGCGTATCTACTTTGGCACGGCAAGTCGTTCTGCTAGTGCTCCAACGAGCGATCTGTATTGTCTCGACCGTGAAACCGGTACGGAAGTTTGGTCTCAGGCGTTTCCTAATTGGCTGCAGGCTTGCCCTGTCATCACAAATACCCGTGTGTTCATCGGATGTGATGATACCAAACTTTACTGCTTGGATAAGCAGACAGGAGAAGAACTCTGGCAGGTAAACACGTTTGGCCGGATCGACTCAACACCGTGTGTGGATATGCCGGGAAATTGTTATTTTGGCTCACGCGATCGTTTCCTTTACGCAGTGGATCAGAGTGGGCAGGTGTTATGGTCGCGGTTTCTCACGCAGGGAGTCGCCTCATCGCCACTGTTGAATGAGCGTGAGGGACGTCTCTATGTGGCCGACCTTTCGAATACGATCTATGCCTTTACCCTGAGCGGTGAAGAACTCTGGCGTTACAAGCCGCGTCAAGGAGGTATTGGCGGCGTTCGGTTAAGGATCTACTCGTCACCCACGATCGATGATGAGGGCGTGCTTTACGTGGGCTCTGGCGATAAGAATCTTTATGCGGTGAATCGTCATACAGGGCAGCTCTTCTGGCGTGAACCCACTGGTGGCGTGGTCGACTCGTCTCCCGTGATCTCTGGAGACGAGCATCTTTATGTGGCAAATCGGGAAGGTGTGCTCTTCAAGTATCGGATCGATCTGCTTACCGAGGATCGTGAGGTCTGGCGGAATGATTGCATCGGGCAAGTGTTCTATGGTTCCCCTACCATTGATGCAGCCAATAACATCTACATCTGCGGTGCGCCGCCGATCACGGATCCTGAAGCGGAAGAGCCACAAACGCAGCTGTCCTACATTGATCGAGTCAGTGGCCAGATTCTTTGGTCGGAGCGCTATTCCGGCTACACTGACGCGACGCCGATTCTCGATGACGAAGGCAATGTTTACTTTGGAACGGCCAGTGGGGCTTTCATGAAGGTGAATGGCGCGGGGAGAGGCTTGGCGGAGACTTCATGGCCAACCTTTCGCGGCCAAGTGTCTGGGGCAGGGCGTTATGAAGAAACGTATCGGGACTGGCTTATCCGTTTCGGTATCCCCCCAGAATTTGCCAGCACGAACCGTGATTCAGACGAGGATGGGTTCTGTGACTTCGAGGAGTTCGTGCTTGGTGCCCATCCTAAAGATCCGACAAGTCGACCTTCGAGGATGGTAGGGCAGATTACGCCCCTGGATGACGCTGCTCAGTTTTCTTTTGAACTTCTCAAAGGTCTCAGGACCACGTATCGAGTTGAAGCGAGTACGAATCTACAGGCTTGGCTACCAACCGGAATCTCGCGTGACCGCTTTAACTACGAAGATGAAGAAGATCGATGGCGAGTAAAGGTGCCGTTAGGCCCGCCAGCGAGTTCGCAGGAACTCTATTATCGTGTTCGCTGGGAACAAGAGGCTACTCAGAAACCGTAGCGTGATTTACGGATAGTAAAGCCGTAGAGGTGCATTTTGGGCCTCCCTCGATTACACACCTAATCCCAAGTATATCTCTATATTTGCAGAGTTTAAGTCGCCCTAACGCTAATCATGCGTTTCTAGCCGTTTCATGGCATTGCGTCTTAATTCTAGGAAAAAAACGGATACAAAGTAGATACAAAAAATCGCCACGGCTACTACTTTTCCATCTCACCTGACTTCCGACGATTCAGAGTTCTCGGCATGAATTCCGGGTTCTACTGCTATTCTGCTAGGAAATTGCTTTTCGTCCATGGGGTCAGATTCGCCGCATTGCTAGGGGTAGGAGGGGGTTCAGAGAGCTCGCAAAAAAGTGTCGTCCACCAGTTTCAAAATTTCCTTCGCACGCTCCAGCAGGACATCGCCAAGGTCGGTTAGAACCACCTCACGCGGTTTTCTTTCAAAGAGAGGTTCGCCCAGTTGCTCTTCCAACTACCTTATCGAACGACTCAAGGCAGACTGAGACAGATTCAACTCCTTGGCTGCCCGAGTGAAGCTTCCCGCCCTTGCCACCTCAACAAACTGTTCCAGTTGCTGAAATTCGATGTCGCTTCGCATTGTCAACTTTAACCATGCGCGTCACGCATGGCAAGGATCCGATTAATGCATTGGATGCATACGAAATAGTCGCAGGTTATGATAGCGGAAAAATGAATTCCGTTCGTATTATTTATTGTTCTAAAACCTCCAATACCCCACCCCAAAAAAAAATGAAAACTCGATCTTTGATCACCCTGTTTGCCAGCCTGCTGCTGGCTCCACTCACCTGGAGTTTCGCCCAGGACTCCCAGCCGTCACCCAATTTGGAGAAAGCGGCAAAGGACATTAGCGACTGTCCAGTGATGGGCGCTCAACCCGCCGGTCCTTATCGGAACACGGCAGCTAGCGCACTCTCGAATCGCGACTGGTGGCCAAATCAGCTGAACCTCGAAATCCTTCATCAAAACTCCGCCAAGGGAAATCCGGTGGGAGAGAATTTTGAATATGCAGAGGAGTTTGCCAAGCTCGACCTCGACGCGGTCAAAAAAGACCTCGAGGACTTGATGACCGATTCGCAGGACTGGTGGCCCGCTGACTATGGGCACTATGGTCCTTTCTTCATCCGGATGGCCTGGCATAGCGCTGGGACCTACCGAGTCACTGATGGCCGCGGCGGCGGCTCTGATGGAGCGCTACGATTCGCGCCACTCAACAGCTGGCCGGACAACGGTAATCTTGATAAAGCGCGCCGTCTTCTTTGGCCCATCAAGCAGAAGTATGGCCAGAAGATTTCATGGGCTGATCTCATGATCCTCACTGGAAACGTGGCTCTCGAGTCCATGGGGTTTGAAACCTTCGGATTTGCCGGAGGACGAGCCGACGTCTGGGAACCGCAGCAGGATATTTACTGGGGTCCCGAGTCCAAGTGGCTCGGCGACAAGCGATACAGCGGCGACCGCGAATTGGAAAACCCACTCGCTGCCGTCCAGATGGGACTCATCTACGTGAATCCGCAAGGTCCCAACGGCAATCCTGATCCTCTCGCTGCGGCGAAGGACATTCGGGAGACATTCGCCCGCATGGCGATGAACGATGAAGAGACCGTGGCCCTGATTGCTGGAGGTCACACTTTTGGAAAAGCCCACGGCGCCGCGAGCCCGGAAGGAAACGTCGGACCCGATCCCGAATCAGCGCCTCTCGAGGCCCAGGGATTTGGATGGATCAACTCCTACGGAAAAGGAAATGCCGGTGATACCATCACCAGTGGACTCGAAGGAGCCTGGACCAGTGCCCCGGCACAGTGGTCGCATATGTATTTCTCCAACATGTTCGCCTACGACTGGGAGCTGACCAAGAGCCCGGCCGGAGCCCAGCAGTGGATTCCTAAAGACGGAGCCGCAAAAGGAACCGTGCCTGATGCTCACGATCCTAAGAAAGGCCACACTCCGATCATGTTCACGACCGATCTCGCTCTGAAGATGGACCCAGAATACGGGAAGATTTCAAAACGCTTTTTCGAAAATCCGAAAGAGTTCGAGCAGGCCTTCGCGAAGGCATGGTACAAGCTGACTCACCGCGATATGGGACCCGTCTCCCGCTACCTCGGAAATGACGTTCCCGATGAAGAACTGATCTGGCAGGACCCCGTTCCTGCAGTCGATCACGGGCTCATCAATGATGCTGACATCGCCAGCCTCAAGGAGAAGATCCTCAGCTCCGACCTGACCATCTCACAACTGGTCTCAACCGCCTGGGCCTCGGCTTCCACCTTCCGTGGATCCGATCTCCGTGGAGGAGCCAACGGCGCACGTATCCAGCTCGCTCCCCAGAAGGATTGGGAAGTAAACAACCCGAAACAACTCGCGAAGGTGTTGGATGCACTCGAAGCGATTCAGGATGAATTCAACAGGGCTCAGTCCGGCGACAAGAAAGTATCTCTGGCTGATCTAATCGTGCTCGGTGGATCTGCCGCAGTCGAAGCCGCAGCGAAAAAAGCGGGTCACGAAGTGGAAGTGGCGTTCGCCCCCGGACGCACTGACGCGACTCAGGAAATGACGGAGGTAGACTCCATCGCCTACCTCGAGCCGAAGACGGACGGTTTTCGGAATTACCTCGGGAAGGTGCTCGATCGCCCTGCTCCAGAGAACCTCGTCAATCGCGCTCAATTGCTCACCCTGACCGCTCCAGAAATGACCGTTCTCGTAGGCGGCATGCGAGTGCTGGACACCAACGTTGGGCATCCTGATCTCGGTGTTCTTACAGATCAACGCGGAGCGCTCAGCAACGACTTCTTCACCAACCTGCTCGACATGAGCACAGAGTGGACTGTCTCCCCCATGTGCGACCATTTTTACGAGGGCCGCGACCGCGAAAGCGGAGATCTGAAGTGGACGGCCACCTCAGTTGACCTCGTCTTTGGTTCCAACTCTCAACTCCGCGCCATCGCCGAAGTATACGGCAGTTCGGATGGAGAGAAAAAGTTCGTCAACGATTTCGTGGCCGCCTGGGCCAAGGTAATGCACCTTGATCGTTTTGATCTTGATACCTGATCAAGAATACCCGGCGGAACTTCCTGCCAGAATTTCATCCCACCTTGGCGGCACAAGTCGTCAGGGTGGGATTTTTCGTATCCAAGACGGAAGCACATACTGAAGAAGCTCCCGATTCCTGTATCGCATCCCAGATCTGCAGACTTGTCAGAGCAGGAATCAAGCAATGGTCGACATATAGCATATGCGGCATAGATCTACCTGTATTTGAAGGCCGCATTAATACCAGCGAGATTACTGATCCAAAGATCAGGCTAATGATGTGCGTGCATTTCATAGATCTGTGAGAGGGAAGTTGCTTCTGTAGGTTGCTTTTCCATGTAACAACGATCAAGGCATTCGGTCTTAAGATTGCTCACTCTATCCTGCGCTACGATACGAAACGCCTAAATTGGCCCTATTCTGTATTCAACAGCCTCTCAAGGTGACTCCTCTGCCGCTCACCCATCTTGTTCGACTTCCGCCGATTCAGAGTCCGCGGCATGAACTCAAGGTTCCCGATCCATGACTCAAACTGTGTAGCCTTGGGCACAGGCACGATGTGATCCACTTCAGCGATCTCAAGGTGTTCGCGTAGGTGTCACGATGTAAAACCTTCTTAACCCCGAAGCATCCATATCGGTAACTTCTAGCCCGCATTTCTCATAGGCATCTATCAATAAGGCGAAAATGGGTGTTACGAGCGATGGTCAGACATGGATGGGATGAGCAAGGCACCACCGTGAAGCTGAGAGCTGGATTTCGTGGCATTGTTGACTCGAAATGGCCAAGCTTTGGTGGCAATCGATGCGATTAGACACGAGATGCCTGTCCCGAGGCCAGATTGCGGTCTCAGGTAGACTCTGGTTGGACCTTACCTCTTGGTTGGTTGGTCAGCTTCGTTCTTGAAGGAGACTTATTCGTTCGTGAGCCTGCCCGAAGATCTCTCGGAGAACAAAGTTACTGCATAGGCGCACATGCACACGTCGCACACTGACTGTGATGGCTGCTGCCACTTTGAGCAATCGTTGACGGATGGTGCCTACCGTGGCACGGGCCAGTTGAGTTCCTTTCAAGGCGTGGGTTCGCAGCTGTTGCACGAGTAAGTAGGCTATGGTCGAAAACCAAAGTCGCAGCTGATTGCTTGCCATGGCTGCGCTGCTGGTCCGGTCGGCGAACATATCTAACTGTTGTTCTTTGATTCGGTTCTCCATGTCACCTCGCGCGCAGTAGAGGTCTCGGTAGATGCCTTCAGGGCTGAAGTCTGTGATCTCTGAGGGACTTGCTTCTTCTGTCCAAGGGGTTTCGGGGAGGTTGGTGACGACGAAGCGCGGGTTCTCTTTGTCACGAATGATTTGGGCTTTGCCGATGAGTCGTCTTGGGCGACTCCAGGTGTTGAGGGTTTGATAGGTGAAGCTGTCGAATCGGCAGGCATAGCCTCCGGTGAGGCAGGCCGTTTCGCGTGCTTTGATCATCTCTGGCTCTAGCAATTTCTTCAGACGAGTATTCTTGGCCATACCAAGACAGTAGTAACAATCGTTGTCTTCGCACCATTTCATGATGGCTTCGCGGGCAAATCCACTGTCGCCCCTGACAATGATGCGCGCCTGTGGGAAGCGAGTGCGCAGTTGGGCAACAATGCTCACAAGAGCTTCGACGGTGCCATCGCAGCCGTCGCGATCACAGGTGCGCAGTTTGGCGTAGAAGGGCAGGTCGCCGACGAAGGCATAGAGCGGAAGGTAGCAGTAGTTGCGATAGTAGCCGTGAAAGTAGCGGCCTTCCTGGCTGCCATGAATGAGATCATCGGTGGCATCGAAATCGATGATGATTTCTTTGGTGTCCTCCGGAAGGGCTTGGGTGCTGAGTTCGATGAGCGTTCTCTCAATGTCGGCGTGGTTGGCGTGGATCTTGTGATAGTGCGTGGATAAGTCGCCGTTCTGAGTTTGGGCGTTGGTGGTCTCAAGACGGTTGAGGGTGGATTTGCCAGCTAACGGGTTGCCTTTGTCGTCCCCGATCCGGCCTTCCCCTAGGGGATCTGTCTTACCGACAGCTGCAGCAATGAGGGGATCGCCGCGGAGCAATTCGTGGTCGTTGAGATCTTCATAGCCCGCTACAAGGCCGTAGATGCGTTGGCGAAGCAACTCTGGGAGAGAATGCTCCACATAGCGTTGATCTCGATGATCGGTGAAGCCGTGCGCAAGGCGATCGGTGATGCCCAGGCATTGGTCGAGCTGGCTGATGAGCAGCAGTCCCCCTTCGTTGCTGAGATGGCCGCCGCTGAAATCAGCCTGAAGTTTACGGCGTCCGAGATCTTGAAAATCGAGAGATGGATGGCTACAGTCTGTCAAAGCTTGGTGTTGAGTTTTGGTTTTGCTAACTCAATGGCTGACATGTTGTTAGCCATTCTCAACACCAAGCTTGCTCAAAATGTATGAGATATGCGGGCTAGA
>Ga0213868_10003460_pt1 | contig 14720 bp, 13 predicted proteins | sample PICome_9_FD_160087 | JGI IMG/M metagenome (GOLD analysis project Ga0213868, IMG submission 160087) | Coastal seawater microbial communities near Pivers Island, North Carolina, United States - PICO127 | ecosystem: Environmental > Aquatic > Marine > Coastal | place: USA: North Carolina...
TCTAAACATGACTCTAATTATCAAACAGCTCATTTAATTGCTCAAATGATTTGGTATTTCATAGAAGGTGTAAATTATAGAGCCAAAGATTATCCATATTGCACCAAAGAAGACTACCAAAAATTTACTGTTTTATTAGAAAACGACGATCCTATAAATTTTTACAAGAGTAATAAATCAGGGAGATGGTGGATGGAGATAAACTTAATTAAAGATAATAAATATAAAAGGCATGCGTTAATACCATGTACATATGAAGATTATTTGGAAACAACAAAACAACTAATACCAAATAGGTGGTTTAAAGCACAAAGAAAAATGCTTTAAATAGTAGACTATCATAAGTTTAGGTTAAAATACAATTATTACATTGTGTTTTTACAAAAAAATCTTTAGGTTTACGTCCTTTTTTAGGAAAGATTATAAAATATGAAGAAAGCAATATTGTATACATTTTTGATAACCATCATGTATGGATGCGGTTCAAATGATCGTGGTGAGTTAGTAGGAGTAAAAACTAAGTACAAATGGTTTAGTGAAAGACCTTTTGGAATGGTGTCCATTCCAGGGGGTTCGTTTACAATGGGAAAACAAGATGAAGATTTAACAGGAACGATGAGTGCTCCACCAAGAACTGTAAGTCTTAGTAAATTTTACATGGATGAAACAGAGATATCAAATTCAGAGTACAAGCAATTTGTAGAATGGGTTAAAGATTCTATTGTAAGAACAGAACTTGCTCTTATGGCAGACTTTGCATCTGGAGGTAGTTTAATAGACGATAACGGTCAGCCAATTTCTGGTGGAATATATGACTACGCCTATGCAGTTGCAGACACAGCAAATCAAACAGCTTATCAAAAATATATGTTTGAGAATTATTACGACCTTGGAACAGGTTTAGACTCTCTTAAACCACTCAATAAAGACAACGATATTATTTGGGATACGAGTGAGTATCCAGACGAATATTACACTGAAGTAATGGATTCATTGTATATAAAAAAGAATGATGCTAGAAATGGAATTAGAACATTTAATAACAAACTTTTAAAATATACGTATTCATGGTTTGATGGAAATGCTGCTGCAAAAAACACAAGTAACAGAAGAAATTTTTTAATCAATGAAACAGTAGACGTATATCCAGATACAACAGTTTGGGTTAAAGATTTTAATTATTCATACAATGATCCTATGCATCAAGATTACTTTTTTCATCCAGCCTATCAAGATTATCCAGTGGTTGGAGTAAATTGGAATCAAGCGCAAGCTTTTTGTAATTGGAGAACTAAAAATAAAAATGATAGAATGCGAGACAAAAAAAACTTTGTAAATATTCCTAGTTTCAGACTTCCTACTGAAGCAGAATGGGAATATGCTGCAAGAGGAGGTCTTGAATTCTCCAAGTATCCCTGGGGTGGTCCAAACACCACTAGTGATAGAGGATGTTTTTTAGCAAACTTTAAACCTGTCAGAGGAAACTATGCAGTAGATGGAGCACTTTACACAGTAGAAGTTCAGTCATTTAATGCTAACGATTATGGATTGTATAACATGTCTGGTAATGTTTCTGAATGGACTAATTCATCATTTAATAATAGTTCCTATTACATGGGTTCTACGATGAATTCAAATGTTGAAGACAGAAACAATAAGAGAAAAATAATAAGAGGTGGCTCATGGAAAGATGTTGCCTATTATTTAGAGGTAAGTACAAGAGATTTTGAATATGCTGATACCGCAAGAAGTTATATCGGTTTTAGAACTGTTCAATCAACTGTAGGACCTTCAATAAACACTAATAATTAATTAACCCCAACCTAAAACATTATTAAATTATGGCACAATCAAAATCAACTAAGAAAATGTTCAACATGGCTTACGGAATCGGAGCCGCGATAGTTATCCTTGGAGCATTATTTAAAATACAACACATATCAATTGGTCCTTTAACCGGAGGATTAATGTTAACCATAGGTATGGCTGTTGAGGCTATTGTATTTGCAATATCTGCATTTGAGCCCGTAGAAGAAGATTTAGATTGGACCAAGGTATACCCAGAACTAGGTGATGCAGACGGTGAAGGAGCAGGAGTAAACGGGATGTTGTCTCAGAAATTAGATAATTTATTACAGGAAGCACAAGTAGACACAGAGCTGATGACGAATCTTGGAAACAGTATTAAGAGTTTTCATACTGCTGCAGAAGGTTTGAGTGTTGCTTCGGAATCAATATCTTCTACTGTAAAATATAACGAACAAGTAGAATTAGCAGCTACTCAAATGGAGTCTTTAAATGGTTTGTATCAAGTACAAATGGAAAATTCCAACAAACAAGCAGAGTTAAACAACGCTATGGTTGAAAATTCTGAACGACTAAAAGAACAAATGGAATCATTGGCAAGTAATTTATCATCTCTTAACGGAGTGTATGGTGGAATGCTTTCTGCAATGTCTACCAAATAATTAGTTCATCATTAACTTAAAAAACTAATTATTATGGCAGGAGGAAAATTATCCCCAAGGCAAAAGATGATCAACTTAATGTATCTAATTTTCATTGCAATGTTGGCAATGCAAATGGATAAAAAGGTATTGTCATCGTTTGGCTTTATGAAAGAAAAAATTGAAGATGCAAACGTAGCATCTTCCACAAATATTGACAATATTTTATCAAGTTTAAATACAAAGGCAACCGATCAGCCAGATAAGTTTGCAGACTTAAATAAAAAAGCACAAGAAATTAATAAACTTTCAGAAGATTTATTTGTTTATATGAGTGCCTTAAAAGATTCTATTTTATCTGACACAGATGAAGAAGATAAAACCAACTATGAAGCTATGAGTGGTGGAGATAGACTTGATGAAATGTTTTTTAAAGGGGAGGGTTTAACTCCTCAAGGTGAGAAATTTGTTGAGAGTATTAATTCTTACAGAGAAAACTTATTATCCATTCTTGGAACTGATGCAAATCCAGATTTGATTAGAAATGTTAAAAAACGATTTAATACAGATCCTGAACCAGCTAGAGAGGAAGATTCACCTGAAATTCCTTGGATAAAAAGTAGATATGAAGGTATGCCTATGATTACTTCTATTGCTAATATTACTCAAATACAAGGAGATGTAAAAAATACAGAAGCTGAGATATACACCAATCTTTTAGGAGGACAGTTAGAAACAGAAGTTTCTTTAACAAATTACGAGGGCATCGTAGCACTTAAAAAAACAGCTTACTTTGCCGGAGAGAGAGTTGAAGGGAAAGTTGTTTTAGGACGTTATGATGCTACCTTAGTACCAACTGAAGTAATTTTAAATGGTAGGGATTTAACTGATAAGGTTGAAGAAGGTCAAGTTAATATTGATATTCCTGCTGGAAATGTAGGAACCAATAACATTAAAGGGACCATTACATTTATGCAAGACGGTGAGGCTCAAGATATACCTTTTGAAAGCTCTTATTCTGTAATAGCAGAACCTAGTGAAGCTGTAATTTCAGCCGATAAAATGAATGTAGTTTACAGAGGTTTAGACAACCCGATATCAATATCAGTTCCAGGAGTAGGTGATAAAGATATTACACCCACAGTTGGTAAGGGAAATAAATTAACAAAGACAGGGAATGGTAAATATATTTTAAATCCAGGATTAGGTAAAGAAGTTACCATTAACGTTTCAGCAAAATTGAGTAGTGGTAAAAATATTAAAACACCTAAAATATTTAGGATTAAAGATATTCCTGCGGCCGCAGGAACTGTTAGAGGAGATTTTGGGGTAGTACCTATGCCAAAATCTAGTTTAGGAAATACTCCAATAGCAGCTGAGTTACCAGACTTTGTATTTGATTTAGAGTTAGTCGTTCAAGGATTTACTATTAAAGTACCAGGTCAATTAGCTGTGAAATGTGTTGGAACTAGGTTAAGCGCTAAAGCTAAGAAAACACTTGCAAAGGCAAGAAGAGGTGATTTAATTACTATTTTTGATATCAAAGCCATTGAAAAAGAAAAAGGGACACGTATTAAAAAGGTATTACCAGTAAGTATACAGATTACAAATTAGAATAAAATAAAAGTACTATGAATTGGAAGGTTTATTATTTAGTCTTTGTTGCATTGTTAGTTTCTAGCTATAGCAATAGCCAGTCTAACTTATTAAATGCAACTGAGGTTGATCAAATAGGTAAGCAAACAAAAGAAAAAATTGCCGCAGACAATGATAGTCCTTTATCCTATGGATATATAGATGATAGAGACATTTTATGGTCTAAAGTTGTATGGGAATTTGTAGATTTAAATCAAAAAATAAATCTACCATACTATTATCCAATAGATACTGCAAATATATCCAATGACAGACGTTCATTATTTGATACTTTACTAAAAGGAATTAGAAAGGGTGATATAAAAAATGTGTATTCAGATTCTTTTTTTACATCCAAAATAACTGGTTCTGAGATAAATGAAAAGTTGGTAAACATTCGTTTAAACGGAGATTATCCAGATACTTTTAGAATTCAAACTCAAGATATTGAAGGGTATATGATGAAAGGGATGTGGTATTTTGATAAACGATTAGGGGAATTAAAATATAGACTACTAGCATTGGCACCTATGGGTAAAGATGTATTAACTCTTGGGTTGCCAGATATAGAAGACGACGAACTTTATGAGCTCTTTTGGGTATTCTATCCTTCAGCGAGAAATATATTACACAAAGCCAAAGTTTTCAATCCTAAAAATGTATCGCAACCAATTTCTTATGATCATTTATTAAATGCTAGAAGATTTAATTCTGTAATTGTACGTGAGGAAAATATTTATGGAAATAGAAAAATTGCAGATTATATAAGAGGAAATGCATTGTTTCAACTTTTAGAAGCTGATAGAATTAAAGAATCCATTAGAGATAAAGAAATAGACATGTGGAATTATTAATGTCATATAATTTTAAATACATAAAAAAGCGTTTCGATATTCGAAGCGCTTTTTTATTGTAAAAGAGTATTTTTGAATTGTGAAAGTAGATTACATAATAGTTGGGTTAGGCTTAGCAGGATTAGCTTTTGTAGAGAAACTTATTCAAGCTAAAAAAAGTTTTATTGTTTTTGAGGATGATTCTCAAACGTCTTCTCTTGTTGCTGGTGGTGTTTATAACCCTGTAATTTTAAAACGATTTTCACCAGTTTGGAATGCTAAGGAACAATTATCAGTAGCTCTCCCTTTTTATGATAAGTTGGAAAAAAAATTTGGTCAAAAGTTTGATCAAAAATTTTGTATCAAGAAAGCATTCAAATCTATAGAAGATCAAAACAATTGGTTTGCTGCGTTTGATAAACCAACTGTAGCTCCATTTTTAGACCCGAAACTAGACAAACAAGCCTATGAAGGTGTTGTAGGTGAATATTATTTTGGCAATGTAAAAGAGGGAGGAAGAATAGATACATTAAAATTAGTTGAGGCTTATAGACAATATCTTAAAAATAATCATTGGATTCGCTTTGAGAAGTTTTATCATAAAGATATTTTATTTCAGGGTAATTTGGCTATATACAATAATCTTCAGGTAAGTAAAATTGTTTTCTGTGAGGGATTTGGTATTAAACAAAACCCTTATTTTAATTATTTACCATTGGAAGAGGCTAAAGGTGAAATAATTACAATCCATGCACCCAATTTAAATATAGATTTTTTACTGAAATCAACTTTATTTGTTTTGCCGTTAGGTAACAATCAATATAAAGTAGGTGCTACATTTAACCATCAGGATAAGACTTCTAAACCCTCTGTTGAAGGAAAAGAGGAATTAGTTGAAAAGTTGAAAAAAGTAATCTCTGTACCCTATACTATTAAAGATCAGTCAGCAGGTATAAGACCTACAGTCAAAGACAGAAGACCAATGGTAGGAGTTCATCATATTTATAAGCAATTAAGTGTCTTAAATGGCCTGGGAACCCGAGGAGTGATGATTGCTCCTACAGTAGCTGAAAACTTGTTTGATCATTTAGAGTTTGGGAAAAAACTAGATCAACAGATAAATATCAAAAGATTTGAAAAGAATTAATTTCATTCTTCATAGCTAACAAACATATTTATCCAAAGAATTCGTGAAAGTCTCAAGTTAATTGGGACAAAAAGAATTAACGCTATAAAAACTATAGCAAAAGATGTTAAGATAGGAAGTCCTATTAATAATTTTGAAATGATAAAAGTTATGATGCAAACAGCTACGGTGATGGCATAACTCACATACAATGCACCAAAATAAAATGCAGGCTCAATCATATATTTAAGATCACAATAGGAACATTTTTTTTGTAGTTTATTTACCCTCATAGGATGAATAGAAAAAGGATATTTGAAAAAATCCCCTTGATGACATCGAGGACATTTACCTCCTAAAATACTATGTATTTTATTTCCCTTTCTAAACATTTTGAGTATCTAAAATCTAAAATTAAAAATCATGTAAAAATACTCAAAATAGTCTTTAAAAACTATCGTTTGCTCAACTCCATAGATTCCTGATAGAGAGTTAAAAATAAAAAGTAGGATGTGTAAAATAGATGAAAGTTTTGAAATACTATTGTATTCTTTTTTTAGTTAGTTTTGCAACGTTAAAAATGATATGAATTAATGCTTAACGTACACAACTTAACGGTCTCTTTCATGGGGACAGACCTGTTTTCAGGAATTACTTTCAAACTAAACAAAGGAGACAGAATTGGATTGATAGGTAAAAATGGAGCTGGGAAATCTACCTTGTTAAAGGTTTTATCTAAAGATATTGAAAGTAGTGCCGGAACGATGGCTTTTGATAAAGACATACAAATTGGTTTTCTTCGACAAGATATAGATTTTGTAGCCGGAAGAACAATACTAGAGGAGGCCTATCAAGCATTTGAAGAAATTAAATCTATTGAACTTAAACTGGAAACAATAAATAATCAGTTAGCAACAAGAACTGACTATGAAAGTGAAGAATATAGCCAATTAATAATAGATTTAACGGATTTAACAGAGCGATATGAATTATTGGGAGGTTATAACTATCAAGGAGATACTGAAAAAATACTTCAAGGGTTAGGTTTTCAAAGAGAAGATTTTGATAAACTAACAGATACTTTTTCAGGAGGATGGAGAATGAGAATTGAATTAGCTAAGCTTTTATTACAAAATAACGATATTCTTCTTTTAGATGAACCTACCAATCACTTAGATATTGAATCTATTATATGGTTAGAAAACTTTTTAAAATCATATGCTGGAGCAATTGTATTAGTATCTCATGATAAAATGTTTTTAGATAACGTTACTAACAGAACTATTGAAATTTCTTTAGGACAAATTTATGACTACAAAAAACCCTACTCTCAGTTTCTACTTTTAAGAGGGGAAATCAAAGAAAAACAATTACAAGCGCAAAAAAATCAAGAAAAAGAAATCAAGCAAAAGCAGCTACTAATTAATAAATTTAAAGCAAAAGCTAGTAAAGCATCCATGGCGCAATCATTAATGAAACAACTAGACAAAGTAGAGCTTATAGAAGTTGATCAGGATGATAATGCTACGATGAATGTTCGTTTTGCAATTTCAAAAGAACCGGGAAAGATTGTTGTTGAGGCAGAAAAAATTAGTAAAAGTTACGGAGAAAAACAGGTGCTCGAAAATGTAGATCTTTTGATAGAGAGAAATAGTAAAATAGCCTTTGTTGGTCAAAACGGACAAGGAAAATCTACTTTGGCAAAAATGATGGTTGGCGATATCCCCTTTGAAGGATATTTAAAACTAGGCCACAATGTCGAAATTGGATACTTTGCTCAAAATCAATCAGAACATTTGCCGCCAGAAAAAACTGTCTTAGAAATCATGGAAGATGCTGCTACCGATGGTAACAGAATGCGTGTTAGAGATATGTTAGGGTCGTTCTTATTTGGCGGAGATGCCGTAGATAAAAAGGCAAAAGTGCTTTCTGGAGGTGAGAGAAATAGATTGGCATTGTGTAAATTATTGTTATCTCCATTTAATGTTTTAATCATGGATGAGCCAACAAATCACTTAGACATTGCCTCTAAAAATGTGCTAAAAGAAGCCTTAAAACAATTTAATGGGACTTTAATTTTAGTATCTCATGATAGAGACTTTTTACAAGGATTAACAACAACTGTATTTGGTTTCAAAGATAAAGTGATAAAGGAGTATTTAGGAGATATAGATTACTTCCTTGAACAGCATAAAATGGAAAATCTGCGTGAAGCTGAAAAAAGAACGGTTGTAAAAGTAGATAAAAGTACTTCAAAGAAAGCACATGAATTAACCAGAGATCAAGAGAAGCAATTAAGGAAACTAAAAAATAAGTTGTCAAAAATTGAAACTCAGATTAGCAATTTAGAAACTGAAATTGCAAAGATAGATTTACAATTAGCAGAAAATTATGATGAAGTCTCTAGCAAACCTAATTTCTTTGAGAACTACAAAGCTAAAAAAGCACAAGTAGAGTTGTTAATGTCAGATTGGGAATTAATTGAAGAAGAGGTTGAAAAATTTTCATAATTTGTGATCTTTATTCATGAATTTTAAAACTCAAATATCCATAAAAAATCAAGAGGTAGTTCTTCCTGAATTATCAGATGTCGATTGCCAGATTATTATTAAAAGAGAAGATCAGATTCATCCCTTAGTTTCTGGAAATAAATTCAGAAAATTAAAATATAATATTCAAGAAGCTGTCAAACAAAAACACACAACGCTTCTTACTTTTGGAGGCGCCTTTTCTAACCACATTCTTGCCACAGCTGCAGCCGGTAATTTAAAACAGTTACAAACGGTAGGAGTGATTAGAGGAGATGAATTAGGAATAAATAGCTCTAAAACATTAGAGGCTAATCCTACTCTTAGAACTGCCTCTGAGTTAGGGATGAAATTCGAGTTTGTTTCAAGAGAGGAATATAGAAATAAGGCTTCAGCACGATTTCTGCATAAACTTCAAGAGAAGTATGAAGATTTCTATTTAATTCCTGAAGGAGGTACAAATGATTTAGCCGTAAAGGGATGTGAAGAAATTTTAGAAAAAGAAGATGATCAGTTTAATTATATTTGTTCTTGTGTAGGTACTGGAGGAACAATCTCTGGAATTATTAATAGTGCTCAAAAGCATCAAAAAATTTTAGGATTTCCAGTATTAAAGGGCAGTTTTTTAAAAAATGACATACAGAGATACTCTAAATTTAAAGATAATTGGGAGTTAATTAATGATTATCATTTTGGAGGTTATGGTAAATATTCTGATGAACTTATTCATTTTATGAATAGATTTAAAAAAATAACTCAAATCCCTTTAGATCCAATATATACAGGTAAAATGATGTTTGGTGTGGTAGATATGATTAAAAATAAACTATTTCCTGCTGGAAGTAAAATTCTGATAATTCACACCGGAGGTTTGCAGGGTATAGACGGATTTAATGAGTTATTAATGAAAAAAAAGAGTGACTTAAAAATATTTTAAAATGAGGAGTAAATTATTTCTTTTGGCTTTTTGTATGCTTTTTCTCGCTAGTTGTAGCTCTAGTAGAACAACTACTGCAAGGAAAAGAAATCAGTCAAAAGCTACCGAAACTCAAATTAAAAAATTACCGTCAGTAAAGCAGTCACAACACGTTAAAAAGCTTGAAAAAGGAAACAAACCATTAAATAAATATACTCTTCAATATATTAAAAAATATGCTTCATTAGCTGTTTTAGAAATGCATAAATATAAAATACCTGCAAGTATTACACTTGCTCAAGGTGTTTTAGAATCAGGAAATGGAAGAAGTAAATTGGCTTCTAAATCTAACAATCATTTTGGAATTAAATGTCATACAGGTTGGAAAGGTGGTCGTGTTTATCATGATGATGATGAAAAAGGAGAATGTTTTAGGAAGTATAAATATGTTGAGAGTTCCTACAAAGATCATTCAAAATTTTTGAGTGGAAGAAGGCGTTACGCTAGCCTATTTAAATTAAGAAAATCAGATTACAAAGGATGGGCAAAAGGGTTAAAAAAAGCGGGGTATGCTACAGATAAAAAGTATCCAAAAAAACTAATTAAAATTATTGAAGATTATAAATTATATGAGTTTGATAAATTTCGTGAAAAAGATTTAAAAAAAATAAAAAAAGAAACTAAAAGAAGTCAGGCTAAAACAATTACTAACTCTAAAAAAAGTAAACAACAAAGTTATAAAGTTAAAAAGGGAGATACATTATATTCTATAGCTAGGAAATTTAAAACTACAGTAGAAAATCTTAAGGATGCAAATAACCTCTTTACCAATAATCTTTCCATTGGTCAACAACTTACTATCAAATAATGGTAGGAAAGTTATCGTATATTAATGTAAATAACAGCTAATTACTACCAGCTATAATTCTTTCTGATTGCTTGTTTTTTAATAGTTTTTATAATAACACTTTCTAACTCGTCCTTTTTTGTAGATTCTAATTTTTTATGAGTGATATAGGCTCTTCTTTTTTTATCTAATTGATTGATTTTTTTCTTAATTGTGATTCTTTTTTGACTCAATAGATTTACATGTTTCTCTAGCTCACTATTTGATAATTTTCGTAATTCTAGAGGAAGATTTGATCTTTGAATGGAAGCATAATCAATTTTTTCATCTAGAGATTTGTCTACAAGGTCCCATGTAGAGTTTTTATAAAAACGTTTACTTTTACTAATAGCCCTTCCCACACTAACTGATGACGAATAATTAACTGCATTTTCATCCTGAACTGCTTGTTTTTGATATTTATTTAATCCTTTGTCACCAAAATAAATATAGGTTTCGTTTAGCTGTTTGTTTAAAATAATGATATCAGTATCATAAGGTGTGATTATGTGAATTACTTTTTTATTTTGATTGATAGTCATATAATCTCCTCTCCCTAAATTAGCTCCATCTTGCCACATGCCTGAAATACCTTGATTATAACTACCACAAAAAATTGTATTAACAATAACATCTTTTTCTATTGCATCTGAAATAGCCTCCTTATAATGAAGTTTGCCTTGAGTAAATGGTTCATTTCCCGCAATAAAAATTAATTTAAGATCATTTTTATTTTCTCCCCAATCTAATTCGTTAAGAGATGTATTAATTACTTGGCCACAATATTCTTTACCTCCATTTGTAGTTAGTGAAAATAATTTCTCTGAGATTTCATCTAAATCATTGTTAAAGGGTAGTACTTGTCGAACAAAATTATCTGAAGATTCTAGAAGATCATTTCCATACTCATAAATGGCAATTTCTAAATTAGGTTTTTTAATTCCATATGAAGCGTATGATAATTCATTAATGATCTCCCATAGTTGAGCTTTCGCTTGATTAATGAGACCATCCATACTGTTACTTGTGTCCAATAATAAAGCAACTTTAATTGTATGATTCTCTTTTTTTATACCCCCTAAATTTTCTGACTTTGAATTTAATGACAGTGTTAAAAGAAATACAGTAGTTAACTTAAATAAATTTACTTTCATCATTATAATATTCATTAATTAAATAATAAAACTAGTTGAGTTTTATAGTGTTTATACATATCTTGCAATAGTGATGCCATAGTTTCTGTGCCCCAGAGAATAAGATTATAATTTAACTTATTTTTATAAAATCAGATGTATAGATATTTGTCACATATAAAATCTTTCAACGAGAATAAAATAAATACTCAGAAATGAAAATTATTAAACCTGTGAAAGGGAAACACCCTCAAATATCAAAAGACTGCTATATTGCAGAAAATGCTACTATCGTTGGAGAAGTTTCTATAGGAACTCAATGTAGTGTTTGGTTTAATGCAGTTATTAGAGGAGATGTTCATTACATAAAAATTGGAAATAAAGTAAACATACAAGATGGAGCTGTTATTCATGCTACCTATAAAAAATCACCTACAACTATAGGTAGTAATGTTTCAATAGGTCATAACGCTATAGTTCATGGTTGTACTATTCACGATAACGTTTTAATTGGAATGGGAAGTATTGTTATGGATGATTGCGTGATAGAAAGTAACTCAATTATTGCGGCTGGAGCAATTGTTACGAAAAATACTCGGGTAGAAAGTGGTAGTATATACGCAGGAATCCCTGCAAAAAAGATAAAAAATATATCTAAAGAAATGATTTCTGGGGAAATTGACAGGATTGCTAATAGTTATATTAACTATTCTAGTTGGTTTAAAGAATAGAAAAAGGCTTAGTGATTTTGTCACCAAGCCCTCAAAAATTACTAATTTTCTCTTTCATTTAGTTTTTATGAAATCTCTTTTTTTTCTGATGTCTTCTATTTTTCATTTTCTGATTTCTCTTTTTTTCAAGTCTTTTAAACTTTTTAAATTGTTCTTCATTTAGAATGGTTCTCATCTCTTTTTGAAACATGATTTTACGATCTAAAATTTTATTAGCCATTTGATAACGATTACTTGCATCAATATTTTTTAGTTCATTTTTTGATTCCCTCATTCTATCCGCTTCAATCTTTCGCTCAGAAATTAGTTTAGTAATCACTGGTGTTAGTTTTTTTTGTTGCACTTCAGACAACTCAAGTTCTAAAGTCATTTTTTTAACTTTTAGTGTTGTGAGTTGTTCTGTTGTTAACCTTTTTTTATGTTTTAAAAGTTGTTTTTTTTGTGCATTAGTAGTTAAAGAAAAAGAAATAAATAGTGCTAAAAGACTTACAATTCTTACCATGACGTATTTTTTATATAGTTTATTTTTATACTTTTTTGACCAATAAAATCATAAAAGGTTTAAATTTGACCTTTCAATTAACGGATCATTAACAATTTATATATGAAAAAATTACTGTTTTTATTGCTATTTGTTTCTTGTTATGCTTTTTGTCAAAAAGCTCCAATAGTAGACTTGTCTAGCCCAAGAGCTACGGTATATACTCATGTCTATTTTTTACAAAATAATTCTTACCAACCAAAGAACGCTGCCAAAACTATATATGGATTGGATGAGAAAAAATCAATTCAGGCAGCTATAAAAATTAAAAGAATTTTAGACGGAAAAGGATTAAAAGTAGATTTTAATTTAATTTCTGATAATGCTAATTATAAAGATAGCACTGCTTTTTTAACTCAGCACAAATTTGTTTTATTTCCTGAAAGAATGCCTCTTGTGTCAGTTGAAAAGAAGGGTGATTTTTGGTATTATTCCACTGAAACCCTAGAAAATATAGATTTTATATATGCTGAAACTTTTCCTTGGTACATTGAAAAAATTCAAGAAATTATTCCTGGTGTTGGTCATAAAGAAATTTTATCAGTTGAAATTTGGCAATATTTTGCATTTATAATATTGATCCTTTTATCAATCATTTTATTTGTAATAGCAAAACGGTTGGCTTTCTTGTTTTTAAGAAAAATTTTAAATAAGTACACAAAAAATAAGAATAGTGACATCAATATTACTTTAAAAAAATTAGCACATCCCATCAGCTTATTAATAGCTATTTCACTGATAGATAAAGTTTTACCATCGCTTCAGTTTGGTTTAGAAATTAATAAATGGTTATTTCTAGCTGTTAACATAGCTTCAACAATTTTTTGGATATACGTATTTTTAAAATTAGCACAAGTTTTATTGAGTTTATTCCATGATTATACTCAAAAGACAGAAGCTAAACTAGATGATCAATTAACTCCAATTTTAAGAAATTTTGCAAGCGTAATTATTGTTGTTTTTGGATCTTTCAAATTACTAGTTTTATTTGGAGTAGATGCTACAACTATATTAGCGAGTGCTTCTATTGGTGGTTTAGCTGTTGCATTTGCATCTCAAGATACAGTTAAGAATTTAATAGGAACAGTTATGATTTTTATAGACAAACCTTTTCATATAGGCGATTGGATCTCAGCTGGAGAAGTTGTTGGAACTGTTGAAGAGGTAGGTTTTAGATCCACTAGAATTAGGTCTGCAGATACTTCAATATTCCAAATCCCTAACAGTAAACTTTCCGAGCTAGTAATAAATAATAGCGGCCTAAGACTTTACAGGCGATATAATACACAACTAGGCTTACGTTATGATACACCTCCAGAATTAATAGAAGCTTTTGTAAAGGGTGTTCGTGAAATTATTGTTGCACATCCCGATACCAAATCTGATTCTTATAATGTTGAGTTTACTGGCTTTGGTGACTCTGCGTTGTTAATTTTGATGAACATGTATTTAAAAAACTTAGCGTGGTCTAGTGAACAAAAATCAAGACATCAAATTCATATTGCTATTGTTAAATTGGCAAAAGAACTAGGGGTTGATTTTGCTTTTCCTTCAACAACTGTTATGATTGAACAATTTCCTGAAAAAAAATCAATTGAGCCTAATTACGATAATAACAATAAAAGAATAGATTCAGCTATTAGTCAGGTAGTATCAGATTTTAAAAAACAGCTGGAAGAAAAATAGAATAAACTATTTTTTCTTGGGAGGCATAGGACCTCTAAGATGAATCACTAATCCATTTAAAAAGTTGCGTAAAATTTGGTCGCCACATTCCATGTATTTTGGGTGGTCTTCCTTTCTGAAGAAAGCACCTAGTTCACTTTTAGAGACTTTAAAATCTACTAGTTTACAAATGTCTACTATGTCATTATCACGAAGCTTGTGTGCTACACGTAATTTTTTAAAAATATCGTTATTTGTTAATCCCATGTGATAAAGATA
>Ga0213868_10003461_pt1 | contig 14719 bp, 12 predicted proteins | sample PICome_9_FD_160087 | JGI IMG/M metagenome (GOLD analysis project Ga0213868, IMG submission 160087) | Coastal seawater microbial communities near Pivers Island, North Carolina, United States - PICO127 | ecosystem: Environmental > Aquatic > Marine > Coastal | place: USA: North Carolina...
TAATGAAAAAAGCTGAAGGTATTTCTATAGTTGAAGGCATTGAGAAATATGGTGGCTACGGGTGGACTTGAACCACCGACCCCAGCATTATGAATGCTGGATAGATATATTTAACTTATTGTTTTTATTACCATTTCAGGGCATCTGTAGCCAGTTTAAAGCCCCTAAGGTCCTACAAAATCACGGTAAATCCCTACAAAATCCCTACAGTGGAGTGGAGGGGGTAGCGGTTTGACACATGGGGCGTTTAATATATGTGGTCCCATGTCTCAGTACACCCTTAGTGGGCAGATTACTTCATTGATGTATAGCCAGGTATAATAATAGGGGTAAGATGTTATCGTCGGTAATATAAAACAGTACTTTAATAAGGTGTAAATAAACTTATATTGCTTAATACAGTAGTTATCCGAGATTTTCTTACTTTAATAGAAATATAACTCCATGGATTAGAGGGATAATCAGTGATCGAAAAACCTACGTTGCAACAAATGGAATCCTTTCTATGGGAGACCGCAGACATACTCTGTGGTTAGATGGCGTGAGTGCAGTGAGTGGTTAAAGCATAATGAGTTGGCGAAGGATTTATGACCACGATAATTGATGCTGATAATGATTGGACAGATGCTATCAATGACAGGAGAGATGCTCTCTTTGAGGAAGGCATTGAAACCCATGAAGCAATTGAAAATCTCACGACTCTTCTCAATGAAATAGAAAAGCATATCCACTTTGCCGTCAAAGCAGTCCCTGAAGATGTATTTAAACCAAACCTAACGAAAATAGAAAATCATGTGGATGCTCATGACTATTTTTCTGCTAGTACCTCTAAATACCATGAATTAGATGATTGTCTTCTTGAAGAATTATGGGATTGGTTTAGAAATTACTTTGGTGTGGACAAAGATGACCAATTTAATGAAAAGAGGTGGGATAAACATAGAGAATTTATGGAGTCTTACGGATGTGAACGTATGGATTTCGATTTTGTTTTAGAATATACATACGCAGAGAAATTATTTGCATTACCTTATGAGCAGGTATGTAGTTCATTTAATCTTGTTAATGATGAGGAAGATTCTATTGATAATCCAATGATACAATTTTTTGGTATCTTTGGTGATTGGTTTGACGCACGGGGATTGGCGGATTTACATATAGATTATGAACAGATGGATAAATTTTATGAAGCATATACCAAATAACAAGCAACCTAACGGTCAAACTCCTCCTACTAACATAAATGGTATGCCGTTTATTAGAAAGTTGAGTGGTCTTTACGAAGATCTTGCACTTTTGTTGAATGAAAAAGATATTCGTAAACGATCGGCAGTAAAGTTCTAATATCAATTTCAAAGAGATAGAGACTAAAACATACATGAACGGAAAAAAAGAAAGAATAGAACCGACTCTGGGGCGTCAAACCGATGAAACCACAGTGTCAGTTGATCAAGATTATCTAACTACTTCGTCATATAAAAAACTAAAATCTAAAAAGTCTTTTTTTAAAACTTTTTTCGCGAACCGAAATTATTTTGAAAAGTTTATCCTTGCAAATGTCCCAGTCCTGTGTGGGATACTCCTTATTCAATACGTGGCGCTTGATCTTGGATTTTTAAATGAGTTACTGGGGTATTACTTACTGTTGACCGGTCCTGTAACTATCATCACCTTATTGATATATATTCTATTGACGCCTCTTATGTTTTTACTGATGCTACCGATAGCATTTATTGCGAAGATTTTTCAAAAAAAATAAATCTCGAGTAGTTGATCTAATGCTTCAAGTACCTACTCCAAGCAATCATCAACAAAAAACACCCTAGGAGCATCAATGCGGAGTTTTGATCTCTCGAAAATGTCCATAAAGAGCACATTGGATCAACAAAACCCTTAGCACTTTCCCAAACTGCCATCAAAGGCACAATAAAAATCAAGACTACAGTGTCACTAAGTGGAAGTTGGTGTTCGACTAAAAAGTTTTGTTCGAAGATCCAATAATATTTAGACATTAGAAATAATAGACCATCTAATAACCCATTGAGAACCCCTAGTACTAACCATATTGGAAAGCACAATAATACAAATATGAGAGACACTAAAAAACTTATCATTTGATTGGTAAAAAAATTCTTCCCATTAGAAATTCATCTATCTTAAAAAGTTTACTCGTTGTTTTTGTAGTAGATACTCATCAAATCCCATTCAGACTGAGCACCATAACGTAATGGCAAAATACTTGTTCCTACACCTGAGGTCACAAAAAGAGTCGTTTCACTATCTATATGTAAACCACAGTGTCCCTCTGAGGGTGCATTTGATGGTACCCATAAAGGACCTATAAACGGGATGCTAACTTGACCGCAATGTGTATGACCTGCGATAACTAATCCTTCTACGTCTTCATAGAATGCTACTGCCGGATCATGAGTGATCGATAGTTTTGGCAGATCATTACATGTTTGCGGAAAATTGATGTAACGGTACTGTCCGGTGTAGTCATCCCCAAACCCTCGTATGCAAACAACTCCACTTGATGTTTCGATCAAACCCGTTTCATTTTCCATTACATTCAAACCAGCACGAGAAAACGATGCATACCATTCTTTAGGATTGGACCAACTTTCGTAGTTACCCAGAACTATTGCATTCGGGATGGGGTCGACAAGTTTTATTGTATTAATAATATTCTTACGGTGAGTTGCTATGTCGACTATATCGCGTGGATTCTTTATATAGTCCCCAACAAAAACAATTAGGTCGGGATTGGCGTTTTTAACTGATGATATCAAGGCACGGAACTGTGAAAGCGAATCAGCATGTTCTGATAAGTGAGGATCTCCTATTACTGCAACTTTTAATGCAACTGGGTTTACCTTTGGATCGGCAATGACTATTGAGATATCGTTTCGTGTTGTTTGCATGGACAGGTAGATCGATACTAAAAAGTAACTGCAAATTAATCCGATCGAAATTAGGAATATTGATTTTTTAGTCATGATTGATCGACTGATGATTTAAAATTTTAGTTTATCAGATTGAACTAATTGAAGTGCAGAGAGTGGTTAAAGCATAATAAGTCGACAAAGGACTTAAAGATAATGACACTGCAATATTTAAATAAATATAGAGTTAAAATTCTTAGTTACACTGAGGTTAACATCTATGACTAGTCTATTTGATAAAGCAAAAATAATTGCGGAGAAGGTGCACGCAAATCAAGTGGATAAGAAAGGTTATCCGTATATGTCACATGTTATTGATATTGCCAATAGAGTATCTCACCTTGGAGAGTCTTATCAAATAGTGGGTTTGCTCCATGATGCTATTGAAGATGCAGAACCGACAGCCTTCAGGTCTGAGATTACAAAAGAAATAGAATCGACTTTTGATATTGAAATCATTAACGCAATCAAAGCGATGACTAAAGTTTCAGGTGAAGATTATTTCAAGAGTTACCTACCCAGATTAAAAAATGACAAGATTGCAATTAAAGTAAAAATTGCGGATTCATCTCATAACTTATCGAAAGCACACTTAATAGAAGACAGAGTCTTTCAAAATAAACTTAGAGAAAAATACATCAAGGTTTTGGATGTATTGGGTGAAGATGGTTTGCGATGTGAAAAACCTATAATATTTCGAAATGGTTTATGGGTTGAAGAGTAATGAACATGAGAGAGATGTGGTAATGTCTTCTATTGATAGTTATTGGAGGTATGAGAATCGACCGGCGGTTCTGGTAGATTATGGTGATGACTCTGTCGGTGGATTTTACCTGCAAGAGGGATCAGTGGACTGGGAAAAAGTTACTGAATGGGACGTTGTGCAATGGTTCAAAGACGGAGGCAAAATCTCGCAATCAGACTTTGAGAACTTATTTGGTAAGATCGGAATAGATCTTCCAAAACTGCCAAATAATTAACTATTTATCGTTTATCTCGTCAAAAGCGCGAAGAAACTATTCTGCCGTTAAATATTCAATATGACCATGGTGACCATCGTTGTTGCGGTTCTTCTCTATAGTTACTAATAATTGTTCTATTGACTCCACAGCAGGGTCAGGCGGCATGTTAATACAGACCCAAAACGTACCCGTGGTGGTGAGTTGATGTCCTTTGACCGAGTGATTGCTAATCCTCCGTTCTCACTAAAGAAGTGGGGAAAATAGTGTGCGGATATTGATCCCTATGGTCATATCCCTAGGGCATACCACCCAAGGATGCAGGTGACCTTGCATTCATTCATCACATGAATGCGTCTCTTAATGCAGAGGGGAAGATGGGTGTGGTTGGGCTAGGGTATTAAAAATTGTGATGTTAATAAGTTTGAGGGATGCTAATCTTAATAGAGTGCGAATAGACGGAAGTGCAATGAAATATTTAGACAGGAATATACTGCATGTATGAAGCAGCATTTAGGAATATTGATGACATAATCTGTAAAGACGCTGGCTGTAGCAGCGAACTAGAAATTTACTTCTTTCTCGATCTCGTGATATGACGTTAATCAAATCCAAAAAACGTGTTGCAGACCACGGTGAGGTTTTTACTCCAGATTGGCTGGTTGAAGCGATGCTTGACCTAGTTAAAGATGAGACAGAACGCTTGGATTCTCGTTTTTTGGAGCCTGCTTGCGGAAGCGGAAACTTCTTAACTAAAATTCTGAAGCGAAAACTAGCGGCTGTTGAGCTAAGGTACGGAAGGTCTGATTTTGATCGAAAACACTATGCACTTTTAAGTCTCATGTGCATCTATGGGATAGAACTTCTTAAAGACAACATAGTTGAGTGTCAAGCTAATGTGTTAGAGGTTTTGGCGTCATATCTAAATGTTGAATCTAATGATGATTTATACCGATCAGCGGCTTATGTGCTGTCTCAAAACATAGTACATGGGGATGCATTAACTATGAAAGATATAAGCGATAATCCTATAACGTTTGCCGAATGGGGATACTTAGGTAAAGGGAAATTCCAAAGACGCGACTTTAGGTTTGATGTTTTAACAGGTTCTTCAGCTTTTAGTACAGAAGGTTCATTGTTTGCTGATTTAGGAAGGCATGAAATATTTCAACCTATTAAGACATATAGTCCGATGACGATTGCCGAATTGTCGTCGCATTGTGAAGAGTATAAGGAAATTCCATTATGAGCGAGCAAGCCAGTTTTACGTTACGTAACCGAAACCCAGATGTATTAACGTGTATCGCAAATCTCTCAAATGATGAAGTCTTCACTCCGCCAGAACTTGTTAATCAAATGCTTGATTCGCTCACACAAGCTTGGGCTGAAGACAACAATGGCGCAAATCTATGGGAAGATAGGAATGTAAAGTTTCTTGATCCATGTACGAAGACAGGTGTTTTTTTACGAGAAATAACAACACGATTAACTATTGGACTTGAGAATAAAATTCCAAATTTAGAAGAACGTGTCCACCATATTTTAAGTAAGCAAGTTTTTGGTATCGGTATTACAAAACTAACTAGTTTACTCGCAAGACGTAGCGTCTACTGTTCTAAAAATGCCGATGGTGAACATTCCATTGCTAAGCGCCTTAAAAGTAAAGACGGAAATATTTGGTTTGAAAACCTCAGTCATTCTTGGGTCGGTGAAAAGTGTAAATTCTGTGGGGCAAAAAAGGGGGTATTTGATCGAACCAAAGATCTTGAATCTCATGCATACGCATTTATCCACACCTCTAATATAAAGCGGACCGTAAATGAAATTTTTGGAGAAAATATGCAGTTTGACGTAATCATAGGTAACCCCCCATATCAATTAAACGATGGTGGTTTTGGGATGAGTGCCGCTCCGATATATCAACTTTTTGTTGAGCAGGCTAAAAGTATTGAGCCCAGATACTTATCAATGGTTATTCCTGCACGTTGGTATGCGGGAGGTAAAGGGCTAGATAAATTTAGGCAAGAAATGCTAAACGATGATCGCATTCGACATTTAATTGACTTTGAAAATAGTGCTGAAATATTTCCTGGAGTGGATATTGCAGGTGGGATTTGTTATTTTTTATGGGAGAAGGATAATCCTGGTTTATGTGAAGTTGCGAATGTCCATGGGGGAATTAAAACATCCTCTAAAAGGTTGCTGAATGAGTTTTCAACACTCATAAGGCACTCAAAGTCGATACCAATTATTAGAAAAATACGGTCAAAAAAGGAAAATAACGGCAAACTGCTTTCCAACTTGATTTCATCCCGTAAGCCATTCGGATTGCCAACAAATTATACGGCTAAAACTAAAGGAACACCGTGCTGGTTTACTCAAGGTATTGGGTTACAGTATGCCAACAAGACAGACCTGGGCGATCATAAAAATTTGTTGCAGAAATGGAAATTATTAATTCCACCTGCACCAATTGCCGGGCAAACAGATTTTACAAAGCCAGTAGGGTTCTATTACGGCGGTAATACAAGAATTGCAAAACCTGGAGAGTGTTGTACTGAGTCATGGTTGGTTGCCTGTGCGTTTGATTCAGAAGAGGAGGTGATCTCCTTCCGCTCATATCTATTTACAAAAATCGTAAGATTTCTAATTCTACAATTGGTCGTTTCACAACACGTAACCAAAGACAAGTTCTCCTTGGTCCCGGACATGGGAGATTATCAAATGGAGTATACCGATAGTTTTCTTAGGAAACGCTGGGGCATAACCGATGATGAATGGAATTTCATAGATTCTAAAATCAAGCCGATTGGTTAAGCTAATGAATAAAACCATTGATGAAATTCTTTCAACTAAGCCCCAAGTTCGTCCGCTTATCTATGCGTATAGCATTGATGACAAGGCTCACTTAGGATTGCTTAAGGTAGGTCAAACTACGCGAAATGTTAAACAACGTGTAGCAGAGCAGTTGCGAACAGCGGCAATAGCAAATTATTGTATTGAGATTGAAAGTGACGCCGTTCGTGATGATGGTACTGTTTTCAGTGACCATGAAGTGCGGGCAAGACTTGTTCAAAAGGGATTTCTTAATCCTACATTAGAGTGGATACGTTGTTCAGTAAATGATGTTAAAACTGTTATTACTGAACTCCAAACTGGTCAAAAATTAAGCGGTGCCAGGCATGAAGACTTTTACATGCGAGATGAACAGGCAAGTGCCGTAGACAAAACATACGATTATTTTGAGTCTATTTGGAAGGAAGATAAGAACTCATCTCCAAGATTTTTATGGAATGCAAAAATGCGTTTTGGTAAAACATTTAGTGCGTATCAACTTGCAAAAAAATTAGAATCTAAGAAGATTCTAGTCGTAACTTTTAAGCCTGCTGTCGAAGATGCATGGCAAGCAGATCTTGAAAATCACGTTGATTTTGAAGGCTGGCAATATCTTTCAAGGGCTAGTGGTGGAGACCCAACTAAAATAAAAAGCTCTAATCCATTTGTCTATTTTGGTTCATTTCAAGACTTTCTTGGTCGTGATGCTAATGGCAATATTAAAGCTAAAAATGAATGGTTACACACAATCAATTGGGATTTAGTTGTTTTTGATGAGTACCACTTTGGTGCATGGAGAGAGTCCGCTAAAGATTTGTTTGCATCAGATGAAGATAGAATTACTAAAGAAGAAATTTTACAAGATAATGGTAAGAACATTAAGGACAAGATAGCTGATTTAAGTGAGCCTTTAGGTAAAGAAACCGATTTTTTACCCATAACAACAAGAGCGTTTCTGTATCTTTCTGGAACTCCATTTAAGGCATTATCGTCAGGCGAATTTATTGAAGAGCAAATATTCAATTGGACATACACTGATGAGCAAAGAGCAAAAGAAGATTTTGCATTAAGCTTTCCTAACAAGCGTAATCCTTACGCCGGATTGCCACAAATGCGTTTACTTACTTACCAAATGCCAGATGAACTATTGGCTGTAGCAAGTGGTGGTGAATTTGATGAATTCGATTTGAATTCTTTTTTTGAGGCTACTGGTGCTGGTAAATCTGCGACGTTTAAGTATAAAGATGATGTTCAGAAATGGTTAGATATTGTTCGTGGCGGGCATTTGCCTCAATCCGCTGAGTTTTTAAAGCTTGGCAGGCGTCCACCTTTTCCATACTCTGATGTTCGTTTGTTACCTTATCTACAACATTCATTTTGGTTTATGAACAGCGTTGGTTCATGCCAGGCTATGGCTAATTTATTGGCTGAACGACACAATGTTTTTTGGCACGACTATGATATTGTCGTAGCGGCAGGAACTTCTGCAGGTATTGGATTAGAAGCTTTACCACCCGTACGTAATGCAATAAGTGGCGGTTTTGAAACTAAAACAATTACACTTTCCTGTGGAAAGTTAACCACTGGTGTTACGGTTGCGCAGTGGTCCTCTATATTAATGTTAAGAAATCTTAAGTCTCCTGAAACTTATTTCCAGTCTGCTTTTCGTGTGCAATCACCTTGGTCAATTAAAAATCCTAATGGAGATAATCCCAACGAAGAACAAATCCTTAAGCCAGTTTGTTTTGTATTTGACTTCGCACCGACACGTGCATTAAGGCAATTGTCTGAATATGGAATAGGGCTGTCTCCCAATGAGCCAAATCCCGAAAAGGCTGTTGAGGATTTAGTCTCGTTTTTGCCTGTACTTGCATATGACGGTGCAAATATGACTCAAATTGATGCCGGCGGAGTGCTTGATATAGCAATGGCTGGTACCTCCGCTACGTTGCTAGCACGTAAGTGGGAAAGTGCACTTTTAGTTAACGTTGATAATGAGACTTTACGTCGCGTTTTTGATAATCCAGATGCTATGGAGGCTGTTGAGAAGATAGAGGGCTGGAGAACACTTGGTGATAACATAATTGAAACCATTATCAACAAAAATGACAGGATTAAAGAGATTAAGGAGAAAGGTAAGGGGGGTGAGTTAACTTCTAAGGAGAAGAAAGAGTTAACCGAAGAAGAGAAAGAGTACAAATCCAAACGTAAGTTAGTACAAGAAAAGCTAATTAAGTTTGCTACTCGCATTCCTGCCTTCATGTACCTGACAGACTTTAGAGAAAATACATTACAAGATGTTATTACTAAGTTAGAGCCAGATTTGTTCTTAACAGTAACTGGTCTTACGGTTGAGGACTTTCATTTGCTTGTTGAGCTCAGGGTTTTTAATACTGAACAAATGAACCAAGCTGTGTTTGCTTTTAGACGTTATGAGGACGCTTCGTTACGCTATACAGGTTTAGAAAGTCACGAAGGCTTGTCCCACTATGGGCTTTTTAATACTGTTGTTGCTATTGAAAAGTAATCTGAAAAGTACATAAGTTATCGCCAGAGGAACATGCATTTTATCATGCATTAGCGGGCAATGGGTCTGCTGAAGAATTGATGGGTGAGGATGTACTAATTGAAATGGCACGTGAAGTTGCCGCCTAACTCAGAATTAACCGCACTGTAGACAGGGCAGTTAGAGACAGTGTTCGGGCAAAATTATATCTGATGATTAGAGCACTACTTCGTAAGTATAGGTACCCGCCTGATGACTAGAAGGATGCCGTGGAGCTAGTAGTTCGCCAGGCAGAAGTTATTAGTGAATACGCTCTGGCGGCATGATATGTTTCATGATGAGTTCACAGCCCAAGAACTTGGTGACATTCAAGTAAAAAATACGTTTTTATTTTCCGCCAAAAATATTTAGTTAGTACTCTAACCAATTGGCAACAAAGTGATTCCAAATAGCTTTTGAATAGTTGGCTAAAGTTTCATTAAAAATGCTGAAATATGGTGGATAAGACCACCAAATGTTAATCCCCTCATCACTAAATTCCCATCTAAAATCGTCCCAAAAGTCGTCACAATAAAAAGATGCTGAATAAAACATAAAGGTTCAGTCCTATATCCTAACTTGGGCAGGAAGTATCAAGAATGTAGTTCCGTTGGGAGTTTTTGCTAGTGTCTAAGTCCGATTTAATGAATCAACGACTTCCACCTGATTTGATTGATGCAATGCATTCGGCAGCTTTGACTTATGAAAATGCTGGCGTAGATTTCCCATACGGGCTTTACTTCTTTTGGCTAGAGTTTGCGGTCAATTCTGAAATTCGATTTGAGAATCAAAGAGGCAAGTTATCCTCTAAGGTAAAAGAGGCATTTTCTGAACTAAGGGAAGCTGTGACAGATGTTCGCAATGCATATGATGAGGGAGCGGGGATAGCTGTTAGCAAGGTTTTGATGACACACCTCGAAACTAAGGAGCAGCAATGGCTAAAGGCTCTCGATCTTCAGTCAACCGCGCTTAATACGGCTCGTAGGAAAGAAATTCTTGGTGTTAAAAGTGGCCACTCGGCCTATGAGAATAATTGGTTATTATACTGGAGTGATGACTGGTTACAGCGACGAGACAACGGTAAAGGCTGGTTTATAAGTGCTAACGAAATCATAAAAAGATTGCCGCATAATGTGCCAGCACCTAATGAAAGTACGGTAAATAGACACCGAACTAGAATATTAAAATCAACATTAATTGGAACTGATTAACCAGATTCTGTGCATCGACTCACCGACTGCATGATTGCCTCAGCCCTTTTTCGGTTTACTACTGCTAACTACCTATAAGGAGCAGCAGTAATGTCGAATAATGCAAGATCAACTAAATTCTTAACACGCCGTGAGGCCGCTAGCTATATTTATCGTCACGTATCGACGTTAGATAAGTGGAGGGCAGATAAGATTCGATTACCATTTTATAAGGATGGAAAAAATGTATTATATTTAATTGATGATCTAGATATACATCTCGACTCAACGAGAATTGAACCAATAGCTTACGGTGCCAGCTCGTGAGCAGAAGTCTATTTCATCCTGTTCGTCGGAATCCTGCCCATTACATAGGTTTGGTCCTTATCGGCGGGAAAAGTCTCTGGACGGCCAAAAAACGCCTGTTCAGAATTACTGAGCGACGCTCTCTGTCATGAATCCATCTAAGCGAAGAGAGAAGGCTAAAAATAGACGCGAGAGCGGTCGATTCATCCTGATTCCTCATGCCGTACTGACTAGCTCAGACTATATCGGGCTTAGTTATAAATCTAAGGCTCTGCTAGTTGATTTGGCCTATCAATATAATGGAAGGAATAATGGAGATTTAACTGCGGCGCTGGGTTATATGCAAACTCGGGGATGGAAGAGAAGTGCAACTTTGACTGATGCTGTGCAGGAACTTATGGTGGCTAATCTAATCATTAAAACGCGGGAAGGAAAGTTTCAGAACCCGCATAGTAGATGCGCTCTGTATGCTATGACGTGGCAACAAATCGATGAATGCGAGGGCAAGGACTTAGAGATTAGACCTACTTCAACACCTCCCAGAAAGTTTAGTTTGGAAAAGTGATCAGAACACCCGTTACTCAAAGCGTATCTAGTGGGTACTCAAAGAGTATCGAGAGTGGCTAAAATTGATTATTTAATACCTCGATGTATACTCAACGAGTATCGAAAACAGTATATTTATAGGGTTGCCTTGTTACTCAAAGAGTACACCTTTATATATCTACCACACATAGAGGGTTTAAAAGGGAATTTATCAGATGAATATAAAACTAAAACTATTCTTATTCTCGATACTTATTTCAGTAAGTAGTTCAAGTTTTGCTGTCGATACAGATGGGGAAGATTTCATTAGATGTTCAGATATTATTCCCGCAATGAATCAACCCCTCAATGTGCAAGATCCAATTACCAAATTAAACGGTACGATTGGGGTCAACTGCTCTGATATTAGCATTAGCTTTCAAATGGAGCATGGTCGATATCCAGAGCCTGTTTTTATTACAAACGATGAGTCTTTGTGGACAATGGAGGTTGTTGAAAATATACAAGAGCAGGCTTATCACAGTTACGTAGGTCCATCGACTAAGTTCAAAGCCGTTGCAACAGAAAATGTGGCTTTTTGGTATGGGCAGGCAATTTCTGATGCCGCCTGCTACTCTTATAATCAAGATTGGCAGTTACGTAACTGTTACAATACCCTTCCGCCCAAAAATTATGGAGAGTCAGCAAGTTTCGAAATCTCTCTTCAGGCTCCTGAATATTTTGTTATCAATGATCATCAGCCATATACCTATTGCACACAGATCGGCAATATGGGTGACTATGCTGGGCGTCAAAGTTCGGATGTAGTTGTTTCTGATTCCCACATAAAATTTAATCAAGATCCAAACTATGTCGCTTATTGGGTTCCTCTTTTAGACTGTTTGTTCAAGGTTATCCTGACACCAATGGATTCCGATCGTGACGAACTGCTAGATTTTGAAGAAGTTGCACTTGGCACCAACATCAACAATCCTGATACCGATGGTGACAGAAGTTCCGATTTTTATGATGCTTTTCCTCTCGATGCCACAGAATGGCTCGACAATGATGTAGACGGCATAGGCAATAATGCGGATACGGACGATGATAATGACTCCATATCAGATGAAGATGAAGTGGCTAATGGTACTGATCCTCTTAGTGCTGATTCTGACAACGATGGTGTAGATGACAACCTCGATGTATTTCCACTAGATTATTCAGAAAATATAGACACTGATGGCGATGGTATTGGTAATAATGCGGACGCTGACGATGATGGCGATAATGTTCCAGACGTAATCGATGCGTACCCCTTAGACTCAAGATACGCAGTAGATTCTGATGGTGACGGTCTTCCTGATGTTTATGAAACTGCTAATCAAACTAATCCAAATGATTCTAGTGACGCCACAAGTGATTATGACGATGACTTGCTTACAATTTTGCAAGAGTTTTCACTGGGCACGTCCCCTGTATCAAAAGATACGGACAGAGATACATTACCTGATGGTTGGGAAGTAGCAAGAGGGAGAAATCCATTAATTCCTGATTATCAGATAAGCGGGAGAGGTCGTGATATCTGCGTACTTGATGATGAAGGAATAAAATGTCAAGCCAGTGATACCCCTAGTTATGGAATAGAAAATGTACCTGATGATCTTGTAAATCCTAGATTAGTAGAGACTGACTATACTTATGCATGTGCATTAGTTGATTCAGGCATACGTTGTTGGGGTCGATATGTCCCTGAAGGTTTGGAGTCACTTGGTGATGATTTGAATGACAAACCTATCAGCCTCAGTCTTAGTACAGATTATGCTTGTGTTTTGTTCTCTGAAAGAGTTGAGTGTGCTGGTCTAGAGGTTTCAAAACCAACGTTGATCAATCCCACAAAAGTATCTGTCGGAGGTTATGGCAGTGCTTGTGCTATAGATGGTACTGGCCTTGTGTGTTGGAGTAGGTCTCCTGATTTTTTAAATTCGATGCCTACTTTTACAGCAAATGTTTCAGATGTTGACCTTGGACCCTCGCATAGCTGTGTAATTGATTCTTCGGAAGTCTTATGCTGGGGAAGCAATAGTCACTCACAACTTAACGTTCCTTCACTAATTAACCCTCAGTCGCTATCTGTCGGAATTTATCAAAGTTGCGTTCTTGATGATCAGGGAGTTATATGCTGGCGAGATAACGGGTACGATTTCACCAATGTTGTTAATGTTCAACAAGTCGCTGTAGGTCATAACGCTATATGCCTACTTGGAGATGCTGGGGTGACCTGTGTTGGTGGAACGACTAATTTTATTGAAGAAATAAATGTCTCCTTAGTCTTCGACCCAGACGGGGATGGATATAACAATCAAGGTGGAGCTGACGCCTTTCCTCTCGACTCGACAGAATGGTTAGATACTGATTCCGATGGCATTGGAAACAACGCTGATCCTGATGATGATAACGATTCTGTCTTAGATGCTGATGACGTATTCCCTTTAGATGCTAGCGAGTCTGCAGATACTGATCTTGACGGTGTCGGAGATAATGCAGATGCGTTTCCTAATAATGCAAATGAAACAACTGATAGTGATTCAGATGGCGTTGGTGATAACTCGGATAACTGTATTTCCGTAGCAAATCCAGATCAACTAGATACTGATGGTGATACCCTAGGCAACGCGTGTGATCCTGATGATGATAATGATGGATTGAATGATGAGTATGATGCACTTCCACTTGATGCATCTGAGCAAATTGACACTGACGGTGATGGCATAGGGAACAATGCTGATACAGATGATGATGGTGACTTCATCTCAGACAGTGATGAGGTGTCCAATGGCACTAATCCGCTATTAGCCGACACAGATGGCGATGGTGTCAATGACAATGTTGATGCTTTCCCAACAGATGCCACTGAAGCAGTGGATACTGACTCAGATGGTGTTGGCAATAATGCTGACGCAGATGATGATGGCGATGGATTGGATGACGTTCTAGAAAAAAGTATTGGCACAAATCCATTTAAGCGTGACAGTGATTTTGATTCCCTTAGTGATAAATTCGAAGTGGACTCTAAATCTCGAGATCCCTTGGTGGCTGACTATAGTCTTGCGACAGGATGGAATCATACTTGCGTTACCTCTGATTTAGGGGTCTCATGCTGGGCTGAAGAAAGCCTCGGACGCTTAATTCCTCCGAATAATATGGGGTCAGTTTCACAGCTTAGTTTGGGTCAATCCCACTCATGTGCTTTGACAAAAAGAGATGGAAAAATTTACTGTTGGGATGATAACGGTGATCAGCAATTAACTCTCGGTTCAGGGTTCTCTCAAATATCAGCTGGCGGCTACCACACTTGTGCTTTAAAAAATGAAGAAATTGTGTGTTTTGGAAATAACAGTGACGGTCAACGTGATT
>Ga0213868_10003463_pt1 | contig 14714 bp, 27 predicted proteins | sample PICome_9_FD_160087 | JGI IMG/M metagenome (GOLD analysis project Ga0213868, IMG submission 160087) | Coastal seawater microbial communities near Pivers Island, North Carolina, United States - PICO127 | ecosystem: Environmental > Aquatic > Marine > Coastal | place: USA: North Carolina...
CCTTGTCGCTGTTGGTGGTCTAAAATGGGAAGATATAATTGTTCCAGACGATACATGGACAGATCAGATAGTTGCAAGTGCAACATGGACAGATCAAAGTAACCCATCAACAAATTGGACTGAACTAGACAAACAAGAGGCAGCTTAAATGGCAGATACATATACAACTAATCTAAACTTAACAAAACCAGAACCAGGTGCGGCAGAAGATACCTGGGGTATTTCGCTTAACGCAGACTTAGACTCTCTTGATGCAATCTTTGGTTCAGGTGGTACAGCAGTATCTATGGGTGCTGTTACCTTGGATGGGTTGACTGTACAAACTACACAAGGCGATATAGCCATCGCAAACTCAGCATCATCATTAAACTTTACAAGAGCAGGTACAAATTACATAAGAGCAACAGATGCAGCAGGTCATTTTAAATTTATTACTGGTGCTAATGATTTTGCAACACAAAGATTAAATATAGCATCTAACGGAGACATCTCTTTCTATGACGATACAGGCTCAACGCAAGGTTTATTTTGGGATGCTAGTGCTGAGAGATTGGGTATTGGGACTACGAGTCCAACAGCACCCTTAGAAGTTTCAGGAAATATAATTGCAACAGGAAATTTAATTAGTTATGTATCTACAAGTTCACCAATTATATATGGTGGCTCAACAGCTTTAGAACTTAAATCAAATACTGGTGAACTTTTTGCTAAGTTTTTAAATAACGGTGCGGCAGAACTTTATTACGATAACAGTAAAAAACTAGAAACGACTAGCTCGGGGATAGACGTAACAGGAACAGCCACGATGGATGGATTGACTGTTGATGGTGAAGGACGTATTGAAGAAACAGGTGCGGCTGCTAGATTAGTTGTATCTCGTACTGATGCAGCAAATGCTGCAGCAACAGCAAGTGTTGATTTATTAGAGGGTTCTGTTGGAGGGTCTTTTGGCTCTGCAAACAACTATGGCTTTAGTATAGACCTTGATGGAAGTGCTAACAGTTTAAATATACTTTCAGGTGTTCAAACATTAGTTACTAAAAGATTTCAAATAGGTAGAGACACAGGAGACATCTCCTTCTATGATGACACAGGCTCAACTCAAGGTTTATTTTGGGATGCTAGTGCTGAGAGATTGGGTATTGGAACGACTTCGCCTTGGGAAACTCTTTCAATACCGTTTAATGAAAAGCTATCATTTGGGTCTTCTGCGTACCCTTTTAGTATTTCTAGGGCTTCTGCTGGCGAACTTGTTACAACCTTTGAAGATGGCTATAACTCTTCTAATGCCCGTATTGAATTTAAAATGCGTGGTGGAGCAGTTACGCCATTAAGCATTCTAGGGTCAGGAAATGTTGGAATCGGCACAAGTTCACCAAGTGCAACGCTTGAATTATCTAATTCATCTACTGCACCAAAATTAAGACTTTCAAATGAAAATAATTCTGTAGCTGCTGGTGGAGACTTAGGTGTTATTGAATTTTATTCAGGTGATGATAGTGGCTTTGGCGATTTAGTAAAAGCCAGTATTTCTGGAACACAACCATTGACCAGTCCAGTAAACGGGGAATTAGTTTTTAAAACAAGCTCATCATCTACTTCTCTAAGCGAGGCTATGAGAATATCAGCAGATGGCTCAGTTGGCATAGGCACAAGTTCGCCAAGTGCATTAATTCACGGAAGCGGTTCAAATGCTGAACTTAGATTGCAGCACGCTGGGAACTCTTACTACCAAAGAATATTTACTGATTCATCAAACAATCTAAAGTTTGGCACAGGTGCTAACGGCACAGAACGCATGAGACTGGATGCCTCCGGCAATTTTTTAGTTGGTAAGACTAGTGCAGTTTACAACACAGCAGGAACACAACTTGCACCTGATGGTCAGGTGTTTATCACAGGTGGTAATCAATATGGATTAGCTGTTAACAGAACAACAGGTGATGGTGATATTGTTTTATTCAGTAAAGATGGCTCAACAGTTGGAAGTATTGGTACTAATAGTGGTGCATTGTATATAAGTTCGCCTTATGGGAATGATTCAGGTTTAAGATTTGTAAGCAATATTATCGCACCTGCAACAACTACTGGTGCTAATAGAGATGCAGCTATAGATTTAGGTTATTCAAGTGGTAGATTCAAAGACCTTCACCTTTCAGGAACTGCTAATGCAGATAGTGGTTTTCAAGTTGGAAGTATTGGTAATATTGGCAACAGAGCAAATGATGTAGTTATTTTCAGTAGTTCTACTGGTCATAATGGTTTAAGGTTTCATGTAAATGGCATACTTCCTACTGATAATACAGGTGCTATTATTGACGATGATGCTGATTTAGGAATTGGCACACACCGATTCAAAGACATATACGCAACCAACGGAACTATCCAAACATCAGACATAAACGAAAAACAAGACATAGAAGAACTATCAGAAGCAGAAACTAGAGTTGCAGTTGCAGCTAAAGGTTTACTTAAAAAGTACAGATGGAAGTCTGCTGTAGCTGATAAAGGTGATGATGCTAGAATACACTTTGGTATAATGGCACAAGATTTACAACAGGCTTTTAGTGCTGAAGGTTTAGATGCAGGTGATTATGGTATGTTTATATCAAGCACTTGGACAGACGAAACAACAGGCGAAGAGAAAACTAGGTTAGGAGTCAGGTATAATGAACTCTTAGCATTTATAATTGCAGCAATATAGAAATTATGCTTGATTCTACAGAAAGAACCTGTACAAGCTGTAATGAAACTAAGTTTTTGGAAGATTACTATTTTGAAAGCGATAGAAAAGGGGGCAAAAGACCAAGAGCAATTTGTAAAATTTGCCATTCAGAATATAACAAAAATTGGGAAAGAAATAATAAAGATAAAGCAGCAGCTAAAACCAAAAAATATAGACATAAATATCCAGATAAAACTAGAGCAGTAGCATTAAAAAGATATTTTAATATGACTCTAGAAGAGTTACATAAAATAGAAAAAGAACAAAACAAATCATGTATGATATGTAAAATACATCAAGATGATTTAGGGGAAACGCTTTGCGTAGACCATAATCATGAAAATAACAATGTAAGAGGTATTTTATGCAGAAGGTGTAATTTAGCATTAGGTCAATTTAGAGATGATGACAAATTATTAGAAAATGCTATAAAATATTTAAAAAAATATAATAAAGGATACTTTAATTTAGGAGAATAATATGAGTAATACATATGAATGGAATTGCAAAACAGTAGATGTTTATCCCGATTACGAAGGAAATACTGATACAGTTTATAATGTTCATTATAGACTTAACGCTGAGAGCAGCGAGACACACGAAGTAGATGGTGTTCAAGTACCATATACAGCAAGTGTTTATGGCACACAGTCTTTATCACTTGATGATATTGGTTCAGACTTTATACCTTTTGCAGACTTAACCAATGCAACAGTTACTGGTTGGGTAGAAGGTAATATGGGTGAAGAGGAAGTAGCAAACTTAAAGTCTGCTTTAGACTCTAAAATAGCTGAAGAGATAACACCTACCACTGAAACAAAAACTATAGGTGAATAATATATGGATACTTTAATAGGATTAATTATTTTAATTATTATTATTTTATTTATAATATATAAGAAGAAGCCTCAATGGCTAAAACTTATTAAAAATAAAATACTTGGAGAGTAATATGAGTGAAGAAAAAAACGTAATAATTAATTTTAATGGTAGAGAATACACAGCAGAAGATTTAAACGAAGAACAAACGCGTTTAGCTGTTGAATTAAACGTAGCTGGAAGAGAACTAGCTGAACTACAAAGAAGCTACAATTTATATAATATGATTAATAATCATAAAAACATATTGATTGAAGCCTTTGATAAAACTCTACCTAAAGAAGAGGAAGTAACAGAGGAAGACTAATGCCTAGAAAGACCGCTAATGATGTAGCACATGACCTGAAAAACCATGAGATTCAGTGTTCAGAAAGGTGGACTACAGCATTTAAGCATTTTGAAAAACTAGATGATGACATCAATGGTTTAAATAATTGGATTAAAGGCGGTCTTACAACAATAGTAATTTCAATGCTATTGATTCTTCTGAGAGATTTTCTTATTTAATTTATGAGCATTACCAAAATTGCTGAAGTAGCAAATAACGTCTTGGATAAATTTGTTCAGGATAAAGATTTAAAAGAACAATTATCACATGACTTACAAAAAGAACTTATATCGTTGGATAAAGCACAAATTAGCCTTAATGCTGAAGAAGCGAAAAACGGGAACTGGTTTGTATCGTCATGGCGACCCTGCATTGGATATGTTTGTGGGTTTGCTCTTTGCACACATTACATTGTATTGCCTATTGCAACTTGGATAGCTGTAGTCAATGGCGCAGATTTACAACTAGAAAAGTTAGAGTTTGATTTTTCGCAACTTACAACAATTCTTTTATCCCTTCTTGGGATGTCGTCACTTAGAACTTTTGAAAAAACAAAAGGCGTGCACAGCAAATAATATGTTAGACAAAGTCAAACAACGGTTAGTTGATTGGGAGGGCTTAGTTTTAAAACCGTACAAATGTTCTCAAGGCTATGTTAGCATCGGAATAGGCAGAAATCTTGAAACTAATGGTATTACTGAAGAAGAAGCACATATTTTATTAAATAATGATGTTAATAATGTTATTATAAAACTTGATACTCACTGGCCTGTATATAAAACATTTCCTGAAGAAGCTCAGATGGTTGTGCTTGACTTAGTTTTTAATATGGGTATAAATACATGGCTCGCGTTTCGTAAGACTAGGGCGTATATGGAGTTAGGAGAATGGGAAAAAGCAGGTGATGAGCTGCTTGATTCCAGGTATGCGAAACAAGTTGGAAGGCGTGCTATATTTAATTCAGAGGAATTAAAAAAATGCCAACACAAAAAACCGCTGAAGAACATCAAGCAAACTCAAGATTAGGCGCTTTAGCAGAATCTTTAACGCAAACATTTTTGTTAGAATATTGTGATTTCTGTTTCCCATGTCAAGAAAAACATCCCGCTGATTTAATTTGTGAATTAGGCTCTGCTAAATATACTGTTCAAGTAAAAGCACGAAACATAACGCCGGAAGGTAAATATGTTTTTGCAACTGAAAATTCAAGAAATCAAAGTCAAATATATAAGCATTATCATTACGATATTATTGCTTTTGTGTTTATGCCTGATAAACGAATTCTCTTTAAGCCGAACACTAGTACACAGACATACTTTACCTTTGATAAAAAAATTATAACCCCCGCTTTAGAAATTGATTCATTTAAAGAAACTTTAGATAGCTTATCATCTGTACCTATTATTCGACCGATCTTTTAGAGAGGCCGACAAAATATGGAGATATTAGATTTTTGGAGTAGTAATATTTATATATCGGCCTCTTAATTATTTTACTTTATTGGCACTTTATATAACATGAATAAATATATATAAAAAGGTATACAAACATATATAAACCCCGTATAATACTTATATGTTCAATAAAACTGAGGAGTTAAATAACATGGCAAACAAAGCAAAAAGAATAGAAGCAGGTCTTTATAAGTACAGGGGCTATTCTATAGAAAACATGAAAAATAGAGCTGCAATTGCTACTTACACATTTTGGAATATAGCAAAGATACCAGCAGGTGGTGATGTTTATGATGCATACGAAGCTCATGACTGCACAAATACTTTAGCAGAAGCAAAAGAGTTTATTGATAGTTTATATCATAAAGGATTGCATAATGACTAGATACACTTTACAAGTAAAACTACCTAGCTTAGGCTGGGTAGTAGCAATTAAAACATGCGATGTAGTTTATACATTTAGCAAGATGGGCCGATTAATTAAACAAGGTCACGAAGTAAAACTAACTAAGAAAAAAGTAAACTAATGGAATATGTAATTATGTTAGTTGTAGTATATATATCTTACTTAGTTATACTTATGGCGATTGAGTCAGATAAAAGGAGGAAAAAATAATGGAAGTAGTATTTAATATAGTAGGCGGTGGGCAAATTTGCCTACCAAAAAGAGAAGTTAGAGGTTATTACAAAGACTTTTTAACTGGTGACACCTTAGTGCAAGTTGGCGAATCTGAACATAAGGTCAGAGAGTCTTTAACCGAAATAGCATATTTAATGGGAGTAGTTACATGAAGCTTAACCTAAGCCAACGTAAATTTAATCAAAAAGAAATTGCATTTTTATTATGGTTTTTACGTGTTGTTGAAGATAATCCAATTGAAAATCCTGTTGAGACTACAGTATTTCATTATGACGATGCGGAGTATTCAGAAAAAGATTTTGTTAATTTTTATAAAAAAGTTAAAGCAATTTATAGGTCGTACCAATGATTCCGGTTACAGATATACAAAAAATAGTTAAATGGTCACAAGGCGTTAAAGAAATTGAAGTTAATAACTATGGAGTTAATAAATATGTTAAAACAACTTATAACGATAACAGTATGAAAATTTCAAATAAAATGCCTGGGCAACCAGAAGAAATTCATACATTGCCGAGTGATTTATCACTAGAAGAAATTGCAGATTTATATTACAGGAGCCAATAAATGGTTGGTAAGAAAACAAGATATGATCAAGCTAGTTGTTCAACATTACCTTATATTAAAGGCATAAGTCAATATCAAACTAGAAATCAATGGCTTGATACCGCTATAAAAGCTAGCGAAGGTATTATGCCTGAACAAACTCCACAACTCATGCTACAACGTATGGGTGATTTATTAGAACCAGTTTTATGCGAAGAGGCTAAGAATATTCTTGGTCTTGAAAGCGTAAAAGTAGACTACGAAGAGCCTGTACTACATTCAATACTCCCCCTTGCAGGCTCTTTGGACGCTACTGGAGTTGCCAAAGAATTAACATTTAAAAATGGAGATTTAGATCATGTGATTATACCTGAACAAGAAACTATTGTTTTAGATGGTCCTGGTGTAATAGAGTGCAAAGCTACACGTAATATACCTACTAACGAATTAGAAGAATGGCGAGGCGTATTGCAAGCTAAAGGTTTAATGGAATGTACCGGCTATAGCTGGGCAGCCGTTATTGTGCTTTGGCAATCTACTGATTTTAGAATTTATTTATATTCAAGAAAGCCTGAGTTTCAAAAAGAACTTGCGTCGTTAGTTTTAGATTTTGACTTTAGAGTTAAAAATAAACAATACTATCCACCTAGCACAACAGATGATGCTAACATAGTATACAAAAAAGTTAATAAAGATATAATTAGTTTAGAACATAAAGCTGATACACTTTGTGAAACAATTACTGAAAGTAAACGGCTAATAAAAGATTTGCAAGTTACTATACAAGATGCAGAACTTGCATTAAAAGAATTAATAAAAGATGCTGATGGCGGGCAAACAAATGCACATACAGTAATGTGGCCTATGATAAACTATAAAGCCCAACCTGAAAAAATTACACCAGCTAAAGAGGCTAGGTCGGTTAGGGCTAAAACTTTAAGGATTAAAAAACATGGATGAGAATCAAATGAAAGCGGTTTGGATTAAACCTGATACACATAAAAAGCTTAAAGAATATTGTGAAAAAAACGGACAAAAAATGATTTTTGTAGTTGAAAAGCTATTAAAAGAAAAGCTAAAAGATGAGTAAATGGCATGGAGGGAAAGGTAGCAAACGCAGGCCAGAAGATAAAAAGAAAATAGATAACAATTGGGACAAAATATTCAATGCCGGAAAAAATAAAAAAGTCAATAAAGATAAGAAATAAAAATACTGGTAAATATCAAGTAGAGCATTACTATTTAAAAAATGCATCTATTAAAGAACTTACAACATTAGTTAATAATGCTAAACCAAAAATAAAAATAAAAGCATGCAGAGAGTTATTGAGGAGAGGCAAAGTTGGTAAATAGTAGAAATAAAGGGGCTGCATTTGAAAGAACAATTGTTAATTTATTAAAAGATTTTTCTGCAGAGCATAAAGCTGATATACATATAACAAGGAACTTTGAACAAATGTATAAAAAAGGCGAATGTGATATTAATTTTTTAAATTATGCTATTGAATGCAAATGCTACTCTGAAGGTCATGGTTATAAATCAGGTTGGTGGGATCAAGTATGTATATCCGCAGGCGAAACAAGAATTCCAGTTTTAATATATAAATATAATCGCAGACCAATACAAGTAGCTTTACCATTTTGGGCAATATTAAAAGATGAGCCCAAAGATAACAATAAAATTTTTACATGCGGCTGGGATGATTTTATAGATATAATTAAAAGAAATAATATTTTTCTAGCTTATGTCAATAGAGACGAATAAAGAATTACGATTTTCAGAATTCTGTGTTTTAGAATATTTAGAATATTTAGAATCAGATAATGAAATTAAAATGAGTTTTGATGAGTATGTATCTGAGTTCAGATATACACTAATTGAAAAATGGCGCAATGAAGCGCAACCAATATTACATTAAGGAGTAAAATTATGGATATATTAGGTATTAATGGAAGTAGCGATAATGTTTATATAAAACATTGCAGCACTAGTAAATGTTGGAAAGTAGGCGATGAGGCATTAGATAATGTTGTGCATTTGCTTATTGATCCGGCAACGATACAAACAGGCTGGGGCATTTATGAAGGTGCTTACAGTTGGCAATGGGACGATAGACCTGGTGTAGGAAAACCACAACCAACACCCGATCATAAGCGAGCTTTTAGTGTTTGGATGTATACAAAAGAACACAAAGGCAAATTATGGAGAAGGTTTAGCTGGGGTGAAAGTCAAGGCTTTAATGCTCTATGTGCTACGTTTTGGAATGACATACCAGCTAACGAAGGTAAAGTTGTTCATGTTAAATATGCTGGCTGTAAGGTTGAAAAGTTTAAAGTAGGCCAAGCTGCAATTCCTGCATTTGAATTTGTTAAATGGGTCGATAGACCAGAAGACTTTGTAACAACAAATGTTGATGCTGCGCCTGCTTTAGATACAAATAATAACGGATTTGACTTTGCAGCGCCTAGCTCGCAAACGGTAACGCCACAAGCAGGGGACCCGAGGTTTGATCCTTCTGCACAAATGACTGAAGACGATTTACCGTTTTAATCATGGGGGACGTCGACTTTGTACAGTTGGCTCCTCAAGTTGGACTTCATTTATTAGGTAAGCCAACAAAGCAATCGAGTACTGAATACAGATGGGGCACTAACGGAAGCTGGTGCCTCAATCTGGAAACTGGATTGTTTTTTAGTTTTGAATTAGATGAAGGAGGAGGAGTTATATGGTTAATAGATCACTTTAATCAAAATAGAAATGATATATTGAATATGTATGGTTCAGGTTTTAAAGATACAATTACTTTAGAAACCAAATCATATAAACAATATACACAAGAGCAAATGCGCTCATTAGCAAACGAGGCTGAAGTATTACTTAAATATACAGATGCATTCGTTGTAATGAGATTTAAAGAAGGGCATAGCATACGGCAAAAATATGCACCATTTTGTAAAGTTAATAATGTTTGGCAATTAAAACGGCCTGAAGGCTTAATGCCAATATACTTTAAAGATGGTGAGGGCTCTGTAATTATTAGTGAAGGCGAAAAAGCTACTATAGGTGCCAATAAACTTTATGATGGCCCTACAGCTACCTGGCACGGCGGTGTTCATAGTTGGAAGAAAGCTAATTGGGAGCCATTATTTGGTAAAGAAATTATTATTTGGCCTGATAATGATGAGGCTGGTTTTAAATGTGCAGACGAGCTAAGTGAATACTTAACTGATAATAAATGTACTGTTCAAATAGCTAAAATACCTGAATCATTTAATACTAAAGATGATTTGTATGATGCGTATTCTCGCAATGATTATGATAAAGATTCATTTAAAGAATATATATCAACGTGTATATCTAAGCCTAAAAAACCTTCATTAGTATTAAGAAAAATTTCAGACTTAATAACGAATATCCCTGAACCTGAATGGATTATTGAAGACATTATGGAAAAGGATTCAGTTATAGATATATATGGGGCACCTAAAAGCGGTAAGTCTTTTGTTGCTATAGATATGGCTTTATGTTCATCATTAGGCATACCATGGCATACACATAAGACTGTACAAACACCTATTATTTATTTAGCAGGTGAAGGCCAAAGAGGTATTGCAAGGCGTGTGCAAGCTTGGGAACATTATTACGGCCATAACTTATTAGATGCACAAATGTTTGTATCAGATAGAGGTGTAAGGTTTTTAGATGAAAAAGATCATCAAAACTTAATAGATCATATTCACCAGGTGGCTGACGAATTTGGTGATATAGGTTGTTTATATGTGGACACATTAGCGCGTAACTTTGGAGCAGGTAACGAAAATAGCACCGAAGATATGAACAAATTTATTGAACGTGTAGATCATTTAAAGTCTGAGTTTAGTTGTTGTATAGCTTTAATACATCATACAGGGCATAGTAGTTCAGGGCGAGCACGTGGCTCTTCTGTGCTTCCTGCAGCTGTAGATGCTGAATTTGCAGTTAAACGACCTAAAGACGAAGGCGAAGAAATGCGTGTTGAATTCACTCAAACTTTAATTAAAGACGGTAAACCTATGAATCCTAAGTTCTTTAAGTTCAGAGAAATAGATTTAATTAATTACCCAGGCATGACTTCAGGTGTATTAGTGAAAGCTGAATATGATGATTTTAAAGAAAAAGACTTTAAGATTGATGAGACTATTATTGCTATAGCAGAAATACAAGCAGAAAAAGCCGAGGTTGATAATGTTGATCCTATTAGTATTTGGGTAACACAAACAGATGTTATACGTAAACAACAAGATTTAAAAGAATCTACTGTTAAACAAAGGCTAAAAAGATTAAAAGATGATAATAAAATATATTATGAAAAAGGTAAGGGCTATCAAGCTAAAAAGTATGATGATATTAATTAGTTACATATTTAGTTACATTAGTTACTTTTTAGTTACATTTCTTGCCAAACTTCAAGAAAAAAAGAGTTACATTTTGAGTTACATACATATACCTTTAGGTATATGTAACTCATGTAACTTTTTTAGAAGTCTATTTTTATTAAAATGTAACTATTAATGTAACTATGAATTATAAAGAACAAAAAATAGCAGAGATTATTAAGAAACAAAATGCTAAAGAATTAAATACTTCAATAATAGAATTGAATGCAATTCAAGAAGAAATAGCGTTGAAATGGGGCAAAGAAAGAATTATGAAACTAATATCACCAGAATTATTAATTCGATATCAGCGAGCCCAAGTTAAATATAAAAATGAATATTTAATTGGTAATAAAATAAAGTTAGTTCAAATGATGGTTCGAGCTAATAAAGCATTGATACAAGATGTAGAAAATAAAGGTTATAATGAATTATCACCAGAATTTATATTTGTTCAGCATCCCGAAACTAAACAGCAACTAATTATTTGTATAAATAAAGATGATATACATGTTGCTTATGAAAAGTATAAAGAAAAAGAAGATGTTATAATTTTTGATATAAACGAATTGCTTACTGTAATAGATAACAATATTTTAAATATTAAAAAAGCTACACGTAAAGTAAAAGGAACAATAACAAAATATGAAAGTATCAATTAAAAACAACGTAAAAGAATTTAATAAAGAGTTTAAAAAGTTTCAAAGAGTTGACATTCCTAATGTTACAAGAATTGCTTTAAATGAAACAGCTACTAGAATAAAAGAATTGGAACAAGCGTCTATGCGCAAATCATTTGATAGACCTAGACCGCAAACAATAAAAAGTGTATATGTTCAATTTGCTAAAAAAAATAAGTTAGAAGCGCATATTACTTTTCGAGAATGGGCTCAAGAATTTATACACCGCAATATTGTAGGCGGCGTAAGATCAATAATTAACACAGCTGTTCCTACAGTAAATGCTAGATTAAATCAATACGGTAATATCCCAGGTAGAAAATCAGGCGTTGTTAAAGGTAAACAATTTAAAGCAACTATTAATGGAATATATGGAGTATGGGAACGTAATAAAAATGGTTTAAAAATTATTCATAGATTTGAAACTAATCCTAAATATAAACCAATCTTTCCTTTTTATAAAGTTGCTACTAAAGCCGCTAAAAAGTTATATCCAATTAAATACGAAAAGATTGCTAACTACTATATTAAAAAAGCAGGATATAAAGCGCGATGAGTTTTCAATCGTTATTAAGCATGGGTCATAACTATGAAGAAAAAGTTTTAAAAGCTTTACATAAGAAATACCCATTAGCCATACGAATACATGGGCAGTTTGTTGATTACGATATATGGATACCTGAGCTGCATGAAAGCGTTGAAGTAAAGTTTGATAAGAAATCTGAAGAAACAAATAATATTATTATTGAATACGAGCGCAATAAGAAGCCAGGGGATATACTAACAACTAAAGCAAACTATTGGTGTATACATACAGCGTCAGGGTTTTTATGGATAAGACCTATTAAGATTATTGAATGCATCTTAAGAGAAGAATGTAAAGATATAAAAGTTAACAACGCGCGATGCTATCTTATACCGATACATGTGTTGTATAACTATAGTATAAGAGGTGAATTATGATTGATTCCAAAACAACAGTTACTTTGTGGGATATATCCGCCGCGGTTATTCGCTCACGGGGTTTTATTAGACGCACGTTTCGTACATTGAGTTTAATTTTAGATTATGGCAACTAGAAAAGAAGTAGCCGAACATTTATTTATGTCGGTCCAAAATGTAGGTAAATTAGTTGAAAAAGGCGTATTTAAGCCTAAACCAGGTCCAAATCCGCTTGATTTAGACCATTGCAGGCAGTCATATATACAAGAATTGCAGCAAAAGGCTAGATATACACTAAAAGATGGCACGGGAGACATAACAGAAGAAAAAACTAAGCTTACAGCAGCCCAAGCTAAGAAAGCCCAGCTAGATGTAGCTGTAATTGAAGGAAAGCTAATACCAACCGACCAGGTTGAATCTACTTGGGTTAATTATGCTGCTAATTGCAGAGGTAAGCTATTAACAATACCAAATAAAGTTAGTCACCTTGTTTTAGCTAGCGATGATTTTAACGAAGTAGAAAAAATAATAAAAGATTCAATATATGAAGCACTAGAGGAATTAGCAAATGACCCAATACCAAAAGAATATAGAGAGAGTACTCTTATCGACCAAGAAAACGTGGACACCTCCGCCTGATTTAACCGTTTCAGAATGGGCTGATCAGTATAGAACACTTTCGCCCGAGTCTTCAGCGGAAGCAGGTATGTGGAAAACATCACGAGCGCCATATCAAAAAGGTATTATGGATGCTGTTAATGATCCTAAAATTCATACTATTGTTTTTATGAAAAGTGCGCAAGTAGGCGCAACTGAAATATTAAACAATATAGTTGCTTATTATATCGACCAGGACCCTAGCCCTTGTTTAGTATTACAGCCAACATTACAAATGGCACAGGCTTGGAGTAAAGATAGACTAGCGAATATGATTCGTGATTGTGATAGGTTAAGAGCTAAAGTTAAAGACCCGAGAAGTAAAGATAGTTCTAACACAGTTTTATCCAAACAGTTCCCGGGCGGAAATATAAATATTGTTGGATCAAACTCAGCGGCAGGTTTAGCTTCTCGACCAATAAGAATTTTACTTTGTGATGAAATAGACCGTTATGATCCTAGTGCCGGAGCAGAAGGTGATCCAATTAACTTGGCAGTAAAACGTACAACCACTTTTTGGAATCGAAAAGTATTTATTACTTCTACTCCTACAATTAAAGGTTTATCAAGAATTGAAATTGCATTTGAAGAATCTGATCAACGCTACTATGAAGTACCTTGTCCAGAATGTAATAAATATCAAGTGCTTGATTGGGAGCAAATACATTGGGAATCAAAAAAACCTGAAACAGCAGAATATACTTGTAAGCATTGTGAATGTATTATTCCTGAAACTAAAAAGATGTGGATGCTATCTCAAGGTAAATGGGTTGCAACGCAAGAAACAAAGAAAACAGCAGGTTTTCATATATCAGAGTTATATTCACCCTGGAGAACTTGGAAAGATATGGCGGTTGATTTTTATGCTGTTAAAAGTCAACCTGAAATGCTAAAAACTTGGGTTAATACAGCTTTAGGTAAAACATTTGATGATCCAGGCGAAAGCATTGAACATAGTTCATTAATGAATCAAAGAGAAGAATACGACTATTCAAATATTCCAAATAATGTTTTGCTTATTACCGCCGGCGTTGATGTTCAGGGTGATAGGCTAGAAGCACAAACAATCGGCTGGGGTAAAAATAATGAAGCTTGGGTTTTAGATTACAGAGTATTTTTTGGCGACCCTTCAAGTAATGTTGTTTGGAAAGATTTGGATACATACTTAGGAACAACATTTAAACGCGAAGATGATAAATCACTTAGAATTGCATGCGCATGCGTTGATTCAGGTGGACATCATACACAGCAGGTTTATGCTTTTACTTCTAAAAGAGTACATCGAAAAGTATTTGCTATTAAAGGGCAATCACAAAGTAATAAACCAATTGCAGGTAGGCCTTCATTTATTGGTAGGTCAAGGCATATACTCTATCCAGTTGGTTCAGATACTGCTAAAGAAGCTATTTATACTCGATTAAAATCCGAAACAAAAACAATACACTTT
>Ga0213868_10003466_pt1 | contig 14708 bp, 7 predicted proteins | sample PICome_9_FD_160087 | JGI IMG/M metagenome (GOLD analysis project Ga0213868, IMG submission 160087) | Coastal seawater microbial communities near Pivers Island, North Carolina, United States - PICO127 | ecosystem: Environmental > Aquatic > Marine > Coastal | place: USA: North Carolina | collected...
CTGTGGACTGTGCTCTCTCTCTCTCTCTGTAGTTCAAAAGGAATCGTCACTTTCAAACATCCGATACACAAAGTATCGAGAGTCCTATCAATCTCACATATTCGAAAGATTCTTTATAAAAGTACCAACCCAAAAACATGTCAGCTATTTCAGAGATTCCTCTGATTGTACCTGAACATTTATCTCAAAGCAAACGATTTGTCATTACAAATGAACTTACCATTGAATCAAGTCTGAAAAAGAAGAATACGAAGAAGGAGTATGACGATGATCATCTCAGGTTAGATTATTGGGACGGTCCCGAAGAGGAATGGGAACGACAGATGCAAGGCTCTGTGGCGACTCTCACTCACATTCATGGACCTAACACCACCATTCTTCGTTCTGTGGCATTACCAGAAGAACCACGAGTGTTATCTTTGGTTCGAATGGATCCTTATGGTGATATAAAGGAAGGTGTGACTAGTGTCGAGTTGGACTTGTCGCACGTATCCTTGGATCAATTTGGAATGCTTACGAAAACCATGTTGTTTCATGGTCTTTTTTACGAGGAGGAAGAAGACGAAGAAGTAGAGGAAGAAGATTGGATGATGCAGGATACAATCCACTACGTCTATCACATGGTACTGGTCGACGCACGTGCCAATGTCCTACGTCTACAATTGGATACAAAGACACTTGATCCCATTCACTCAAAAGTTCATCATGTTTCTACATACAATGTATTATCATCCTATACAAACAGATACAATAGAAACAATAGGAAAATACAGTTATCATCCGAACAAATTGCAGCACTTGATCCACATCGTATCATTTTTGCCATGAGTCCAGATATACTATGTTTGCATATGACATCCAATCATTCGACTAAAATTGTGCCTTGGACGAAAGAATCATGTATAGACAATCGTCGACCATCACTTGGTGGAATATTGAAAACGGCAGGAGGAATGTTGCTTGGGAAGACTGCAGAAGATATACAAGAGGAAGAGGATTTCATTCCAGAGGGGAATGGTGGAAGTGGATATCGTCCTAATGGTCCTATGCAAGGGAATGTCATGCCAAGCACTGCTTCACTCTTTGTCATGGATATCACCAGATCATTGCATGATCAGAAGGAGGAGGAGAAGGAGAATGACGTTTATGTGGAAGGAAATGACTCTTCCATGTGTGGTAAAGTACTTTGTTCTTTGCATTCGGATGGAAGTGTCTGGTTATGGGTATCCATGTCCAAAAGTGCCTATCCGAAGCAAGTGAACGTTATGATTGGTGCTAATGGGATGTATTCTCAAAATGTACTCCCGTCTCCTCATTTATGGAGTTCTGCTAGTGATTCCTTGGACTTGTGTGGATGTGCTCAGGTTGAATCGGATGGTAGGATCAGGGTTGCTCTTGGTATAGGTATTACGTTGACTCCTAACATGAGTACCATGGTACACAGAACCAGTAGTCCATGTCACATCTTCACATTGGAAGGATACCTTACCGATTCTGGAAAGATTCTACCGGAATCTGTTGAATTCCTTGAAAGAATCCTTCCTAAGGAAACATGCTCCATCAAGGGTTTGGCAACGCAGTTCTCAAAAGAATCATCATCATGGACATTAAAAACATTACTATCGACAAATCTTTCGGATGAAACCTCTCAAAGTGGTACTAGCCGTTCTTTGTACTCTCACTTTACAGATTTGCCAATGACGTCCACTTCTTTATCTGTTTACTCCCAAAAGTCTACAATGCCTACCGTTCTGGAACAGACGGATACCCTTGATGTTACCATCAAAGAAAAGTATGACGCGTTTACTGCCCAATGTAAAATGTTCTTAGAGAAGGAAGCGCACAGCGATGATGATTTGAGCTTGGTGTTGCATAGATTTGATACTTTGATTATGAAATCAATCTTTCGCTCTTCGCAGCCCCAAAGTGTTGGATTGACTCACCCTTCAGAAGGTACCATTAGACGTGCATTGCGACAAGTTATTTCTCCTATATGCTTCACTTCTCTATCTAATGAAGCCGCAAAGGCAAGTATTGAGATTGAGACGCTATCATTGATGAAGAGTTGGGTTCAACACGATGATTCAAACTATTCGTCGAAGAGGCGCAGAATATCATCAGACGCATTGGTGTCAACTCAAGAAACTGGCTCATCTGTGTATCAAAACTTCAATGATGCAAATAAGGTTTCTTATGACTATGATAATGAAAGGGCTTCAACTCCAGACATGGATAGTGATGATGGCAATCTTGATTCTAGCCCTATCACTTACGAAAAGGTGCTCCTCGACCATTACAATCGATGGGATAGACTAATCTATGCTCTGCACCATGAGGAATCTAAATTGCTTCTGCCTCTCCAATTCATCTGCTTACCCAGAAGCAATGAATGCTTTATTGTTAGAGCTGCTGTTAGTAGCATTCTTCCCACCATAGAGTCAACTGGAGAACCCTCGCTGGAGTGTGAATTTATGAAGTGCTTTCACAAACTTGAAGCGACATCACAAAACTCTGCTTTAATTTTGGACTTCCTAGCAAAGACTGATGACATAATTTCCAAGGCCAGTTTGGTGTTTGGTGATGGAAAGGAATCCTTTTTGAATGCAATAGATGAATTGTCTTCGAATCTGTTAGTGAAGGAAGACGTGATATCTTCTCAGCTTGTTCACATGCTTCAAAGTATGAGCGATTCGGATCGTAGATCATTTTTATCATCCCCATTCCCATCTTTTTTTGGATGTCATGAAAGGTCAGGTACCTTAGAGCCAATGAATGGTATTGATTTATCGCTGTCTGTTTATTGCGCAGCTAGATTAGCCCGGAAACTGTTGAATTCTTCCAAGCGTGTAGCACTTGCACGATTCATCATCATAAGCATTTGCAATACAGGGGGTGAAGAAGATATTCAGTTGGCAAAATTGGTATTTCTTAACACTGTCGCTGTTTGTTGGGCCAGTGCGCAAATGATTTCGAAAAGAACTGAAACAGGCACTAAAGATATCCATTCTCACATTCCTTTAGCTCGGATATCTGGTGTTTTGTCTTCCCAATTAGGCACCACCAATGCCCATAAAACACTGAATCAAGAATCAGTGTTAATGTCATGCCTGTTAAAAATGTCAAAGGACATTACCCTATCTGGTACGACCTTACTAGAGTCTATAATTCTGTTATCTGAAAGTTACGTTCGTCTAGTCATAGCCTCACCAGAGACTGAACAGAAATTTCCAATATTGGCCTTACTACCAAATGAGTTAAAACTACAACATAGGCTCTGTTTGCGCCTCGTTGCTCCTTATGTGGCATTACCAAATCGTTGCAGTGAAGATTTGGAACTAGCTTCCGATTGCCTACTAACTGAAATTGAAGGACTGTGTAGGGCAAAGCTTCTTTCTGGTGAACGGGTGTATGAAATGCAGATGAATGCATATAAAATGTTGGAGAAACCGTACAACACTACACCAAATCCAACTTTTTTGTCTGCATTTTTTCAGTTGCTTCAAGATATCTCAGCCGGCCAAAATTCCACTGAAGTCTTACCCGATCACATTTATGAGCCCATCGTATATGATTTTGTCCAAGATGTCTTCAAAAAGTCATCTATGAGTATTTACAAAGAAGACATGGTTAGGCTATGTAAGTCTGTGAGCTTCCGAAAGTTGTTTGATCCATGTGTTAAAGCCGCGCGCAATCATCAAATGAGCATTCTCGAATTGCTTCAAAGTGGAACTGAAGAACAAAATTTTGAAGCTATTCTAGTTCATGGTGCTGGTGTGCTGCTTATGTTAAGCTCCCTTACCCATCGTGTGGCAGTATTGGAAAAGCAAGAGTCTATTATCGAATGTTCATCATTCAGTACTCCTTTTTCTCTTGTATTGTTCCATGCTGTGAACGATGTGATACTGTTCATACAAGAACACGCACATTCAGAAGATTTTATGTTTTTTGAAGAGTATGCCGGTCTTTGGTCCTCTTTATTCAGGCATTCATTGAATGGCGAACGTTGGTCCGACTCGTTTCGGGCATGTTTATCAAATCCTATTCAATCAAGACGTTTACAAAATTTTAAACGAATGGTATTAGCCATAGTTGATAAAGGAAAACTGGGGATGTTGTTAGATGAATTGATATTTGGTGTAGCTGAAGGAGTGCAAGATGATTCTATTGATGTTTATGAATTGGCATCTCAAACTCTTCAAGAGGCGGCAGAGCAGCATGCTCGAAACGAAGTCCACGACTTCAGTAACTCTACTTCTTGTACAACGGACTATAGAGCATGCTTATATTCACTTCATGCAGGTTATGAGAATTGGAAGGCATCTTGTGAATCTATGGACTTCTATGGCGCTTTGGCTCTACAAAACTTTAATAGAGACAAAGACCATGATGATATTGACATGATAGAATCAGAGGATGGCGGTGATCTGGACTCTCTTGCTATGAATGAATTACTGTTGTCTACCACTGCATCAAGTCAGCTTATTCAAGTGGTTTCTCCACAAAGTGACCGATATGTTGTCCATGGCGAACTCTACCCAACGGTGTTTGTTTTGGGTATCACCGAAAACTATCACTCTAAATCAGATGATAATAGCCGTGCCTCCAGACTTTTTAGTGAAAATAGTCTTCATATTCGCGCAAAGAAAATGATTGCACTTTTTACTTTATTCAACGATATTTTTTGCAGCAGTTCTCTTGAAGAGATTTTACAGGCGTCGGATACACAAATCATTGATGCATTGTCTAGGCTTGGATATTATAATGAAGCTATTGCGCTTGCAAGGTGCAAAAATGCTGACAGGAAAGGTGCTAAACCAGGTGGTGTGGATCTATTTTCTGATGCTTTGATTTACATGCTTTGTGAATGTCTTGCCCCAACAGCAGTGAATCTAAGCCGTTTACCATTGACAGCAAACGATATTCCTGAGTCGGCTGAAACGAGCGATGATTTTTTCCGCACAAGGCCAACCATGAACCAACTACGTTTGATACTTGGAGATGGTCGCAAGATCCTTGGAGGAAGTTCATGGTCGAATATGAAGTATTATTCTGATATTGATAGAGGAGATGCAGCGATGAATTTATTAAGACTTTATACTTGTCAGTACTCTTCCCCGGAAAATGATATTTCGTTGCGTGTGGCTGATAAGCTTTTGGATCTCGATTCGGCGCAGTCTGATTTGCCATTGTGGCTTAGAAATCTGTTGATTGGAAATGATAGAAAGACTGGATTATTTGCTAAAAAATCAGGTGACCCAACTGCCTTGTTGAATCTTTACATGAAATATGGATTGCTTGTGGATGCATGCCATTTGGTCTCTGAGGTTCTGACAGATCATTCGCGCATCAAATCTTCGACAGCGCGTTTACCAGAAAATGGTGATATTGACTTTGTCCCATACGAAACAATAGATAGGCTGTGGAATTTGATGAATGCTTACGTCAATCTTCCATCCACTGGTGTCGTGGAAAAGCAACTGGTCGATGATGCTCGTATCGTCTTGGAAGCTGCTTTGAAGAAGCATTTTGAGTTGATGCGAATATCTGAAACGGGTATGTTATCCGCTCGAAAGCTAAAATCATAGTAATTTATTCGATAAATGAGTAAGCACTGTATACATTATTTCACTATAGATACCATTATATGTGAACGTAAAGTGTTCTAATGATCCCAATATCTTTGAAGCTGCGTAGGTGCAGATTTTTCCAGAAGCGAACCCTTATTTACTTTCGGATAATGTTCCGCTAATGTGCACACTTCATTGGATCGAATTCTCCGCATGATATCATTGGCATCCACCTGTTTGATGGAACTATGACCAATGGCACCAACAATATCGACTACACTCTGAACTGTGCGCCTATGGAAGTTAAATACTCGCACAGATTTTTCTTCGGGAACAAGTCCATACATAAGATCTTTATCCGATGTAGCTATACCAGTTGGACATTTATTTGTGTTACATTTCAGTGCTTGGATGCAACCAAGGGACAACATGAACGCTCTTGCCGAGTTCACACAGTCAGCTCCTAGTGAAAGGTTCTTCACAATAGAAAATCCTGTACTTGCTTTTCCACTAGCGATAATAGAAATTTTATCCTTGAGATCTGCTCCAATCAATAGATTTCGAACAAGCACAAGCCCATCTTCCAATGGATATCCTATAGAATCCGAGAATTCGGGTGGAGCAGCACCAGTTCCACCTTCTCCGCCATCCACAGTTATAAAGTCTGGTCCCATGCCCATCTCATGACAAGCTTTGACAAATCTTGCTATTTCCAAGGGTTGTCCGATACACATTTTAACTCCCACAGGAAGACCATCACTAAGTTCTCGAACTGTAGAGATGAACTCAACAAGTTCATGAGCATTGCTAAATGCAGAATGAGAAGAAGGGGAATGACAATCCCCAACAGGGGGAAAGACTAATTTTCTAGCATCGGCAATCTCTTTTGTTATCTTTCCTTTTGGCAATAAACCACCATGACCTGGTTTGGCCCCTTGTGAAATTTTAATTTCAATCATCTTTACTTTCGCAGCCTCTTCCAATGTCTCCTGAAAGCACGGTGCATCAAACATTCGTTTATCAGTGCCAGTTCCACAACCAAAGTACCCAGTGCCAATGTTCCACACCAAATCACCTTGTTTCTCACGATGGAATTTAGATATGCCTCCTTCTCCTGTATTGTGAGAAAATCGTCCCATAAATGCTCCCTCATTCAATGCCAAAATCGCATTCTCTGAAATAGCACCATATGACATGGCTGATATATTCAGAATACTAGATGAATACGGTTTCAAAGTTCCATATTCAGTACATCCAATAGTATGCCTAGCATCTTCACTGCTCAATGTTTTAGGAAACATACTTTGACAAATCCATTCCGAATTCACATTGTATAAATTTTTACGTGTACCAAACGCCAATGTCTCATCGACTCCCTTGGCCCTTTGATAAATTTGATTTCGTTGCAATCGATTGAATGGAGCACCATCTGTATCACTTTCCACAATATATTGTCGCAATTCAGGACGGATGGTTTCTAATATGTACCTTATATTTCCCAGAACGGGATAATTTCTCCGAACGGCATGTTGTGATTGGTGAATGTCCTTCTCTCCTACGTAAAACCAAAGACCCGTAACAGTCCCAAGAATCACGGGAGGGATACTTGCCGTTGATAACAAGGAATCAGCAGAAAGTGCTACTGCTGTTGCCCATAATGATGTTGATCCAGCTAAGGCGTATCCACATTTGCGATACACAGATCGATTCCAAAATTCGATAAAATCGGGAAAGGAGTGACTGATGTGTCCACTAACTTTGTCCTTTCTCCAACATAAAATCTTTGAAGAGGAATACGTTCTTCTACTGGAAAAGATTCTCAAACTTTGGTAGTTTGTTCTTGGTGGCAGTTGCATCATGTGTTGGTATTTATTATTTTGGATTTTAATTATATAAATGATATCTACTTAAGTAGTTGTGACACCTTTTTGTCGACTGAATGAATGAATGAATCTTTTTCGTCTCTCGGTCGGATTATTTCTAGGTATGTGACAAATTCATCCAGGATAGAACTTGATGGGACATTTTGGTGGAATGGAGAACACAAAACTAATTCTAAAAAACAGACAGTTCTTTCAATTTTTTAAAGAATCATGACTTGACCCCAAGTGAAGCATTTCATTGCTTTGTCTCTATACTTCTACATCAGCAACAGAAGGATTGCTTTCACCATTACGTTTGGACAAATTTTCTAATTGTGCCGTAGAAACCGTATCCGATTTCTCACTGCTGACAGTATTGGCATGTGAATGTTGCTGATCTGTCAAAGATCCCTCTGGTGGCAATGTAGGTTGTAGTGGACCAACATCACCATTGCTATTTGCATAAAGAAGAGATGGGTTTGGATAATTACCCATGGTAGCTTGTGCAGCCATGAATTCATACCCTGAAGTTCCTCTCATTTGCATCCCTCCCATGGACGGATGAATGGATGGATTCATCATTTGCATAGGAGTCCCTTGATTTGTAGTCATGGGATCGTTTAGGCCCTGACCTTGACCATGAAACATCATACCTTGATTCATTTGCATAAATTGCATTTGAGAGTTCATAGAAGAAAACATCGGGTTGTTGGATGCACCTTGTCCAGGATTCATGGACATTTGATTTCCATTCATTGATATCAGAGGATTCTGATTCTGCATCTGATTGACATTTAATGGTGCTGATGCTACACCATGCTGCGTTTCAGCATTCTGTGGATCAGGGTTTGGGTTTGCAGTCTGTTCCGCATCTTTATCTTGATCGTTCGGATCCTCGTTCACTTGATCTTGTTGTTTCAACTGATCTAAGTTTTGATTCCCAATCTTCTGTTGTTGTTGTTGGATCGTATCAGGATTGACACCCATTTGATGCATCATTTGAGGATGTGTAGGTGTCATGGGATTGGAACCTTGATGGTAGGTCATTTGTGCCAACTGTTGTTGCTGCTGTTGTTGTTGTTGTTGCTGCTGTTGCTGTTTGTAAAAGCCAGCTTCAAACTCTTGATTACGCTGCATTTGTTGCATGTAATTGGCTTGATTCATCATCATTTGCATATGCATGAATTCAGGAGTCATCTGAGGGTTAAATCCATGCATAAAGCCTTGATGGAGCAAGTTAGGGGTTCCTCCCATACCATGCGTTGAAGGATTGGGCATTTGTGTCTGGTTGTTCATGAATGACATGAGACCAGGAAGGCCATTGTTATAATTCTCCATTGGGTTACTAATGTGTCTTGGGATGTTCAAATCACGCTGGGACCTATGGTATAAATCTGCTGTTGTTGGATCCATGTCCTCTTCTGAATATTCTTCACCGTGCCTCTTTTGTCGTACGGGGCGGATGCAACCGGCATTATGTTTAGCTCCACGAACAAACAAAGGATGAAAGAATTTCGCCTTTTTATGACCTTCTCTCACCAGTGCGAATTTCCATCGACTCATGCGGCGTACAAAACTGGAGTACTGAGACTGCTTGAAGAAAACGGGCATCACTTCCTCTGAGAATCGCTTCTTGTCGTGGATGATAAACCCATCACCCGTAGGAAGCCACGAGATGATATCATTGTACCTTCCATCATCTAAGATGTCCATTAACTAAGATAATAGGAAGATAGTGATGCAAAAGAGATCATTCAAAATGTTAGAAAATAGAGCCTAAGAAAATTTGCAGGACTGAAACCATGCCTACCGAACAAACAGAGCAGAACATCGATAAGTAGGTACAACGCCCTTTCTTTTCCTGATAATCATATTGCTCACCGGTCTTGACACTTACCTGGACGCAAAACTGAGACATTGTGTTGAATGTGATGTGATATACAAAATAGCAGACACTCTCTGATGTAATACGGGAAGATCAAGCCTGATCCGTCGGGTCGTTAAAAAAGTCAACTCGGTGGAAAGTAGAAAAAGGCCATTTAGGCCATTTCGAACTGTTGCTCTGAGTCAGAGAACGTCTCATACGTAGTAGCAAAGAGGATATTGCATACTGATACATTATATCATGATGGGAAAGAGAAAGATTCAAGTTTGATTTATTGGTATTGTAATCCTTTTTAAAAACTGTATATTGAAATGGAATGAGCAAGGTTCTTAATTCAAAAGACATTGATATTACATCATTTCGCAGACAGAATACCGAACCGGACCATGATGACGTACAGTATGTTTTGTGTTTTGAAATTTTAGTCTACTTTTTAGTCGTTGCAAGAACTAACTTCCACAAAAATGATTTTTTTTCTTCAATACCAAGAAAGATCATGTGTGCTCATCAATCTTTCCAAGGTAGACGCCAAACGAACGCCGCCTATAGCTAATTGTTCCATAACAATAAATAACCTTGTTTCAAAGTACGTCTCTGATAATTTAGAACCATCGATTATTTCATTCCCATTTTCATCTCCATAGGCATACAGCAAAGCTTTTTCCCAACTTTCTTCAGCCCATTCTGAGACACAATCTACAGTCATCCCATCAATGCATGAATTCCAATCATGACGATGATCATCATCTATCACATAGTCTCTCTCAATAGAATCCTGAAATGATTTTTGCGATCCATCATGATAAACCTCTATTGCCTTTTCAATGATGCCTACATCCCAAACAGAATGCAAATTCCACGATTTGTGCATGAATCCAAGTCTTTCATCACGGTATTCTGTGAATTCAAATGGAAATGACACATGAATCGTATTGCCACCTTCATCCGTCTGTCGAGATACATGAAGAGGTTGATGTATATCACCCACAATATGTATCAAGAACATGAGTGCTTCTCGTTGAGTGAAGTTATACTCGTTCTTTATATTAGGAGGAACATGTCCACGTAAATGTTTGGATACGGATGCAACATGTTGCCATTGTGGAATCAAATCCGATGGTATTCCAAGTACGTCATGAGAAAATTCAACAATAGCCCCGACGGCACATTTGTCATGGATACAATCACGTTCGTACACAAAAGTACAATTGGAAGAAGATAGTGTTTCATCCTTGGGAACAGTAGTAGGAGGGATCGAATTCGATGGACAACCACCTGTGATGAGCTTATCATGAATATTGACATAATGCAAGGGTGTAGTCCATGCAAATTGACTGGTATATCTCACTTTGTCAGCCCAATTGGCGACAGCCGCAAGGGGAGAGACGCTGTCATCGTCGACATGAAACGAATCATTTGGGAATAGAATGTCTTTGATAATCTGTTGAGTGGAATTGGAAAGACGATTGTATGCGATATTTGCTACAATCTCATGCCCCTTTTATATATATTGGATTGTGAATTGCATCGAAGTAAAGAAAATAAGTTGCATCATTCATTGGAGTATAGAATTGAATAGATTCGTATTTTTGGACTGATTTTGTGTTTTGTGTTTACTTACCTCCTTCCCCCAAGCATAAACATTAGTCAACAAGGATGAAATTATATATGTGATATACACAAGGAATGAAACCTTTGGTGATTTCATATTGTATGTATTTTGATTTCGGTCTCTCTATCTCTTTTTTATGATGGTCGGTATGTTTTATGTGTGGTATTGGTATGTGGTATGTGGTATGTAGCAAGAATTGTGAATTTTGGAAAAATGACGTTTTTCGATGAATTTAGCTGATCATCGCTTTTTATCGCTTAGCAGTCTACCCAAATCAGTATTCAGTATTCATTCCAACTACAAAACAGCATATTATTAGCATGTTACCACGATATACAGCAATAACATGCATCGGAAAAAGGAATTGGTCACAGATTCATCGTCCCATAACAAGATTCTTCTCCAAAAGTGAGACGCACAACGATGATATAAATGACTACTTATCGACCTTGGGTTATACCGATTCCACTATGAAAGTGGGGATGCGAGATGCCCTTCAATCTGTATTTGGAAATCAAATGACTTTATCTCAAGTGAAAGGATTTGGAGAAGAGGGTATGTTTCGTATATATAAGTCACAGTTCACAGTATTGTGTCATTTTGAAAAAGTCCTTACCAAACATTTATTCTTTTGTACGTTAGGTCTACAAGCTCTATCCAAATCCGTTGAGAAACAACAAGCATCTCAATGCACAAATTCATTTGTGGGGACAGTACATATAAATATACCACATCATAATTATTCCTTTGATTTGAAAGTACGAAAGGGTGAAAGTATAATGTCTTGTGTGAAATTTGGAAGTGGTAGGGAACTCCTTGGGGAATATTTAGAATTTGCTTGTGGAGGTGAGTGAATCTATAATGAAGGACTGAATAAGATGCTTCTTTGGCATGTTCTTACTTTTTGGGTATACACAATCATACTTCTTCCATCCATGAACGACAGGAAACATGTCATGTAGTACATGTCATGTGTATCTCGATCACGAATCATTTTACAAATTGGATTCACCATGTGCAGCGGAGGAGGATATGATTGATTTAGCGTACACACCCAAAACTGTTTCAAGATTGAGTTGTCAAATTGTGATGGATGAAACATTGGATGGAATGACAATTACCATTCCACCTGGAGTGAACAACCTATGGGGCTAATCACATATGGTACAAACGTTCCATTCCCCATTCCCCCTATGGTACAATATCTGCATAGAAATGTTAGTACTACTTTACACCTGATACGAAATCATGTTTTTGTTATTGTTTGGATCGAATCTTGGATTGTTCTGCGGCTGTCAACATGGACTCTGCTATTCCCATAGCATTTTTAGACACTTGGACATGTTCTAATCTTTGTATGTATTCCGTATCAAGTTGAAACTCTCTTGTTCCGCGAAGGAGAACATTCATATATGATTGACTAGGTGGAATATCGGATCCAATCCTCCATTCTGCTCTTCCGGCACGTAATGTAAATGCTGAAACATTTAAAATAGATGAATCCTTGGCTGTATACTTTTCTAGTGCTACTTTTCCTGCGTTACCTTCCTTGTTACTCCTGTATGGAATGACTTTACACCGATGCAATTGATAGCTAAATGGAACTCCTTCACTTTGACAAACTTTTGCAAAGTCATCTGATGTAAGTTTGTATAATACGCCATGAACATTGTTCACTGGATCAGGCTCTACCGATGCCCATGATGGTTCGACCAAAGGTATCCCTGGAATATTGAAACAAAGTCTATGATTTGGAAGAACCGCAGGAGTTTGAGCGATTGGATTTAAATTTCTAAGAGATGTCATGGTTGATAAAGCCATATTGCTTCCGAACGCAAAGTAATTGTAGGTTGGTTGAATTGTGGATGCAGTAGTAATACTAGTAGTCTTAAGCATCATTAGCATACTGGCAAGATTCATCCATAATGTCACCAATCCTAAGAAACTCATACTACAGTACGAAAGATGCTCAAGGCATGCAGTACTACTGGTGGCGAGAGAGAGATATCAATCAGTTTTGGATTGAGAAAATGAGGGTTTCAATTCACTTACTCACTCTCTTTTCTGACTTCTGATTTCTATTCTGACTTCTGACTTCATCAACTATCAAAAAAGAACATCGATGAACAAATCTCAGAATCGAGCCAACAGTAGTTGTTTGACAAAATCGATTCGTATCGATCATCGACTACAGTTTTAATACGTTTAAAAGATCACAAATTGATTCATTTTATTTTCTTCCAACTACTTTGATAGAACTTCAACTTGTACAAATCTATCTAAACCACTCATGTCCTTTAAACTCTGAACAAACGACACACCGGGATAATTTTCAACTAACAATGACATTATAGATGGATGTGATGAATCTAATTCCATCCAACAAGTAGAGTGGAATGGTTTTTCGTTCGCATTTTGATTCTGACACCACTGTGGCAATTGTCGCAAAATATCTCGAACTACATCAAGTCCATCATCGCCTCCACAAAGAGCATTGTAATCTTCAAAGTCAAGTACATCTTCAGATAAGGTGGACATATCTCGTGAGGGTATGTAAGGAGGGTTACTTACAACAATATCAAACTCATCAAAATCCATTTCTTTCGGCTCAAAGTCTCGAGTAGAACGTAACACTACTTTATAATCACATGATTCTTGTGGACTGCCTAATACAAAGTTTGCATTTTCACGACTAAGATCAACGGCTACTTGAGCAACATCAATCGCAACAACACTCACATCTTGTGGAAACATATTTAAAATTGCAATACCTATCGCTCCAGTACCACAACCAACATCAAGAACTCGCACCTTTCGTGGATTGTTTTGAGAGCGTAAATCTCGAATCATTCGTCGTATATCAGACAAGGCATATTCAACAAGCTCTTCTGTTTCTGGTCTTGGACAAAGACACGGAGACCTGATTTTCAGCAAAATGTTATGAAAGTCCCACTGACCAATGATGTACTGCAGTGGTTCTTTGTCGATCCTCCTTGCAATCATGTTGGAAAATGCATTCAATTCATCAGAGGTCAGAATGACATCTTTGAGATATTGACCACGACTTTTACCCTCCAATAAATCGAAAAGAATTGAAAATCCATTATCTTCCCATTTGAATTCATTTTTAAGTGTAAATGCAAGTAAGTGGCATGTTGATTCCATTGGTTCAGGTGCCTCATAAGCTTCCAGTAACGAAATCGTAGCTTGAAGGATGTTGAATACCGTCACTTTATCTTGCCCACCCACGTTATTCAACAAAGAATCCTGCACTGTTCGTTCACTAATACTATTACCATGATGTGTAGCAGTATGAATTCCATTCTGATTGCTAGCAGATAAGGCATTTGTTCGGTGAACAAAAGACATGAACTGTGTGAATGCACAAGGACGTCTCAAGAATGTAGCAACATGATTCAGTGCATGATTTTGCTGATTTGGTACATGGAATGCATCACAGTAACTCCGTTTGACTAGGCATGTCAATGCAGTTAATATTGAGCGTTGACGTTTCATGGATTGTTGATTCAAAAGGCAAAAGATGATAATTTGTTGTGGTTTGTGGTTTGTGTTTGTGGTGTTTTTCCTCGATCTTTATCTGTTTGGTCCAGGATAGGAATCAAACAGTGCTGATGACTGTTTCGAAATTGTAATAAGATAATAGAAAGTTGAAACTACTAGTTAGTACTTGTATGCCGACTTGTTACCACCTCCCGGCCAAGCCTAGAGAGAGCCGTGCGCGTTGTTACTACTGGTGGTAACAATTTTTGCAGCATTTTATA
>Ga0213868_10003473_pt1 | contig 14698 bp, 14 predicted proteins | sample PICome_9_FD_160087 | JGI IMG/M metagenome (GOLD analysis project Ga0213868, IMG submission 160087) | Coastal seawater microbial communities near Pivers Island, North Carolina, United States - PICO127 | ecosystem: Environmental > Aquatic > Marine > Coastal | place: USA: North Carolina...
TTTTCATTTGGGGGTCGGTTTCGATGACTAAATTGGGGAAGCCTAATCCAAGGTCAACGCCGTAGATCGTAGCTTGCATGAATTTGAAAAGAAGGCACAACCATCACGTCGCGGTTTCGTTATGCTGAAATTTACACTATTTAAGATTCCCATCACAGTCCATTGGATGTTCTGGCTTCTGGCTGGTTTTCTCGGCGGAGGACTGCAGGCCCAGAGCGCTCCCGACTGGCACAAGGTGCTCGTCTTCATGCTGGCGGTATTTGGCTCTATCCTAGTTCACGAGCTAGGACACGCCCTGACAGGGCTGAAGTTTGGCGCCGGACGGGCTCAGATACAACTCCACGGGATGGGGGGAGCCGCCCAGTTCGGCAGTGGAAGATTGAGCCGAAAACAGCAGATTCTAATGACTATAGCCGGTCCCGGGGCGAGTATCTTGCTTGCGATCATTTTTTTCTTTGTGGCCGCGAACATGCTTCAAGGATCTCCATTTGATTCATACCCAAAATTCCTAATCGCCTATCTCGTTGATGTAATGGTCACAATCAACATTTTCTGGTCCGTCATCAATCTGTTTCCTGTCCTACCGCTGGATGGAGGGCAAATCCTCCGTGTTGCCCTAGGGCCTGAAAAGATAAAGCTTACTTGTATAGTTAGTTTCATTACATTGGTGGTACTCGGAACGCTCCTCTGGGTGGAGACGCGGTCTCTCTACAACCTTATGGTCACACTATTTCTCGGATCCTACACATGGAACCTGTACCAGCAAATTCGAGAGAGATAAGCAGACACTGGGGCTAGGCAGGATCTGGAACTTGGGGCTCATCCACCTACCAGAGACAATCTTCCGTTTTCAGGATCGACTTTCGGCTCGTAAAAACACTAGGTGAATAGCATTCGCGATTCCATTTGAATTCTAGACCGCTTGCAACCCCATTAGCTCACATGAAAGAAGATCCAAATCGGAAAATGACACGCCGGAAGGCCGCTAAGATCCTTGGGATCGGAGCCGCAGGCATGACACTCGGTGGATATACGGCAACCGCACAGGGATTTGCGAAGAACGAAACTTTGAATGTAGGCCTGATCGGCTGTGGAGGCAGAATGCGGGGTCGCCTCATTAACGGAATAAACCAAGTACCCGGCACCAAGATTGTGGCAGTTTGCGATGTCTACGACGACTTTCTGAAGTCGGCTCATGCGGCTGTTGGCGGACGCGATCGCGACGTCTATCAAACCGGTGATCACAGGGCCCTGCTCGATCGGAAAGACATCGATGCTGTTGTCGTCGCCACACCCGACCATTGGCACGCCCCCATAACAATCGACGCAGTGGAGGCCGGAAAAGACGTTTACGTCGAGAAACCCGTCACCCACAAGCTCGAGGAGGGCCCCAAGCTCATCGAAGCGATGGAGCGTACCAGACGTAAAATCCAGGTGGGTGCCCAGCAACGCAGCATGCCTCACTTAGCAGTTTTACGGCTGAAACTTCAATCCGGCGAGATCAATCCAGGAAAGATCACCCGCATCCATATGCAATGGTGTCGACACACGGGACCGTATAGAGCTCCCAACTACAAAATCACGGAAAACCAAGTCGACTGGAAACGTTTTTTGGGAAATGCCCCCCAGCAGGCGTTTGACCCGTTTCGCATGCGGCAGTGGCGGTGGATCTGGGATTTCGGCAATGGCCCTCTGGGTGACCTGATGGTTCATTGGCTCGATGTCACCAACTGGCTGCTCGACCTCCCAGCCCCCAACCAAGTAATTATGTCCGGCGGGAAATATGAACGCGAGGGCTCCATGGAAACGCCTGATGTGACGAACTGCATCATGGAGTATCCAGATCTCGACATGCAGATGAACTATGTGAGTTCCTGGTCCAACAATCTCTACAAGGCATCCGTGAGCATCATGGGATCGGAGGCGACCATCTATTTCGACAGGGGTCGCTACGAGGTGACGCCACAAAAGCCTAACAGCGACTCCATAGCTCCCGTTTCCGAATCGATGGTAACGGGCACAGGCCCTGTTGGAGCGGACTTCTACTCGGACTATGACGGGGCTGCACTGCACATTGGCGACTGGGTTTCTGCGATCCGCGAAGACCGAGAACCAGTGGATGATGTCCGGGCGGGCGTTCAGGCAGCTGCCGTTTGTCACTACGGGAACCTATCGTACCGGGAAAAGCGATTTGTACAGGTTTGACCAATTTATCAGAAAAGCGGCTGTAACGACTCGAATATTTATACAATCGTATCCGACTAGAGCGATTTATTCTTCACGCTTTTGCAGCAATTCGATCTGTCCTCGGGTGTAAGTCTTCAATCCCCGTGAAAGGTTTGTCGCAACGAGCTTTGCGTCCTCACGAAACAGGATTAGTTCGCACACGGCATTTTCAGCGAAAAAAGTTATCAAAGGCATCCTCAGCTTAAACTCCTCAACATTGCTTGCCCTGCGGGTTCCCAAATAACCCACAACCACCTGAGAATTACTTCCGACTTTCGATTCCCAGATTTCGTCTCCGATACCAACGGTCACCGCAACATAAGCGTCTTCATAGTCCAGTTCGGGCAATAATTCGAGGTCGAGATGGATCGTATCCACAATCCAATCGGCTTCTAAAACGAGGTCGTTCGCTTCATAGTCGAGGTCCTCTTGAAATTGCCTATTTTCTTATTTCAGCAACTCTAGATTATCGAAGTAGGCAGTACTCCTTCTACCTCCTTGACTGATAGTATCCGGATTAGTGGCTACCTCTGCATCCGTACCCCACTGGTGAAGCACCAACTCATACATCGCACGTGCTTCGAACTCGGAAGGAATCGTTGAACTGAATGCGAAGTCAAATCGACTTACTTCAACCAAAGAATATGAGAGGGTCGGCCTAAGGCACATAAGAATCTGGGCATTGCGGCTGGCCTTCTGGGTCTCCGTTCCTTTATCGAAAAGATGTGCCGCTTGTTCATCGAATGAATGGAATAACTCCCCTTACCCTGTCTGGCACTCAAATCTCCCGCGATATACAAGTAGACTGATTCGGATTTAGATCCGCCTGCAATTTCTTCACTTTCTTTGGCAAGAGAACAAACCGGGGGAAATACAAGCGTCACTAATAACAAGGGCAGGGCCTCCTGACATTAGCGTTCGGTTATAGTAAACTCTGGGCGTTTGCCATGCTTTTTGGGGTTTGGACGATCGATTCGGCACAAAAAAGAGGCGGTTCCCAAACCGCCTCCAAAGTAAATCGACTCAAACCACCCTAATTCACCGTTATGGGTACTGCTACCCAATTGTTCGCCCATCGGAGGTTCATGTGGGCTCCTGCATTAGAAAGCGTGTCGAAATCAATCGTGAACCATTCGTAGTCTGGGCCATCCTGCAAAGGTAAGGTAATACGGGCAACGTCCTGCGACTCGTCGTATTGCGTCCCCCAGGACAATTTAGAGTTAATGATAACTGTGAATTTACCCCCTTCAGGTATCGAGTAGATCGAATAAGTTCCGGCGCTAATAGACGCGTCTCCCACCATTACATCTCCGGAGAAAGTAATGGCTGTGGACTCGTTGGCCCCTGTTCGCCATACTTTGCTCTGGGGAACCAGCGACTCAACCGAACGACCTTTCAAACCAGGGCGGCCGTAATTGACGGAAACTAATGTGGTGCCTATGGTCTGACTGACGGATGCGTTAGGGCTCGGGCGAACCTTTTTGTCACCGCGTACTTGGGCAAAGGCAGCCATATTGCCCGCAACGAGGGCGGTGAGAGAGATCAAAGCGATTCGAACAAACATTTTCATAATACAGTTGGTTTAAGATGATTAAAAGCCAGCTCAGATAGTAAAGCCGATCTAGCACAATGGAGAGAAAGACAATTGATCGGCAAGCCGAATCGGTGCTGAGAGAGGTTCAGCGATTCTCCACATGGGCAAAGTGTGGCCCCAAAGAATTCACTCTTCTAGTAGCCATTCATTCTCTACATAGGTATCACCCTCTTTCTCCAATATTTTTCGCTACGCTTCATCGGCTTGAGCAACAGGGGCTTGCTCGGGAGGGTAGCCAACTTCTTGTTCAAGCGCTTCAGCATGTCTCCCCCAAAGCCATCGTAGAACAGATAGAGGTTTCCATCGATCAGCTTGCAGGTTACTGGATCAATCTCAACCTTGTCGCCATCCAGCATGCTGTAGGTAAACCAGCCGCCGTATGCGGGCTCGTATCTCTGAGGGCCCTAGAAAGCCACCCTATTCTCCTCGGAGGCAAATCGGTAGACTACGCCTCATAGTTCTGAGGTAAGATCCGCATTATCCCTCTGAGGTAAACCTTGGAAATAGCTCGTGGGATCGTATCCGGATAGAGCTTCTGAACTCAAAACGTTAACGTGTTCAACCGGAGATTGTGCGAATGCAGTTACCAAAAGAGATACGATCAGAAGCATGCTGGGTAGACACTTCACGAATCGATTCTATTCCCATTTTTTTGGGTCCTCCAAAACCTAGAATTTTCAGCGCTATCGAACTCCAAAACGATAAATAGTAGTGGATCGATACGCTTGGCCCGGATTCAAGCGAGTAGTGGGAAAATTCGGCTGATTGGGAGAATCCGGAAAATGCTGTGTTTCTAAGCAGAATCCGTTGCGGAAACGATAACGAGCCCCCTCTTTGCCAACGACCGAACCGTCCAGAAAATTTCCCGTGTAAAATTGCACTCCCGGTTCTGTCGTCAGGACGTCAAGCGTTCGTCCCGAATGAGCTTCGTATACAGTGGCAGCCAAATCCAATGAATGAGGCGCTTCTTTATTCAGAACGAAATTGTGATCGTACCCGCGTCCCCTTTTCAGCTGCTCGTGCGAGTCGTCAATCCGATCCCCTATTTTGACGCCTCCTCTAAAGTCAAATGGCGTTCCCTCGACCGGAGCAAGCAGGCCGTTGGGAATCAGGTTGGTATCGACAGGCGTATACGAGTCCGCATTTATCACAACCTCATGGTCAAGGTTTTGGCCCGCAGCATGACCGGAAAGATTGAAGTAGGAATGCTGAGTTAGATTCACAACGGTGGGTTGATCAGTTGTGGCTTTGTATTCAATGATCCATTCATTCTGATCGGTTAACTTATAAGTTACCACCACGTCCAGATTCCCGGGATAACCTTCCTCTCCATCTGGACTCAGGTGGTTAAGCCGTAGTCCGGTATAGCCCTCGCCAGAAATGGGCTCGGCATTCCATATAACCTTGTCAAACGCCCGAAGGCCTCCGTGCAAGTGATTCTCGCCATTGTTTCGAGCCAACTCGTATCCTTGGCCATCGAGGCTAAAGCGACCTTGAGCAATTCGATTCCCGTAGCGACCTACAAGAGCCCCAAGATAGGGGGACCCTTCTCCGTAATCCTTTGCTGCACTACACCCTAAGACCACATCGGAGAAAACCCCATCACGATCCGGCACGTGCAACTCCATGACAATCCCTCCATAGTCAGAAACACGCATTCGGACTCTGTTCTTATTTTCTAAATTAAACTCGTTCATTGAACCCCACAAAAACAAAATTAGAGTTCTGCAGTCGGTCAAGCATCCTTCAAGAGTCCTTTGTGGTCAAAATACAAAGAAATGATATCGCTAAGCTTGAACTGCCCTGCTCCAAGTGGCGAGACCACGGGATATCTATGCCCTTCCCGCCCAACCTTTCGGGAGCAGAGCACACAGCGATCTCTTCAGAGGATGCCTCCGACAGAGACCAAAGGGAATGTTCTAGCGGATCCAGGAGCTTGACCTTCTACTTCATCGCCCAAAGCCTTTACTTCTTCTTCAAAGAGACTGCCGCTTCCCAATCAAATCCTGTGCCCAAACCTAATTTCCTCCTAATCCTATCTGACGAGCACCAAAAATATGTGGCTGGATGCTACGGAAACCCTCAGAACGTCACTCCTAATTTGGATGCCTTGGCTGAACGAGGGACCCTCTTTTCCCGCGCTTACACCACCTGTCCCATTTGCGTACCGGCACGGGCTTCATTGGCCACTGGCAAGTACGTCCACGAAATCGGGAATTGGGACAACGCCTTCCCCTACAATGGAAGTGAACGTTCCTGGCACCATGAAGTACGCGATGAGGGGCTGACCGTCGACCTGATTGGCAAACTTCATTTCCGGAGCGAGGAAGACGACAATGGCTTCTCCAATGAAATCCAACCACTGCACGTGGTAAGCGGCGTCGGAGATCCCTTGGGGTGCATGCGGGACAATCCAGTCCTTCGAACACGCCGCGGAGGAATCAATTCCGCAGGTGAAGGCGGTACGACCTACCAGCAATACGACATCAAAAATGCGGACGAAGCCATCAAATGGCTCGAGCACCATAAGGATGATGAGCAGCCTTGGACTTTGTTCCTTTCATTCGTCTGCCCGCATCCACCTTATAAAGTCAAAAAAGAGTACCTCGATAAGTTCGATCCAGAAGAGCTGCCCCGTCCGCCGCAATGGAAGCAGGCGGACTGGCCCATGCATCCACACTACACTTACATGCGGAAGTATTTCGATGCTTCTGAACCGCACACCGATACCCAAATCAAGAATCTCATCCATGCGTACTATGGTCTTACCAATTTTCTGGATGAGCAACTAGGACGAGTACTCAATCGGCTGGAAGCACTGGGTCTTTCTGAAGACACGAACGTACTGTATTCAACCGATCATGGTGAATGCCTGTCGGCCCGCGGCTTCTACGGTAAATTCACTCACTATGAAGAATCCGGAGGAGTACCTATGGTTTTGGCGGGCCCGAAAGTACCAAAGGGCCAGACTTGCGATACTCCGGTTTCCCTACTGGACGTTCACGCCACTATCTACGATGGACTCGGGCTGGAAAAACCGACGCATCGCAATGCAGAATCGCTCATCAAACTAGCGAATTCGCCGGAACAGCAAAGAAGCGTGTTTGGAGAATACCATGCACTAAACAGTGAGAATGGTTCCTTTCTCCTTACGGACAATCGGTACAAACTGATCTACCACGCAAACCAGTCGCCACAGTTGTTTGATCTAAAGGAAGATCCTGATGAGCTAGTTGATTTGTCTTCGAACGAAGAATACAGAATCGTCCTCAACATGATGATTAGTGAATTACGCTCAATATGCGATCCGGAAAAAGTCGATGCCCAGGCTAAATTGGATCAGCAAGCGTTGATCGCCCGATATGGTGGAAGTCAAAAGCTGAGGGAACGCGGGTTCTTCGAGAACTCTCCCGTGCCGGGCGAGGCTCCCGCATTCAAGAACTAGCTCAGAAGCCGAGTTCGTTTTCCTGCAGCTGGATACTAGAATTGTTTGCTCAACGAAACGGATTCCGGATTAGATACAGCCATTGAGTATTAGTCTCTAGCGATCCTGAACTTTCCTTGGTTTAAATCCACTCTCAGGCGCGGCGAGGCGATACCCACGAAGCGACCTTTCCATAAGAAACGCTGCCTCCAAATATATCTAGAGCACTACCTATTGTCAGATCCACCCTACCTTGACCTAGTTGGTCCACGCGGTCCAGATCCTCGATACTACTGGCTCCGCCGGCATAGGTAACCGGAATCGGGCTGGATTCTCCCAATAGAGAAACCAGTTCGCCCTCTATCCCAGACATTTTTCCTTCGACGTCCACTCCATGAATAAGGAACTCATCGCAGTATTTAGATAGCTTCGACAAGTTCTCTGCCGAAACCTCCAATTCTGTGTAGCGAGTCCAGCGATCCGTGACAACCCAGTAGCCATCACCTTTCCTGCGGCAGCTCAGATCCAAAACCAGCCGATCGCGCCCTATTCCCTTAACCAGCAACTTCAATCGGTCAAAGTCGACTCGTCCTTCTGAAAACACGTAGGAGGTCACAATCACATGGCTCGCGCCGGCGTCTAGAAAAGTGGATGCATTTTCAGGGTTTACTCCTCCTCCGTAGTGCATCCCACCTGGAAAGGCACCGAGTGCTTCCGTGGCAGCTTTTTCATTGCCCTGGCCTAAAGCGATTACGTGTCCTCCTAAAAGCGCGTCTCTTTGGTAGAGCTTGGCAAACTCAGCCGGCTTATCTTCCGTCTCGAAATTTGTAAGTACGCCTGAGCCGTCAATCGTTAGAGAGCCTCCTACGATTTGGACGACTTTGCCGTTCTTAAGATCGATGCAGGGACGAAAACGCATCCACCCTTTGTTTTCAAAATAGCTGGAAGTGCGAGTGTTTAATTCGTTCAAGGTTCACTCAATTTTCCGTCAGCACGCATCAAGTCCATAATCGTGTACGTCTCGATCCCTTTCAATCTCATCTCCGATCAGGATCTTGGCAAACGGCTTCGGAATCACAAGCTTGTCCTGAGAACAACCCCCCAATACTGATCTCCACTAGATGACATCGGAATCAACGGTAAACTCCTCGATTTTGCCAACACTATAACCCCCATTTTGGCTTTACAGATGGGTCCATTGTAATCTGCTGGCAGGATGATCGTCGAGTAGGCCACCTTGTTCAACAGTCGTTAGAAACGCCCAAATCCTTCGTTGCCTCCCCGTAAAACTGATCCGCATTCAACGCGAGCACCGATTCGCCAACCCCAAAATGGCTCCAATCTCCCCAACCTTAGACAGGATCGGCATCATAGCGGTTTTGACCCTTTTGGGATTGGTAGTTTGCGAATCAAAATCGTAATATAGAATATCCAACCATACTAGGCTAAGAGAATGACGGGATCGCATCCTGATATCAGTTTCTCAAAAAACGCTTTCCCCTCAAAACGGAATATGCGGCAAGTACTCCCAAGGATACCAACAATCAGGTGAATCAGAATCGATTAAACACGCAGTTTGAAAGGAATTCCGAACTTACCCGCCATCGAGTTTCCCTCTAAATTGATCTTCGTTAACCCAATATACATATGCGTGCATAGTTCCTGTTTAGAACCTACGGGCTCTAATTTTACCGCTTCCTCGTCGCTAATCTTGACTCACACGTTTTAAAATTTGAAACCTCCGAGTCCCAAAGGCCAGACTAGTTCTGCAAATTGCCGAACCAGAATGGAAATTAGAAGAATTAAAACAATGAATCGATTATGGCACCAGAAGCTTCCTAATGACTTAACAATCCTTCTGGAAAGCGGTCAATATACCGGTTCGATTACTTACTATTCTGCGCTATCCTGCTTTTTTCAAAACCGTTCCGCTCAGCGTGAGTTATGGAATCGCTGAGCTCCTAGTGGCAGTAATCTCTAAGTTTTTCCCGATCCCCTAAATATTATATAACTCATTCATCGGCAGATTCTAGCATATAAATTAAGCAAGTTTCCCCGAATCGAATTGCCCAAGAATGGTGGCCAACCCCGTTTTCCGCTAACTGAGTCAGAATGTTATCGCTGGATTGCATAAAAGGCCGGGACGCAAGTCCAAGAGGACTGTTTGTATTCAACTTTGGAAACTGGCTTCGATGTATTAAGGAACCAGTGTGATTGCCTCATTGGCAGATTATTCCGTGATTATGGTCTTCGCCCTTGGAACCGCACACAGGAAATTTGAGTACAAGATCTTCGCCATAAAATTCCATTCTTCCACAGACTCGGAGCCTACGAGCGCGAACGTTCTATCTCAGACCCGATTGTTGACAAAATTTGTTGAGCGCGTCGCTCGAAGCTTCCCTAATCAGGTGCTCTGACCCCACCACCTCTAGAATACCCCTCAACCCAAAATTAGCAAGGAGCTCGAGCTGCCGAATCATCCTCCGATTTGCCAACCGAACAAGCTTGCAAATCCCCCGTTTTCGTTAGATCGAAAGCTTTAATCATGTTCGTGAGAATTGGCAGAAAAGGGATATCTTTTGTCAGTGAATTAGGAGAATTGACAATCTTCGGAGCGTCTTCCTTGGGTTCTCTGTTTTGCCAGCGACACACTTTTGAAAAGCTAACGCGTTCAATCTACGAAATTGGGGTAAGGTGTATTCCCATAACCTTGATTGTCGGGCTCTTTACCGGACTGGTACTAGGGCTTCAGCTCTATTATGTTCTTACAAAATTTAGCTCTGAAAGCCTTCTAGGACAAGCAGTTGCACTTTCAATTATCATGGAGATCGGCCCAGTCTTCACCGCAATAATGATTGTGGGACAAGCCGGATCGGCTCTATCCGCTGAGATTGGAATTCAGCGAAATGCCGAACAGATCGACGCATTGCAGACCATGAACATCAATCCGCTGGCGTTCCTGGTTTCGCCGCGACTCTACGCGGCATTGATTTGTTTCCCGATTCTGACAGCGTTTTTCGATATTGTTGGAATTTACGGGGGTCACTTGACGGGCGTCAGCATGCTTGGAGTCGACCAAGGCGCCTATTGGAGCCGGATCTACGAGGCTGTGACCGTCAAGAACGTCATGGATGGGTTTTACAAAGCCCTGACTTTTGGCCTTCTGACCACCGTTATATGTGCCTTTCAAGGCTACTATACACATGTAAAAGCGAGCATTCCGGGAGCTCGTGGCGTTTCCCAGACAACCACTCGGGCGGTTGTGCTTTCAAGCATCGCAATACTCGCAAGCGATTACCTGCTAACCTCTCTCCTTCTCGAAAAATGAGCGGCACCTTTCTCCAACTTAGAGGACTCAGCAAACGGTTCGGCACGCAGCTCATACTAGACGCGATCGATCTCGATATTCCGCTGAACTCGCACACCACTGTGATTGGGAGGAGTGGCATAGGAAAGTCCGTCTTGCTCAAGTGTATTTCTGGACTCCTGAAACCCGATGCGGGGACAATCAGGCTTAGCAATTCCACGAAATCCATTCCGCAATTCGCTTACATGTTTCAGCAGAATGCGCTTTTCGACTCTCTCAATGTTTTTGAGAATATCGCCCTTCCCCTGAGAGAGAAAGAAAAAGTCTCCGCTCAGAAACTATCCGAGCAAGTGAACCGCCTCATAGAGCAGCTCGACCTTCAAAACGCAGCAACAAAGTACCCCGCTGAAATATCGGGAGGAATGAAAAAGCGCGCTGCACTCGCCCGGGCACTCATAACCAAACCCGAGATTGTCCTATTCGATGAGCCTACCACAGGGCTCGATCCTGAGAGGAAGTTTTCCGTATTCGACATGATCCGCAACTATCGAAAGCAATTCGGATTCACCGTAATGATGGTTAGCCACGACGTACCTGAAGTCTTTGGCATTACGGACCAAGTTGCCTGGCTAGATGCGGGAAAAATTAGATACTGGGGACCACCTAACGACCTTCTTGAATCGCCTCCAATTGAGTTGGCTGGATTCCTAAACCCAAAGCTTTCAACCGACAAACCTGCCGCATGAACCAGAAACGAATCGAATTTTCCGTTGGGATTTTTATCCTCATTGGCATCGCAGCCATTCTGTATCTCGCTATTCAAATCGGGAGCAGCCGCTTATTGGGATCCGACGCTAGAGTCATCGATGCAAGATTCACCAATGTCGGAGGTCTCAATGAAGGCAGCAACGTTATGATAGCCGGAGTTAAAGTCGGTGTGGTGGGTAAGATTACTCTCGATACGGAAAACATCGTCGCCATGGTGCAACTGAAGCTTCACACGGACCTATCCATCTACGATGACGCCATTGCGTCGATAAAAACCAGCGGCTTAATCGGCGACAAGTACATCGCCCTAGATCCAGGTGGAGGCGGGTTTGAGCTAGAAGAGGGCGAACCGATCGTGGATACAGAGTCCGCGCTTGATATAGAAAGTCTCATTAGCCGTTTTGCTTTGGGGAGCCTAGAAAAAGGAGAATAGTCCGAACTCGGTATTTTTTTTAAACTATTTTAAACGGAGTCGCTATCTTCGATGTTTCAAATCTTTAGATTCATTCGTGCAATCCGATCCGCTTCCTCAAACGTATAGGAATCAGCCAGACTTACTAGAAACGCCATGAACTCTTTCTCTCTCCGTTCGCTTTGCGCCACTTTGCTACTAACTGTAGCATTGCTGCCAAACTTGCGATCTAACGATCTCGATAGCACTAAGGACGCTCTAGAGTCTACCCTCAACCGACTGCTAGACGTTCTTCACACAAATCACAGCACCGCTCCCTATTCTGTGAAAAAGGATCAGATTATTGGGATATTGAACCGGCAGTTCTCTTTCGACGTTATTATTCAACGTTCGCTTGGTCGCAATTGGAACAAACTCAATGACTCACAGAAAGAGCAAGTCTATACGCTCATAACCGATTTGGTATTACAAAGCTACACGCAGGAGCTTCAGGACGGACCCCGTCCCGATCTAACCTTCTACAAGCCCAAAGTGATCACCTCGAGTAAAATTGAAATCGAATCCATCGTTCTGCTAGACGAATCGAAAGTCAATATTAGCTACCGCTTGGCAAATATCAAAGATCGTGGTTGGCAGGTATATGACGTGCTTGTCGAGGGTATCAGCATGGTTAGCAACTATCGCAAGCAATTCGACGAGCACTTTCTGAAGAAATCTGCTTCCGAATTAATTGATATCCTCAAGACCAAATTACAAGAAGCCCAGTCATGAAATATCTGATACGTTCTGGAATTCCTTTCGCCATAATTGCGATGTGGGCCCTTTGCTCGAAAACGGCAGCCGAAGACTTCGTCGACTTAGACGACTTATTGGAAATGGATGAACTCCTTGACGACGATGGCACCTTAGCAAGGGGAGGGTCTGCCGCAATTGCAGATCCGCTCAAGGGACTCAATCAAGCCATCTTTCGATTTAACGATGCGGCATACAGAAACATCTTTCAACCCTTCACTCGACAGTACGTTAGAGTCATACCCAAGGAAGCGAGGAAAGGCATCGTCAATTTTTTCAACAACCTGGAGTATCCAGTGCGCTTGACAGGCAGCCTACTCCAATTCCGTTTCGACCGAGCCTCTCAGGAGACAGGCAAATTTTTCATCAATACAACTGCGGGCATGGCCGGTTTCATGAATACCGCCCAAGAGTTTAAAGGTCTACAGCCGCCCAGAGAAGACATTGGACAGGCTTACGGAGCGTGGGGATTTAAGCATGGATTCTACTTCGTCCTCCCATTTCTCGGTCCCACGAGCTTGCGTGACTTTGTCGGCAGAATCGGGGGAAGCTATGTCGATCCAATATCCGAGCCCTGGACACAAGTTGACGATTCCACCGACCGCTTGACTTTGACGGCCGTCGACACAGTTAATGATCTTCCCGAGATCATCGATGTCTATAATTCCATTACAGGATCGGCCATCGCCCCATACACAGCAGTACGAGACGGTTATGCCCAACTTCGAGCTACGCAGGTAGCCGAGTAAGAATTCGTCCTTTTTTTTTTTAGCGTCAGTGGAGGCGATAAACTTCCGCAGCCAAATCCAACGCAGCGCTATACCGGTCAGTTCCCTGACCGGTCTCTCGCGTCGTTGAGGATCGCCTCTTTGAGCCTTTCCAAGATCTCTCGCGTTTTCGATTTAGTCGCCTCCAGAGCACTTTCGTCTGCAACCTGCTCGCTTCCGAACAAGTAGAACTTTATCTTGGGCTCAGTTCCGCTACCGCGTACGGCATACCGATAACCATTCTCAAGTCCGAGGAAATAGAGATCCTGCTTAGGAATCTCTTTTCCATCAGGATCCACAACAGTCTCCAATCCAAAGTCCGTAAATTTCGACACTTTGGCCCCCAGGAATTCTGTCGGAGGATTTGACCGGTAACTTTTCAGAATATTCTCAATCTTGGCGGCTCCCGCCGCACCTTCATAAACGATTTGACCGAGAGACTCCAGAAAGTAACCATGTTGGAGATACAGACTATCAAGATAATCAAGGACCGTGCGGCCTTCTTTCTTTAAGCTAGCCGCCAGTTCACAGAAAATCACGCTAGCCGCATTCCCATCCTTGTCTCGAACCGAATCGGTTGGCAAATAACCGTAGCTCTCTTCTCCACCGAAGACGTAGAACGTACTGTATTTTTGCAACAGTTCAGATCTTTCCTTTTGACTGAGTTGATCGTAGTTTAAAGAACTGCCAAACTCTTTTTCATAAGAAGCTTTCAGCTCTTGCTCGTATAGATGCAGCTTTTCGCCAATCCATTTGAATCCAGTAAGTGTATTAATTGTCTTAATATCATGCTTCCCAGCGATTGCATCCTGCATGGGTGATGTTACGAACGTCTTAATCAAAGCCGCGGATTGAGTCCCTTCTTGAGGAATCCAGCCCATAGACTTGAGCTTCCCTATACGGTAATCAGCCATCATAGCTCCGATCTGGTTCCCCGTCACCAAAACCATTTTGCCCTCATCGTTTTTTACCGCAACCCCCATCCGGTCACAATCCGGGTCGGTACCGAGGAGTATGTCCGCACCTTCGCGCTCAGACAATTCAATTGCCAGACTGAGCGCCTCCGCGTTCTCAGGATTGGGCGATTTGACGGTTGGAAAATTCGAGTCTTGGACCATCTGCTCTTCGACGAGTAGTGGCGCTAGGCGGAACGTCTCAAGGGCCGGAAGCGTGGACACCGCACCCGTTCCATGAATTGGTGTGAAAACGACTTTCAAATCGGAGCCATCCAGAGCACTGCGATCAATAACCGTTTCAACCACGGCTGCGATGTAGGCTTCATCATGCTCTTGACCGAGTGTTTTTACAGCATCTAAATCAATCGCCAAGTAATCTTGTAAACCGCTCAATGGAGCAGACTCCACTTCATGAATTACTCCTCGATCGTTCGGCGGCACCAACTGCCCCC
>Ga0213868_10003474_pt1 | contig 14696 bp, 10 predicted proteins | sample PICome_9_FD_160087 | JGI IMG/M metagenome (GOLD analysis project Ga0213868, IMG submission 160087) | Coastal seawater microbial communities near Pivers Island, North Carolina, United States - PICO127 | ecosystem: Environmental > Aquatic > Marine > Coastal | place: USA: North Carolina...
GGGTAGCAGCTTGACAGGAAAGGCGGGAACAGGAACATCTGGTTTAACGGGTATGAACTGGGACGGTTACCAGAACTGGCTGGACGCTCAGGGTTTTGTTCCCTGGGAAAGCATTTACACTGCGATCGTCTTCGATGTTGAAGAAGATATAAAGACGGCCTATGTTCAGGGTAACTTCGAATCTGGCAATATTAGCGGTAATCTAGGTGTACGTTATGTAGAGACCGACCAAGAAGCTCGCGGCTATGACACTCTTAACGGCGTTCGTGATGACATCCAGGATGTTAGCACCGGTAGTTCCAGCAATGTGCTGCCTAGCTTAAATGTGAAGTGGGATGTTTCGGATGACCTAGTAGTGAGAGCCTCAGCAGCAAAGGTTATGGCTAGAGTCGACTACAAGGATCTGGGTACAGCCTCGAACGCATTCCCGCTGCCAAATGGGCAGATCGGTCAAGGCAGTGACGGTAATCCAAACCTAAAACCCTATGCCGCTACCCAGTACGATTTAGGTGTTGAATGGTACTTTGCTGAAGCTTCATTAGTTGGCGCAACTTTGTTCCAGAAAGACATTGACACGTTTGTTACCAGCAACCAGTACCTTGATACAAGAAACTATGAAGGTTTGGGTGATGTTCAAATTAACATTACTACACCTATCAATGGTAACGATGCTGAGTCAAAAGGTGTAGAGCTGTTTTATCAGCAGGTTTTCGATTGGGGCGGCGGTGTTATTGCTAACTACACCTACACTGACACATCTCTCGCAACAGTTTCTACAGGTGGCGTTACAGAGGTACCTCTTCCAGGAACTTCTGAACACCAATACAACGCTTCAGTGTTCTATGAGACAGACCGGTACAGCGCACGTGTTTCGTACAACTGGCGTGATGATTATGCCGGCTCAGTGAGCAATGGTCAGGTGCTATACACCGACTCATATGGTCAAGTCGACTTAAACGGTTCTTACTCCATCAACGATAGCCTTCAGTTGAATCTCGCAGTGATCAATCTGACTGAGGAAACCGGTTATGTATACTGGGGTCAAGCAGATCGTCTAGCGGAAAAGAACTATGCCGGGCGTCGTATCTATGTGGGAATGAACTACAAGTTCTAATTCCCCAGAGCCATCGCCGCAATGCTTTTAAGGTTGCGGTGGTGGTTTGATAGATAGAAGTTGTCCAAGGGACTAGGGACTAGGGACTAGGGACTAGGGACCAGGGAAATAAAAAAAGAGTTAAAGTTGAAGGAGAATTTGGGTGTTGACCCAAGTAGCCCTCAACTTTTTTTTTGCGGAATTTTTGTGATGCCTAATCATAATAAAAAGAGATGTGTCTATGAAATTTGTTCGATCGCTTATTCATCTCTCATTGAGTCTTTTACCTTTCCATGCTCCATCAGCCTGGGCTGATACCGACTTTAAACCTGAGCACTATAAAAGCAATCACAAAACTGGTATCGATTACCGGATCCATATTCCTGACAATATTGATAACAATAAACTGTATCCTCTCGTTATTTTTTTGCATGGTGCTGGCCAGCGGTGCTCAGATAATATCTCGCAGCTTGCGCTTGGTGCTCGAGCTGTGATGGCATTTTCCAAACGTAGCAATATGCCAGCCATTATTGTTGCACCGCAGGTACCGGAGGGTGAACAGTGGGTAGATACTCCCTGGGATGCCGACAGTCACCAAATGCCTGAACAACCATCGCGAACTATGGCGCTGGTAATGGAGTTAGTGGTAAACCTCTCTATAGATAAGCCCGTTGATCCCGCTCGTATCTATGTAACTGGCCTATCCATGGGCGGATTTGGCACCTGGGACATTATTCAGCGCATGCCAGACTATTTTGCTGCGGCTCTTCCTGTGTGTGGAGGCGGAGATACTGATCAGGCTTATAAGATTGCCCATATGCCAATCTGGGCATTCCATGGAGATAGCGACAACGTAGTAAAGGTTGGTCGTTCCAGAGATATGATCGCCGCCTTAAAACAGCCAGGCAGTGAGCCTAAATATACAGAATATGCGAATGTTGGCCATGATTCATGGGTCGCCACCTATGCCGATAATAGCGTTTTAACTTGGCTATTTTCGCAGACGAAACAATAACGGAGGATCGATAATGGCCCCAGCGAAATGATGATGCCTCTTGAAGCTTGCATTGAATGTGCAGACTTGGATTCGGTACGTCGGGCGGTCACTAATGCACTCGAGGGCGGAGCTGAAAGGGTTGAGCTGTGCAGTAATCTTCAGGCTGATGGCCTGACGCCGGATGCCCAGTCCATTCGTTTGGCGCGCAGTATTTTTGCACAGAGGAAGGGCGTGCTGGTTATGATCCGGCCCCGTGCCGGTGACTTTGAGTACAGCGATAACGAGTTAAATATTATGGCCCAGCAGATTGCCATGGCCGCTGATGCTGGCGCCGATGGCATAGTGCTGGGTGCTTTGAGAGATAGGAAAATTGATGAACCCGGCTTGGTCCGGCTAGTAGCCGAGGCCGATCACTACAATTTGGCGGTGACCTTTCACAGAGCATTTGATGAGGTTAGACATAGAGATGCGGCGCTTGAGTTACTCGTCAGTAAGAATATTCAATCAGTGCTTACTTGCGGTGCTCCGCTAAGTAGTGGTCTATCGGCACTGCACAGCGTCGAGACCATTAATCAGACTATAACGCAAGCCAGAGACCGAATTGAGGTGGTGATTGGCGGTGGCCTGGATTGCGATAATATTTCTCCGCTACTGTGCCAGTTAAGGCAGGCTGGCTCCAAGGTATCGCTACATAGTTACTCGGGTCTTTTAAAGGGTGGTTTAACAGCCACTCATTTGGTGAGGCGCATGGTTGGAATTATCAACCATCATTTCACCTCAGTATGAGCACAAAATAAAAATTGATTTTAATTTAACGTATTAAGCCGGGGGGGGGAGATAACATAATGTTGCACACAATTAATCATGTCCCTGAGGTTCAGTCCCTGGAATTGGAGCAGGGTAGTTTGACGCTACCGAATGTTCTGCTAATCAGTATTTCCGACGAGATTTTTTCTAATACCGCAGCTTTTCTTGCGGACTATTTAAGTCCGCAAAATCTAAGCTTTACAATAGGTTTGGCTGATCAACTACCCAGCGCAAATATTCTATTTATACAGGATAGCAGTCTCGAATCCGAGGCTTATCAACTGCATATTTCAACTCGCGATATCAAAATAGTTGCCAGTGATGCCAGTGGTGCATTTTATGCGCTGCAGACAATCCGTCAGCTGCTGCCCCATCCCAGCAAGTCGCTTCAGGCAGTTGAGCTGCCATGCTTACGGATAAAAGATTGTCCGAGATTCAGCTATAGAGGCATGCACCTTGATGTCAGCCGCCATTTCTTTGATTTGGACTTTATTAAAAAATATATAGATCTACTTGCCTTCCACAAGATGAATAAATTCCACTGGCATCTGACCGATGATGCAGGCTGGCGCATTGAAATCAAACGCTATCCGCGGTTGGTTGAAGTGGGGTCAGTTAGGGCTGGCACAGTGACTGGATTTACATTGGATGTCGGGGCTAAAAGTGATGAGACTGTCCATGGAGGTTTTTATACTCAGCAGGATATAAAAGATGTGGTTGCCTATGCTGCCGAGAGGCACATCAGTATTGTACCGGAAATTGATATTCCTGGTCATGCATCTGCACTGTTAGCGGCCTATCCCGAATTAGGCTGCTCAGACAGTGCCACTGCCAATGAAGTCAAAGTATTCTTTGGTAACTTTGAGCAGGTGCTCTGCCCGACAGAGAGCTGCTTTGAATTCCTGGCCAATGTATTCAAAGAGGTAGCAGACTTATTCCCCGGACCCTATATCCACATTGGTGGTGATGAGGTTAAAACTACCCATTGGCAGCATTGTGCGCAATGTAAAAGCCTCATGCAGCAAAATGGGTTCAAGGCCACAAGACAGTTGCAGAGCTACTTTATAAAGAGAGTGGGGGCCATTGTCAGTGATTTGGGTAAGACAGCTATTGCCTGGGATGATGTGGTCGATGACCAGATTGATAGCTCAATGACCATTATGTCCTGGCTCTGCAAAGACCAGGCGACTTATGCTGCCTCTGCAGGTCATAACTTAATAATGACACCTATGAGTCATGTGTATTTTGATTTTTACCAATCACATTGTCTGGATGAGCCTGCGGCCATCCATGGCCTTACAAGACTGCAAGATGTGTATCAGTTTGATCCCTTAGCCGAGCTTGAAGACTCGGACCTGCATCACAGGGTTCTGGGTGCTCAGGGTAACCTGTGGACCGAATATGTTAAGGACCCAACCAATGCCGAGCGCATGGTCTTGCCGAGAATGTCCGCGCTTGCCGAAGTTTTATGGACAGATAAATCCAGGCAATCTTGGGGAGATTTTTGTCGTCGCCTTCCTGCGTTTGAGTCTCGACTCAGAGGTCTCGGCTACGAGGTAGCTAATAGTCATTACAAACCCCATTTAAGTGCTGAACAAACAAGCCCCGGACGGTTTCTGGTTAGCATCCAATCCCTGAGCCAAGCCCTGGTCTATACTCTGGATGGCTCAGATCCAACCGCTAACTCAACCTCGTATCAGCAACCATTTGTGGTTGATTCCACGACTAAAGTACGAGCTACTTCAGTGCTCAAAGATCAGCAAACACTGGGCCAGGCTCAGCTCAGTTTAGTTGTTCACCTCGGTCTGGGGCAATCGGTTACCTTCGCGAGTCTAACCGACAAAGAGTCTGCAATAGCAGAGCAAAGGTTACTTAATGGCCAGCTAAGTCACGACCGAATTTTTGATCATCCGCAGTGGGTGGCCTTTGATGGCATAGATATGGATGCCATTATTTCTTTTGATAAACCCACTTTGGTTTCAGAGGTTAGGCTGGGTTTTGATGCTGGCGCACATCGCAAGTTGCACAGCCCCAGCGGCCTTTCGATCATGCTGCCAGATAGCGAAGGCGAATGGCGGCTGATAGCTGCCATAAATCAGCAACAGATCGACCAGTGCGATCGCGTTATTAATCTGAAATTTAGCCCTGAGAAGGTGCTCAGTCTGCGAGTTATTGCCCATAACGATCAAACAGCATGGAGTCCTGAACTCGCTGCAATGACTCCTGTCATCCTCTATTTAGATGAATTGGTGGTGTTGTGAATGCTCTATATATAAAGGTTAATTACCAATGGTAACCGTATTGACCACAATAGATTGGGCGCTGATTTTTGCGCTGCTGATATTTTCTTTAGCCGTCGGTTTTCTGGTTAAAGACAAGGCCAGCAATGATGGTTTGACCGGCTTTTTTGTGGCTGGCCGCAATATGCGTTGGTGGTTTGTGGGTACTTCTATGGTTGCAACTACCTTCGCCTCTGATACGCCACTTGCGATTACAGGATGGGTTGCCCAATACGGCATCGCAGGCAATTGGTTTTGGTGGAATGCTGTCATTGGCACTGTGGGCATGACGGTATTCTTCGCTCGCAAATGGCGTAATTCGGAAGTGGTGACAGATGCTGAGTTATCTGAATTGCGTTATGGCGGTCGCTCGGCAGCACTTCTCCGAACTGTTAAGGCATCAGTGAATGCAACCTTTATAAACTGCATTGTTATGGGTTGGGTATTTGCCGGGATGGCCAAAATATCAGAGCCTTTTATGGATTGGCAGGCCTTACTTGGTCCTTCTATATACCTTGGTTTTGAAGCTTTTTATCCAGAGCTTTTAATTTTTAATACACTGGATAACACCCTAACTATCATACTGTTGGTCAGTGTGACTCTTATCTACTCGGCAATGGGCGGCCTGCGGGCTGTCATTATTACCGACCTGGTACAGTTCACTCTGGCTATGTGTATGGCAATTGTGCTGGCGATCATGGCTGTGCAGCATGTTGGTGGTCTGGAATCTATGTGGCAGCAGCTGGCAGTGCTATATCCAGATAACAATGGCACCGAACTAGCTGGGGATAATGAGTTTCTTTCCTATAAGCAAATTGTCTCCTTTGTGCCGTCCTTTGATACTGGCGTGGCTGGCACATTGGGCATACCATTTTCTGCTTTTGTGATGACGCTAGGTGTACTCTGGTGGACCAATGGTGCGGTCGATGGTTCAGGTTTTACTGCTCAGCGCATGTATACCGCCCTTGATGGCGGAGAAGCTGAGAAGGGTGCCATCTGGTATGCCTTTGCTAACTTTACTCTGCGCTCCTGGCCCTGGATTATAGCCGGGGTAGCCGCGCTGATTATCTATCCGAGAGCTGAGGTAACAAAGGTTGCCGATGACTTTACCGACTGCATAAATAATCAGGCAAGCTGCACGGTTGAAATGCGTGAATGTCTGGATAACCGATATCAGTGCAAGATAAAAGAATATGCGCTGCTGTATCGCACCGAGGGTCGATGGCAAACGGTTACAGAGCCTGGCCTTACTCCTCAGGCTATTGAGACTGAGGTTTTTAAAGAAGATCGTGAACGCAGCTATCCAGCTCTACTCCGAGATGTTCTGCCCCCAGGGCTAACAGGTTTGGCACTGGCCTCATTGATGGCTGCGTTTATGTCGACAATTTCTACCCAGATCAACTGGGGTGCCTCCTACATGGCTAATGATGTTTATCTGCGCTTTATCAACCCTGAGGCAACCAGTAAAAAGCTGGTATGGGTAAGTCGGATATCGACAGTAGGTATTACCTTGCTGGGGGTATATATCGCGACTATGGTCGAAAGTATTGGCGCCATGTGGGAACTGTTCGGAGGGATGATGGCAGGCCTTGGGCTGCCCCATCTGATGCGCTGGCTGTGGTGGCGAGCCAACGCCTGGACGGAGATCGTCGGTATGCTCACCGGCTTTAGCCTGGCATTTGCTAACTATATTATTGGCCAAACCAGTGGATTCATCGCTGGCCAAATGTCAGTTCTACCCAGTTCGATGGCCTCGCATCCTATTCATGTCATCTCGTGGATTTCTATAGCCGCCTGTCTGGCCGCTATTGCGGCAACTTTGCTTACGCCCCCAGTAGAGGAATCGCAGCTGCGCAAATTTACCGACAGAGTAAAACCTATAGGATTTTGGCAGCACCATAGCAACGGATACCAACCTGAACGAAGTCTGGCGAAATCGTTCTATTGCTGGCTGTCGGGTAGCGTATCAATTTATGCTGGAGTCTTTGGCATTGGCCATTTATTGCGCCTTGAATATGCCATAGGCCTGAGCCTAATGCTGGTTTGCCTTGTCACCCTGATCGGGATGATGCGCGGTATGAATGAGATTGATAAGCAGCGTAATGGCGATGCATCTGCTGTACAGCAGGTCATTAATACACCCAATTCAAAGAGCCAAACCTAGCTTGGAGCATGCAGAGAAAATTATGTCAACAGCAGAGAATAAGGCTTATTACCCGCCGCCAGAATCTCAGGGCGGATGGCGCTGGCTGGATACGCCGCAGGATGTATTGCAAAAGACAGCGATTGATGCCGCCAAACTCGATCAGATTTTTGAGTTACAGTCATTTCTGTTTGGCAGTGAATTTTATGGTATTGCGATCATTCGTCACGGCCATCTGGTGCGCGAGTATTATAATTTCATGGGCTCAATCACAGGGCGCTACGATATTTGGTCATGCACTAAGTCCTTCTCTGGCATCGCCTGGGGCATGCTGATAGATGATAGTCGTGAGGGGCGTCTGCCAGAAGGGCGCGCTGTAGATCTGGATACGGCTGCCTATACAATGATTCCGCAGGGATATCCTCTTAGTGATCCGCGCAAAGAGGCCATTACCATGGCTCAACTGCTTAGCATGACCTCGGGGATTCCCGGCGAAGCAGAGGGCCAATATGGCGTACCCACAGCAACAGGCTCTGGGCCCTTTGAATATGCTCTTGGGCAATGCTCCAATCGCTATGGCAAATGGGTCGATAAGTTAGTTGCAGATCCGGGTTGCCACTGGGATTACAGTGACCCGGCAATGACTCACCTGTCGCTGACATTTGCCTATGCTGCCGGGCAGGAAATACATGAATTTATGGCTGAGCGTGTCTTTGCCCCCATAGGTATAGAACAGGCAAGCTGGGATATGTTGGGTGGCAGCGGCTGTATTGGGCCCCATACCAATCCTCATGTTGGCCTGCATATCTCGGCACGAGAGCTTGCGCGATTTGGCTACCTGCTTCTGAATAAAGGTGTCTGGGACGGCAAGCAACTCATTCCGCGGTGGTGGGTGGAACTCTCCACTCAGTCATCACAAAAACTCAATCCAGATTATGGCTATAGCTTTTGGGTGAATTCAGCGGGCAGCCATTGGCCCGGATTGCCCACTGATATGTTTGCATTGGAAGGGTCTAAGACCAATCGCTGCTACGTAATTCCCTCTTTGGATTTGGTTGTGGTACGCGTGGGAACAGGTCCCTCGCGATGGAATGAAACAGATTTTATTAGTGCCGTAGTCGGCGCAATTGGAGAGGGCGACAAGTCATGATCTATGGTGTGGACATAGGCGGTACAAAAATAGAATTGGCAATTTTCGATGCTCAATACAGACAACAGACTGCCTGGAGAGAGGCTACGCCGAAGCAAGACTATCAGGAGTTTCTGCAGCGGATTGTCAATATGGTGGACGAGGCGGACCAAAAGACCGGGATGCCTGGCAGCATAGGCATTGGTCTCCCCTGTGTGTTTGATGATCGAGGCTATGCTCTGGCCGCGAGTATCCCCTGTATCAATGGGCGCCCAGTGCTCAGCGATATCTCGGAGGCTTTGTCGAGACCGGTCAGCTTTCAAAATGATGTTAAAGCCTTTGTTTTTTCCGAAGCCAATGGAGGTGCAGCGGAGGGTCACAGGCATGTGCTGGGTGTGGTACTGGGGACAGGAGTGGGGGGCGGACTCTGTGTAGGAGGCAAGATCCACCAGTCGCGGCAGAATGTCGCCTGTGAATATGGACATATACCACTATCGGCGAAATTACAAAACCGCTACAACCTGCCACTGTGGCCCTGTGGCTGTGGTCTGGAAGGCTGTTTTAATGAATATATTTCCGGTCCCGGATTGCAGCGGATGTGTGGGCATTTTGGAGGGCATTATAAAAATGCACAGGATCTAATGGTCGGGGTGCGGGCTGGCGATACCAAGGCTAACGAAATATTTAATGCGTATATTGATTGTCTGGGTGCCTTTGTTTCTCAGCTAATTCTGATGTACGACCCAGATATGATTGTGCTTGGTGGTGGACTATCCAATATTGATGAAATATATCAGAAGCTTCCGGATGCTGCGGCTGAGTATCTATTTAGCGGAGTGATTCCGCCACCGGTGGTGCCGCCAATGTATGGTGACTCCAGTGGTGTAAGAGGGGTAGCAATGTTGGGTCATCAGGCAGTATTGGAGGCTAATGCCGATGAATAGTGTTATTCACAATGCACAGATTTTCGATGGCGACAGGTTGCTGCAAGATCATGCGGTGATTATCAATGATGGCCTGGTTGAGCAGTTGCTGCCTCAGTCTGAGTTACCCTCTGATATTGAGCAAACTACTGATCTGATGGGCAACTATTTGGTTCCGGGATTTATTGATCTTCAGATTAATGGGGGCGGTGGAGTGCTGTTCAATAATGCGCCTACGTTAGATAGCATTCGCGTTATCGGGCAAGCTCACCGCCAATATGGCACTACCGGATTTCTACCCACCTTAATCACTGATAGTTTTGAGGTTATGGAACAGGCCATTGCTGCGGTTGCTCAGGCAATAGAGCAGTCTGTGCCCGGTGTTTTGGGTATTCATCTCGAGGGGCCATTTCTCAATGAGGAGAAAAAGGGCACCCACAACGCAGAGAACTTTTCCCTGATTGATGATCGCGGTTTTGACATTATTACTGGGCTTAGTTGCGGCAAAACACTGATCACCCTTGCACCCGAACTGACCACAGCTGAGATGATTCAGCGTATCTCTGACTCAGGAGCTATTGTCTGCGCGGGGCATAGTGCCGCTGATTATGCTCAGAGTAAACAGGCTCTGGAGGCGGGGATTAGTGGTTTTACCCATTTATACAATGCTATGACAGGCTTGCAAAGTCGCGAACCAGGAATGGTAGGTGCAGCCCTTGAAGATAACAGTAGCTGGTTTGGCATTATTGCTGACGGTTACCACTCACACCCGGCAGCCTTTAAAGTGGCTGTGACAGCTAAATATCGTGGTGGGGCCATTCTAGTCACTGACGCCATGCCCTCTGTGGGGTCCGAAAATAAATCTTTTGTGCTAAATGGCGAAACCGTCAGTGCGGTTAATGGTCGCTGCTATAACGCTGACGGGGCACTGGCAGGTTCTGATCTGGATATGGCGGCTGCCGTTCGCAATGCGAGCAAATTTGCCGATATTGAATGGCTGGAGGCAGTGCGCATGGCATCCTTATATCCAGCTCAAGCGCTTGGGATTGACGACAGCCATGGGCGCATTAAATCCGGTTATCGCGCTAATTTTGCAGCCTTGGATCAGCAGCATAAGGTGTTTGCGACCTGGATTGAAGGCCAACATTCACAGCATATTATGGATGCTCAGACAGGCTAAGCTGGATCAATAATTTTGTCAGAGGGGGAGCGATGGAAGTGATAATTGTAAAAGGCGCCGATGCTGTCGCCGAGGTGGGCGCACAGTTGGTTTGCGAATTGCTCAATAAAAAGCCCGAGGCTGTGATGGGCCTGGCTACTGGCAGCACGCCCATAGCTCTTTATCAGAAACTTATTCAGCGCCATCATCAGGGTGAGGCAAGTTTTCGTGCTGTAACTACCTTTAATCTCGACGAATATATTGGAATGACTGCGGATAACCCGCAGAGCTATCGCTCGTTTATGGATCGAGAATTATTTGATCAAATAGATATACTAAAAGCCAACACCCATGTGCCCAGCTGTGGTCTCGACGATAATCCGCGCACTATTGGTACTGCCTATGAGAGTGCTATATCTGCGGCTGGAGGCATAGACCTACAAATATTGGGCATTGGTTCTAACGGGCATATTGGGTTTAACGAGCCCTGTTCCAGCTTGTCTTCCAGGACAAGGGTAAAAACTCTTACTGAGTCGACGGTTAAAGATAACAGTCGATTATTTAGTGCGGGGGAGTTCCAGCCTCATTTAGCCATCACTATGGGCATTGCCACCATACTGGACTCTCGCCGGGTCACACTGCTGGCTACCGGAGCTCATAAGGCTACGGCGGTGCGCGACGCGATTGAGGGCCCCTTGTCGGCGAGATGTCAGGCCAGTGCTCTACAAACGCACGAAAGGGCCACCTTTATTATTGATGAGGCCGCCGCCTCATGCCTTGAATACAGAGATTACTTTCGTTGGGCTAATAGTGAAAATACGCCAATTATTGAAAAATTTGGTAACTTTTACGAGTTGGATCAGACTTAGTGCACAGATTACTTTACATAAATAGAGCTCTCTTTCAGCGCTGATCTCGAGCGGCCAGCTTGTAGCGAATATACTCAGCGTGGCGAATATGTGGCAGGTCGGTCACCCGGCGAATAATACTCTCTTCATATTTATTGAGATGCTCGTCGGCGTAGGCAAGCCCCCCCACTCACAAATGGCAGTGAGTACATACTGCTTTTAATCCAGTTCAAAATGCTCGTTAATTTCACGAGTAAACTGAGAGAGAAGTGGTTTCAACCATTTCATCCCGATACAGTCGCAGCAGCTCGTCCACCTGTTCGCTTCCAAGGCTTAACATATCGCACAGCGTCTGACGGATGGAGGCTAGTTACGACGGAATGAATGAGTTTTACATCAATTATTGACTGACATTCTTAATGTAACAAAAGCGAATTTTAAAACTCATTAAGCCAATATTAATCAATAGGTTACCGTCTGCATGCAGTTCCCGCCGCCTCCACCACTTAAGAATAACCTCTGTTTTTCAGAGGTTATTCTTCATTTAGCGTAAACTATATCCTCTCCAAACGATTTAAGATGAGATCTACCCAACAGAGCATCGAGTCACATGTCATCCAAAACCCTCCGATTAAAAATAATTATCGGGATTGCACTAGCAGCAGTACTGCTAATGGTGAGTCCATTTAAAACAGCAATTCTAGACAATGCTTCACTCGAGGCTAACGCCCATGTGAATAACTTAATAAAATCATCTGACTCATTTCTATTATCTGCGCCTGTGGCGATTGTAGGACGGGCGTCTGAAGAGAGCCGAGAAGATATATTTAGAAAAACCTCTGTCGTCAATAAATCATTAGATGCTTGGTTTGAACGCAGTCAAACTCAGGCACTCATCGTTCAAAAAAAAGGTCGCATTATTTATCAGCGTTATAGCCCAGATGCTGACGATGGGCGCGCTATAAATGCTATGTCTATGACCAAAGCCATTGTTGCCATACTGATTGGTATCGCCATTGATGAGGGCCTCATTAATTCCGAGACAGACTCTATTTCTCAGTACCTCCCTCAAATAACACAACCGTCTGAAAATCCGGTTACTCTCCGTGATTTGCTGATGCATACCTCGGGAATAGAATCAGCATCCAAGGACATTACAGCGACCTTGAAAGGTAATTCATTGATAACATCCGTGGCTAATATTTCCTTTAACGGTGATCGCTTATTCCGCTATGACAATATTAATTACCATCTGCTGAGTATGGTACTGGCGAATGTCTATAAACAGCCCCTTAACCAATTAATCGAAAATAAGCTGTGGCAGCCTCTAAAACTTGACGACGCCTCCGTTATCAATACGGCTGGTTATTGCTGTATGTTTGCTACGGCAAGATCTTGGCTGGAAATAGGCAACCTATTTCTCAACCCAAAAAATCATATAGTCTCTTCACTCTGGCTTGAAAAAATGGTTAAAGACTCAGTTATTCCAGAGTGGTTTTTCGTTCAGGCAACTGGCAAATCAGTAGGCAATGCTTATGGCTATCATATTTACCGTGGGTTACCCAACACACCTGAAGTGTTTTGGATTGAAGGGATGGGCCTGCAACTGATTATGGTTAATCCCCAGACCGAAACAGTGGTAGTAAGGCTTGGCGGTATTCCCTCTATACTTAATGTTTTTTCAAACCGGCATGATGATTCAATCATAGCCCCATTACTTAATATTTTAATGTCAGATAGATAAGTATATCGCGATCTAAAACAGCATTTTATCTGCGCATACCAGCTACAAAATAACAGTTAACCTTCATCCTATGATGTGAGGAGTGAGATGCTGGTTGATTGGAGGCAGGCACGTTGTGCAATATTAAATCATGGTGATATAAAAAAAATTGGCGCGTTCTTAGGGGAGCAAGCAGTGCAGGCAAATTAGTCAGTAGGTAAGTCCCCCAAAATTTACCCAGCCGACAAACGTTTCAGAGTTAGCATCAATCTGAAATTGCAGGCAAACCCAGAGCAACCTTTGAGATCTGCAAGGCAGGTTCGCACACCTAGATATTTTACCGATCTAGACGTTAGCGGCAGTTGATTCTCGCATCATGACTTCAAAGGGAAGTTGGTGAACATTTTTTGTGTTTTATTCTTGTCCCCGCAACGTTGCTATAACACTGCTTACAGCGGCAGCAGCCATATCTTTGATTGGTTGGCGTACCGTGGTAAGAGGGGGCCAGACAACAGTAGCTACAACGCTGTCATCAAACCAAAAAAATTCAGCATCGGGGCAGTGTTTCGGCAAAAGGACAGATCTAAAGCTGCCGAGTTCCCAGATGATTGGCTGCGTAATGGGACTGAAAAAGATCTGGAAAAGTTTTTTATTCCTGAGGATAAGCGAATGAAACGCGGCAATAACTAGCCCGTTGCAAGGTGAATATAGCCTGGTTAATTAAGGCAATGCTTTTTAAGAAATGTATTTATGGTTTTTAGGGTAGGGGCGAAATAATGCAGTGCTTTCTGTAGGGATCTATCTTTTTAGGGTTTTGCTTTCCCAAAAGACGATTACAAAAAGGTAAATTTAGCCAAGAAGATTGCCCCTAAAAACCATGCCCCCAAGGTGATATCCGAACGCTTACCAGCAAACAACTTAACCGCCACATAGGTGATAAAACCCAGGGCTATGCCATTGGCTATGGAGAATGATAAGGGAATCATGACAATGGTTACCAATGCCGGTAGCACCTCACTCATATCTGACCAATCCAGTGCTTCCATGCCACAGAGCATTAGGATGGCGACATAGATCAGAGCGCCCGCGGTGGCATAGGCTGGCACTACTGCCGCCAGAGGCGAGAAGAAAATCGCTAACAAAAATAAGCTGCCCACGACCACTGCGGTAAGGCCGGTGCGGCCGCCGGCTTCAACACCAGCGGAGCTTTCCACATAGCTTGTCACCGGCGCACAGCCAAAAAAGGCACCCACTGCACTGGCGCTGCTATCGGCTTTAAGGGCGCGATCAATATTCTGCACATTGCCTTGACTGTCAATTAAGCCGCTGCGACTGGCGACTCCCAGTAGGGTGCCTGCGGTATCAAACAGGTTCACAAACAAAAAGGCGATAATCACACTGATCATGGCCACATCAAATGCTGCCACTATATCGAGTTGCATAAAGGTTGCAGCCATACTTGGGGGTGCAGCGACCAGGCCATCAATTTGCACTAGCTCCATAGTGGCAGCCACTGTAGTGATGCCGAGAATCCCGATAATAATCGCCCCCGGGACTTTACGAATAGACAGAATCGCTATCACCAGAAAACTCAT
>Ga0213868_10003477_pt1 | contig 14688 bp, 9 predicted proteins | sample PICome_9_FD_160087 | JGI IMG/M metagenome (GOLD analysis project Ga0213868, IMG submission 160087) | Coastal seawater microbial communities near Pivers Island, North Carolina, United States - PICO127 | ecosystem: Environmental > Aquatic > Marine > Coastal | place: USA: North Carolina | collected...
GTTCTGAACCTAGTGCTATTCCATCATCAAATCCAAGTTCTATTCCTACATCTATACCTAGTTCAGAACCTACTACAAATCCTACAATAAAACCAAGTTCAGAACCTACAACCAAACCAAGTGCTAATCCTACATCAAAACCAAGTTCTATTCCATCATCCAAACCAAGTGCTATTCCAACATCCAAACCAAGTTCAGTTCCGACATCCAAACCAAGTTCAGAACCTACTGCTATTCCATCATCAAATCCAAGTTCTATTCCTACATCTATACCTAGTTCAGAACCTACTACAAATCCTACAATAAAACCAAGTTCATTTCCAACATCCAAACCAAGTTCATTTCCAACATCCAAACCAAGTTCAGAACCTACTGCTATTCCATCATCAAAACCAAGTTATATACCTACATCCAAACCAAGTTATATACCTACAACAAAACCAAGTTCTATTCCTACAACAAAACCAAGTTCTATTCCTACCTCAAAACCAAGTCCATTTCCAACATCCAAACCAAGTTCAGAACCTACTGCTATTCCATCATCAAAACCAAGTTCTATTCCTACAACAAAACCAAGTTCTATTCCTACCTCAAAACCAAGTCCATTTCCAACATCCAAACCAAGTTCAGAACCTACTTCTATTCCAACATCAAAACCAAGTTCTATTCCCACATCCAAACCAAGTTCAGCACCTACTGCTATTCCATCATCTAATCCAAGTTATATACCTACAACAAAACCAAGTTCTATTCCTACATCAAATCCAAGTTCTATTCCTACATCAAAACCAAGTGCTAATCCTACATCTAAACCAAGTTCTATTCCTACATCAAATCCAAGTTCAAACCCTACCAATATTCCTTCTAATCAACCTCAATCTGTTCCAACATTTTTACCTACATTGCAACCATATTCTTTTCCAAGTGGTAACCCATCTTCAACTCCCTCGACCATCCCAACATTACAACCTAGTTCTACTCCATCCACCAACCCATCTAATCAACCAGGTTCGAATCCTACTTCACAACCGTCCTCTCAACCAACATCTTTTCCCTCTTCCTTTCCAACATTACAACCCACTATTGCAATTGTATCAATCCCGCCACCTACATATTTTAATAGGTTTATTGAAAATAATCTTATTGACGGATCATCTTCTATTTCCAAACAATTTGGCATAGGAGAAATTGAATTAACTACCTTCATTACATGGAAGGTTTCATCATTGACAAATATAAAAACTCAAAATCAACTTTATGAAAGTTTTTTTATTGATAAAATGGAAGATGTAAAAGATAAATCTCCATCATTATTTGCTTATTGGGAGTATATACATAAATCTAATGAAGATTATTCGATAATAAAAGCAACCTGTAATGAAACAGATAAAATTACGATTCTTCATAATTTATTCAATAATTTCTCTCAATTTAATAATATATCTTCCTATGAATTTGAATGTAATAATTATGTTTGGAATTTTAACAAAAATAATAATCAACTAATTGTTTTTAATTTGATCCGTAGATTAAAAGAAACAATTAATTATTTATCTCATAGTTTGCCAATTTCTTATTATGATTCCGTAGAAAGAGCTGGTTTTATGGGTTTTAAATATGATGACTCAATAAATGGAGGTGGTGAAGTTTCACTTGATAATTTACAGTTAGGAACAAGTCAGTTTGAAATTTTAAAACAAGTGAATGATTACACACAAGAATCTATTTCTATAGGAATGTTTATAATACCAATTTTAATTTTTTTGGGCTGGGCTTTTATGAAAAGTTGGGATAAATTTGATCACAATGAAAAAAATAATTTATTTTCAAACAATTCTATTTTTGGTTTTAATTTACAGCGTTTATTTGGTATTAATTTAAATTATAATAATAAATCAACTTCACTATTTAATACAAATTCTGAATCATACCGATTCAAAAACATTTTATGTCGCGAACATGCTCTTATTAGTATGTTCTTTCATGCATCAACAATTTTTCCTCGTCATATAAGATATTTAATGATTTGGTACAGATTAATAACTTGTGCCTTTATGACTATTTGTTTTCTTTTAATGTTTGATTTACAATATCAAATTTATATTATTTTAGTTTCAAGTTTTTTTTCTTGTGTGTGTGTAAGTTTTGTCAATATTTTTATATGGAGATTATGTTCGAAATCAATAACACAGGAAAATATTAAAGGAGAAGCTCGATTCGATAGTTTAGATTACATTTATAAAGAATCAAAATCATTGTTTTTTACCAATAGCAAAAAGGAGGCTACTTTTTTAATTAAAGAATCAATAAAACAACAACAACATAATCTATGTCCAGAGTCTAAAAACAATATTAAGAATTTAATACACATGAATTCATTAGGTCAGCCTAATTCTTTAAACTTTGTACAATGGATTATGTTTGGTAACAGGAAAAAATATCTACAAAATAAGATAGATATAAGTATTTTAAAAGCCAGTGAAATTATATATGAACTACAAAAAATAGGTTATCAAAACGAAGATTGTCAAAATATATATTTATTACAAGAATTTATAATAGATCAATTTTCTAACCTTAAACAATTTTTAGTTAAGAGAGAACTCACACAATATGAACATGTACAATCTGATAATATAAAACCAATAATATTTGCATTATCATGGTTTTTAATTTTATTTTCATCTTCCTTTATGATTGTTAGTATTTCAACCTATATTTGGTTAAATAAAAAAAATGATCATTTTTTACAATTATTTTACAAATTATTTCAACTAGTTTTTCTTTATGAAGTTTTGTGTATTGAAACAATTAAATGTTATATAGTAAATGTAGAATTCATGAAATCTTGTAAAAAACAATTAAAAAATATAAAATGGGTCTTGGAATCAATTTCGGTTAATAATTATTATTCTTTTAACAAAGAAAAACCAATCTATAATGATATTACCAATTATATACATAAGCATTTACTGGGTTCAGTAAGAGCTTGTTATTTACCGAAAGTGGAAAATTTACAAAGTGTTAAAATTATTAAACAATTAACAGATACTGATATTGTTGAATGTAGAAAATATAAAAATAATTTCCATAATTATTATACAAATATATTTTTGTTACTACCTTCAAAGTTAGCAAATATTGATATAGATTTGGGAATTTACAGTATAGAAATATTAAATGTAATCCAAGTTAATCTTTTATTTTTAGTAGTTGTATTGTTAAAAAATAATATCTTCTGGATGACTGCCTCGTTAGCAACTGGGATTAGTATATATTCCTTTTATACATGGTTTAATTTAAATAAAAAAAAAAGAAGTAATACTAGTAATATATCGATTATTAAAAGAAATTTTAAAAAAATGACTTATTCATCAAAAGAAAATTGTATAAAAAACTGGAAAAATATGAATAAACCACTATATCAACAAGGAAAATTAAATATCAACAATAATATTAATTATTTTAAAATTTTAAATTCCAAACCAATAAGGATTGAAGAATTAAAATATGAATATAATAATGAGTATTTAAAATGGATAAATAAAAGAAAATTACCTTATTTAAAATATAGGTATGGATTTTTAACAGGACATGAAGAGAAATTTCATCTACCTAGACCTAATAACATTACTTACGATTCAAGTTCAGATTCCCAATTGAGTTCTTTTGATTCAGAGTTTAAATCAACTTATTTTAATTATGAAACCGGTTCAGATAAATATGGTAGTTCAAACTATAGTTGTAGTTACGACTATGATACAAGTTATAGTAGTTACGACTACAATACAAGTTATAGTAGTTACGACTATGATACAAGTTATAGTAGCCCTGAAAATAGTACCTTAATTTCATATTATAGTGATGATTCAACATATAGTTTATTAAGTTTAAATTCTAATTATGACCTATCAACAATTTCTGAGGATAGGAGTAATGTAGCGCGAATTTCAATTACTGATTCTATAAGTAATAAAGCAACAATGTAAATGTTAAATGTAAAATTAAATAGTATTATTTTACATTAAATTAATTACCTAATAGGCTTTTACACGGCGGAAGGCGACTTGGGCTCCATTATTAGCTCCTCCATCTGAATAGTCATTATAATTACGGTTAATAGCTAACTCACGCTTAAATTTGATATAATTGGAACTATCATAGACATATTTCACATTGCAAGTAGAAGGAGGAATTCCTGTTCCATCACATTGGCTACTTGATGGTCCGCCCCTTGATCGGACATAAGGAATACGCCAATTATTGGCAGCATTTGAAACTTGGTTTGGTCCTCCGCATGAATAATTTTTTCTACTTAATAAATCACCTGCATTATTTACAGCACGAAAAGTACCAATTTTAGTTTTACCAGATAAAACAAATGGATTAGTATTCCATGCTTCTCTTACAGTAAAACGGAATCTACTTCTTTGTGATGCACCTAGAGTATCAGAACCCCCCAATGTGGGTCGAGAAATTTGAGGAGAAACTCCTTTCCCTCTATAACTACCAGAATAACACTGTGGCATAATATAATATATACAGTTAAAAAAAGATTTTTTAATATTGAAATAGGAACTTATTCTGTATGGATCCTTGGAACAATATTCATAGTAGTTAATTCTTGAAATAATAATTTACATGCATAAGGAATTTTTACTAAAGCAAACCTAGTTCTATTATCACACACATTACACTGATGAATATGCAATTTATCATTATAAGAACAAAATAATCCACAATCTTTGCATACATATGCTTCAAATTTATCCGAAGCATCATAAATTCTTCCTTGAGTAAATCTTGATGCTCCATGCGATATCATACAATCACGCTCCATTTCACCAAACCGAAGACCACCGTCTCTACTTCTACCTTCCGCGGGTTGCCTAGTTAGATTTACCATTGGCCCAATTGATCTACTATGTTGTTTATCAGATACCATATGTTTTAATCTTTGGTAAAAGCATGGTCCAATATAAACAGAAGATTCCATTTGTTCTCCCGATAAACCATTATACATTAACTCATTTCCATTCATCTCATAACCCAGTTTAAGGAGTTCTTTGCTAATATCTTTAATGTCAAGATCACCAAAACTAGTACCATCTCCAAATAATCCAAGTTCTAACAATACTTTGCCTAAAAGTGTTTCTTTAAGTTGAGCAATTGTCATTCTACTAGGAATGGCATGAGGATTAATAATAATATCAGGTCGTAGTCCTGAGCTAGTATAGGGCATATTTTCCTCTGGAATTATATTACCAATTGTTCCTTTTTGACCATGACGACTTGAAAATTTATCCCCAATCACAGGTTTCCTAACAGTTCGTACTTTCACTTTACAAAAGTTATAACCATCCCCATTACGGTGAATGTAATTTTTATCAACGAATGACTCTTCATCAGTTCGATAGCTTCTACTTTGGTCTTCATATTTAATTACCTTAGTATTATCATTTCGATTTTCTTTGATTGGAATAATTTTTGAAATAATTATATCACGATTTTCAATAAGTGTATTTTCATCCATTACACCCTTAGAATTTATCTTATTATAATTACCAAATTTCATACATTTTGTTTTAGATGGATCAGGTTTGCATCGAATTTCTTCATCACCTTGAATTTTTTTGTCTTCATCCTTTTCGGTATGATAAATTGTAGCTTGAAATAAACCTCTATCAACAGAGCCCTGATTAAATAATATACTGTCTTCTTGATTATAACCTGTATGAGTCATAATGGCTACAATTACAGGACATCCAGAAGGTATTTCATTCAATTGAATCATATTCATTACACGAGTATCTACCAAAGGACGAGCTGGATAACTTAAAACATATGCTGTTTTATCCATACGATTGTGAAAATTCGTTACATAAACTCCCATTGCTTGCTTACCCATAGCACATTGATAGGTATTTCTAGGAGATTGATTATGTTCAGGAAAGGGAATACAAGAAGCTAAAATACCAAAAATTGTACTGGGGTGAATTTCACAATGGGTAAATTTTTTGCAATTATTAGAAAGATTTTCCGATTTCATAGCAATCATACTGTGATTTTGTTCTACAGGATCTATATATTCAATAATAGAATCTTGGTCATTTGTAGCAACAATTAATTCATCCCATGATAATTGATTATTATGAACTTTGTTAATAATGGATGGTGTTACAAGCAATTTGTTGTTTTTTACTTTAAACACAGGACGCATTAAACGACCCGCATCATTACAAACTTTAATCTCTTTATTTCCAATATCAAATATAACAGAGGTGTAAATATTAATAATTCCTTTATATTTTTTTTCCTTAAGGGAATTATATAAATTAACTGGATCTTTTGCTATACCTATCCAACAACCATTTATAAAAACTTTTACTTTATTTTCCAATTCTTCGATTTCTGAAGAACCAATTGAAATAACATCCTTTTCGATAAATTCATATAAACTAGAAGGATTTGATGGAATTGTTAAATGTGACATATAACTTAAATTTTTAACAACTCCTACTGATTGACCTTCTGGTGTTTCGGCTGGACATAAAAATCCCCATGTAGTTCCATGTAATTTTCGGGGCGGAATGAGCTTTCCACTCTTATCTATTGGTGTATTAATTCTTCTAAGGTGACTTAGACTTGAAATATATGTCAATCTGTTTAAAACTTGAGCGACACCAACTTTATTGCTATTAACTTGTTTAATGCCAAAATCACCAGTTGCCAAAGCTCGTTTAATACCATTTTCAATAGTAGTAGATTTTATTATTTTATAAATATTTGTCATATTCACAATATTGATGAAATCTTCAGTCGAACGCCAGGAACCATTATTTATTTCTCTAATGATTTGTTTTTGCATATCTTTTACAAGTTTATTGAAGTAATTACGGAACAGATTGTTAAGTAAAATTCCACATGTATCAATTCTTTTATTAACATAAGAATCTCTATCATCTATATTTCGGAAACCCAATGATGTTTTGATTAACTTATGAGTCATATATCCGAGGAAATATATTTTTTGTGATAATAGTTGACAATGAGGAAATAAATCATTTGTAAGTATTTCTACAGCAAACTCTCTTTTTTTTTGACGACCCGTTTCAACAGTCATATTGATAGGAGTGTATTGCACTACATTGGTAATGTATTGTAGAGCACATTCTTTAGTCATAAATTGATTTGAATCAATGATTGATGCTTGTAGAAAATTTAATACCTTTTTAAATTTTGGATTTTCGGTATTTAATATAATCATTTCACAAATTTCCTTATCTGAAATTACTCCCAAAGCACGAAACAAAATGAATAATGGGATTGGTTGCTTAGTTCTGGGAATTTGTACATAGATACCATTTCCAAATCCATTACTTTTAGCAGAAATCATCATATTAATTTGTTTTGGACTAATTTGTTTGTAATCAGGAACAGACTTTACTTCAGCCATCCATCCCCATTTGCTACTATTTTTTGAAACATTAAAACAAGATACCATATTTTCAGCAGCGCGCTCTTGTCCTAGAACTGTTTTTTCTGAACCATTTATTATAAAATATCCCCCCGCATCATATTTACATTCTCCTGTAATATCACTATTTACATGTTTGTATTGTTTTAATATACATATATTTGATTTTAGCATAATTGGAAGCTTCCCAATGTGTATTTTAGGAATATTTTTCATAATTATTTGACAATTTTCTAAATTATCCCCTGAACGAACGAGGTATTTGAGTTGTAAATCAATAGTCATATTTGATGAATAAGTAAAATTGCGTAATCTTGCTTCATTAGGAAACATTATTTTTGTAGCTCCATTATTTTCATGGATTTGAGGACGATAAATACTGAAGTTTTTAAAATTTATATAGATTTCTAATTTATATTTTTGTGTTTCATGGTTGTAGTCTTGGTCAGAATGAATTATAACAGGATTAAACATTTCGATTGTTTTTTGAATTTGACTATTTACAAAATCATTATATGACTCTAATTGATGACGGACTAACTGTTCTAAATGACAGTTTTTAAAGTAAGATTCAACAATTGACCAAATAGATTCAATTCCGATGGATTCCATTTTCTTAATATGAAACATATCGTGAATTATTTATTATTTCAATTTTATCTTTAAATATTTTCTATATATATGAAAGAACAAATTCGTAAATTAATAGTAAATATAGATAATAATAAAAATCATAAATATTCTACTCAAAGAGACCACTCGGAGTTTCTAACATATCTAACTGATATATTAAATGAAACCTATTATAATCTTTATTATTTTGAAAATTATGCGGTAATTACCAAACCTAAAAAAAAAAACAAGGATCCCAACATTGATGATATCGAACCAATCATTAAACAAAAAATGCAAATACGAGGTGATGTAAATAATATTGAAGAATTAATTAAATTAATTGAACTACATCCAAAAGTGGAAAATTTAGAATACGATTTAACTAATATGGAAAATTTATATCTAATAAAAGATGATTTGATTGAGTTAAATAATATGATTGGAATGAAGCAATTGAAAAATCAAATTTTGGATCAAATATTATATTTTTCACAGGGATTACACAAATTTTCAAATGATTTTTTGCATACGGTGATTTACGGAGCACCTGGTACAGGAAAAACAGAAATTGCAAAAATAATGGGAAAGATTTATAGCAAACTAGGAATTCTAAAAAAAGGTATTTTCAAGAAAGCAACGCGATCGGATTTTGTAGCTGGATATTTAGGTCAAACTGCTATAAAAACCAAGGAATTAATTGAAAGTTGTTTAGGGGGTGTATTATTTATTGATGAAGCTTATGCGCTCGGAAATCCTGAAAAAAAAGATAGTTTTGCAAAAGAGGCGTTAGATACCTTGTGTGAAGCATTAAGTGATCATAAAAACGAATTAATGGTAATAATAGCGGGTTATGAAGAAGAGTTGGATACATGTTTTTTTGATTATAATCAGGGACTAGAATCTCGTTTTATATGGAGATTCAAAACAGATAAATATACGGCTGATGATTTGAAACGAATTTTCTTAAAAATGATTAGTGATGCCAAATGGAAAATAGATGAATCTATTTTTCCTGACGATTGGTTTGATATTAAAATGAGTTATTTTAGGTATTATGGAAGAGATATGGAAACGCTTTTTACCAAAATAAAAATAGCTCATGGAAAACGAATATTTGGAAAAGAAGGTTCGTTAAAAACAATTTTAACTTTAGAAGATTTAGATAATGGTTTTAATAATTTTATAGATAATGAAAAAATGAAGAAAAGGAAAGAAAAATTGGAAACACAATCAACTATTTACAAAAATTTATATATTTAATTATATTATAATGCAAGATTTAGCTAATTATTTCTTTGGACCTATTGGTGTTCAATATTGTAACTATTTTTACATATTAACAGTTCTCACATTTTTTATCCTTGTCATTGCTTTAGTTCAACTTGTGTTTGATCTTTTAACCAAAGGAAAAATTAATTATCTTTTAAGATTTGGAATAATATTCCAAGCACTCTTGTTATATTTTGTGAATCGTTTGTTTTATACAATGTGTGTTAGTGCATTAATGGTTTAAAATTTTTGTTTTTTTTGTAGTTAATATTTAATGTCTTCAAAAAAAACCATAGAAATAAATCCCGAATTATTTATGCTTTCTCCAAGTAAAAAAAAAAATAATGTCAAACGACCTAATATGAAAAATTTAATAAAACCAAATAGTTTGAAACGCCAATTGCTTAATAAAATGAAGGAACATTCTCTCAAGAATCGAAATAAACTAGATAAAGATTTACAATTCCATAATGAATTTAAAACACATATTGATTATTTAGAAAAACTAGGTAAAAGAAAAACAGTAAAAAAAAATGTTAATGCTCATATTGAACTTCCTGATGATCTTTCACAAACAGAAGAGGTTAATGTTAAAGAACCTCCTTATGGGTGTTTAAAAGCCGGTGATAAACCTACATTTAGACAGTGGAAACGAATAACACAAAAAAAAATTAATAATAATGAAAATGAAAATAAAGTTTCATTATCAAAACCTGAAGAACCTATTTTATTGAATATTAAAAAAGAAGAACCAATTGAAAAAATTTTACCTACGAGCAATATTATTAAAAAATTTAATTCCTCTCCATCAATTGAAACATCTCAAAATGCACCAATTATTTTAAAACCTATTAGAAAAAAACCAGGAAAAAATAAAACAATTAAACAGACTTATGGAAAATCTGGTAGAAAAGTAGCGGTGAATATTAAAAATTCTTTTACTAGAAAGAAAATTGATAATGATTGTAACCTTTTGAAAAAAACCGCTCTACATGATGTAAAAAAATATTTAAAAAATAAAAATTTGATTAAGACAGGTTCAAACGCACCTCCAGATGTGTTAAGAAAAATGTATATGGATTCCCATTTGGCAGGTGATATTGAAAATAAAAGTATAACAAATCTAGTTCATAATTATATTAATGATAAGTAAATAAAGATTTCTCTCTAATTATTTTATGTCTCTCATTGAATTATATTTTAAATATACGAAAGAATTAATAAATACATATGGTGCGCAAAGTGTTGTTTTAATGGAAGTTGGTTCCTTTTATGAAATATATGGGTTGCTTGATGATAATAATAAAATAATTGGAAGTCCAATTGAAGAAATTGCCCTACAATGTGAGCTAATAATTGCGCATAAAAAAAGTTGTGTTGGGAAAAAACAAGTTGTAATGGCTGGTTTTGGAAATAGAGATTATATTCTAGAGAAATATATAAAAAAGATTCAAACTATTGGTTATACTGTAGCAGTTTATAATCAAGATCAAAAGGGATCAAATACTACAAGAAGCCTTACAAATATAATAAGTCCTGGTACCTATTTTACCAATGATACGCAAAATATTTCCAATAATGTATCTTGTATATGGGTAATTGGAAATAAGTTAAATTTAATCATTGGGTTTTCTAATATTGATATATTTACAGGTAAATCGTTTGTATATGAATACACAGAAGAAAATGTAACTAAAAAATCATGCTTTGACGATTTGGAAAGAAATTTATCAATTTACAATCCAAATGAGGTAATTTTAATTTATGAAATAGATAGAATGGAAATTTTAGGTAATTTAAAACAATTAGTGAATAACCATAGCCAGTGCCTACATATGAAAGATTTTAAGGAGGGAAGTAAAGAATTAATTAATTGTGAGAAACAAATTTATCAATTGGAGATACTGAAACATTTTTTTAAAATGGATGATTTTACCAAAATAGAATTATTTTATCAATATGAAATAGCTTGTAGGTCATTTTGCTATTTATGCAACTTTATTAAATTACATAATCAACATTTATTAGATAAATTACATTTACCAATTTTTCAAAACATTTCAGAAAGAACTAATTTGGGTAATGACTCTTTGAATCAATTAAATATTATTAATAAAATCAATGATGGTCCATTATCATCTGTTGAGAAATTTATTAATAAGTGCCTTACAACAATGGGAAAACGAAAATTATATTATCAAATAACAAATCCCACCACCAATATTGAATTTTTAGAAAAAGAATACAATATGATTGAATATATGATTAAAAAGAATATGTATTTATACTTTCGAGATAGACTAAGAAATATAAAAGACATTGAAAAATTAAATAGAAAAGTATTATTAAAGAAGGTAACGCCACATGAATTATATTTACTTTATTCAAACTTTCCTGAAATAATAAAATGCGAACGATTAATTCAAGAAGACGATAAAATGAAAGAATATTTTGATGATGAAAATATAGTGGACAAAGTGGAAGAAGTGGAAAAAATTTTAGATTATTATTTAGAAATTGAAAAATGTAATAATATAACTTCTCTCGACTTTGATGATAATATTATTAAACAAGGATGTTTTCCTAGTCATGATAAATTAGTAATGTCACATATTGAGATTCAAGATAAAATAAAAGCAATTCAAGGTTATTTAAATTCGATTTTAGAAAAAATAGAAAACAAAAAAAATGAATATGTAAAAATACATTCTACAGAAAAAAGTGGGATATCATTACAGATAACTGAGCGTAGATGTACAATTTTACTAGAACTATTAAAAAAGGTGAAGAGTCCAGTTAAATTAAGCTATATTTCCTCATATGATCAGAAAAATGCAAGTTTCTCTCTATCATTAGAAAATATCTGTAAATTAAAGACTGGTTCAATATGTTCTATAGAATCAACTGAAATTAAAGAACTAAGAAAACAATTAATTGATAAAAAAAACAAAATGACTGATTCATTAAATATACATTATTTTCAAATAATAGATGAGGTAAAAAATCATTACGAAAATATTGAAACATTAGTCCAATTTATATCAAAATTAGATGTTATTATGTGTAAAACCTTTATAAGTAAAAAACAAAATTATTGTAAGCCTGAATTGGATAAAAAAAATAAAAAATCTCATATTTTTGTTGAAGGATTACGACATCCCCTAATCGAAGAATTATTAATTAATGAAACCTACAAAGGAAATGATATTTATTTTAATGATTCGAGAATAGGAATGCTTTTATATGGAACTAATGCAGTAGGAAAGAGCAGTTTTATAAAATCAATAGGAATTGCTGTAATAATGGCTCAAGCAGGTTTTTATGTTCCGTGTCAATCATTTACATTTCACCCTTATAAACAAATTTTTACAAGGATATTGGGGAATGATAATATTTTTAAAGGTTTATCTTCTTTTGCGGTAGAAATGATTGAATTAAAGAATATTTTAAGATTGGCGGATGAAAGTAGTTTAATATTGGGAGATGAACTGTGTTCTGGTACGGAATCAAGTTCAGCTATGGCAATTTTTCTCTCTGGGATTGAAAATTTATACAAATCAAATTCTCATTTTATCTTTGCAACTCACATTCATGAAATTATTAACTATGAAGAAATAACATCAAAAGAAAAATTAAAAATTTCTCATATGTCTGTATTATTTGATAATGAGACTCAAGAATTAATTTATAATAGGAAATTAGAAGATGGTGCAGGTACCAATAATTACGGATTGGAAGTATGCAAGTCATTATTTTTACCCGACGAATTTTTAAAAAGAGCATATGAAATAAGAAATAAATATACAAATAATAAAAGTATTTTAGAATATAAAAAAAGTGCTTACAATAGCAAAAAAATAAAAGGGAAATGTGAAATGTGTGGGAAAGAGGAAATAGAGATAGATGTACATCATTTACAATATCAACAAGATGCAAATAATGATGGAATAATTGAAAAAAGTTTTCATAAAAATCATGTTGCTAATTTATTAAATGTATGTAATACTTGTCATGATAAAATACATAAACAAAAACAAAGGGGTAAAAGAATAAAAACAGAAAAAGGGTATGTTGTAAAAACAATATAAAGTTAAATAAATAAATAAAATTATAATGTCTGGACTAGAAGCTGAGAAAGAAACTCAAGTTCCTAAAGATGAAAAGAGTATGGAGCAAAGTCTATTAAATTTTACCATTACTGATGAAAACAGTGCATTGACTGCAATTGTTGGATTTGTTAATTTGGCCCAACGCCGAGGTGCATTTAGTATTCCTGAGAGTTCAAAAGTGTGGGAATGTATTCAAAAGTTTCAAAAATCAGCTAACTAATGTGGTTCCACCTGGTCTAATAATGGCGATTTTTTCAGGACGATATTTACCTAAAATGTAGGCATTTCTAGCCAAATTTGATCTGCTTTGAATAAAAAACCAATGTTGTCTTGTGACTCCAATAGAAGATGCTAGACCTTGTTTTTTCATTCCTCCATTATCCCTAGCATCCGTTCTAGCAATTAAAGACGGAACATTATTGAATAATCTACTTCCTCCTGTGCGACGCATTATATACTATATATATATTAAAAAAATTGATATAATTTAAATATATAAATAATTAGTATATATAATGATTATTCCTATCAAGTGCTTTACATGTGGAAAGGTTTTAGCGGACAAATATTCTTACTATATTGAGAAAGTACGACAAAAAAAGATATCCCACAATATGGAAGTTGATAAAGTAAAATATTTAACAAAAGATTATATGGACAAAACACCTGAGGGAGAAGTTATGGACGAACTAAAATTAAATAAAATGTGTTGTAGAAGACATGTGTTAACGCATGTAGATATTATTTAGCTTAAATAATTATCTAAGTTTTATATTGCGTTAATATATATAAATGAAATCCACAATAAAGACAGGGGGAAGTCGTTATCCATGTAATGTATTAGTAGGAGAACCATGGACTGCGACAAATTGGCCTTCAGAAAATAATGCCAATCACTATAAGTATGATACTTTATCTACATTAAATCCACGAGATTTATATACAGATACAGATGTTTTTTATAGTTATGCGGGGGAAAATTTTAGCGGAGGTCGAAAAATGAAAAAAAAGACAAAAAAAATGAAAATAAACAGAATGAAAGGAAAAAAAAATAAAACAATTAAAAATAAGAAAATAAATAAGAAAACGAAAATGAAAATGAAAAAAGTATATAAAAAAAAATCAAAAAAAATGATTGCCATTTCATCAAAAAAAAAGAACCAATCAAAGAAAAAAAATAAAAAACTTGTTTTTAAAATTAAAAAGGGAGGATATGGA
>Ga0213868_10003478_pt1 | contig 14688 bp, 13 predicted proteins | sample PICome_9_FD_160087 | JGI IMG/M metagenome (GOLD analysis project Ga0213868, IMG submission 160087) | Coastal seawater microbial communities near Pivers Island, North Carolina, United States - PICO127 | ecosystem: Environmental > Aquatic > Marine > Coastal | place: USA: North Carolina...
CTTGAGCTCTAATAAGGCCATTTCAGCATCGGTAAAGCCCGCTAGTTTTCGTGCTTCAGTATTAAACGGGCCTCGTAGCTCACCTGAAAAGTAGTTATCTAATAAATCTTTAAAGGTTGCTAATGAATCGACATTACGCAGTTCACAGAGATAGTTAAACCAGTGAGTACCTATTTTCACATGGCCAATTTCTTCACTTAAAATAATCTCTAAAATTTCAACTGCACGATGATCGCCACTCCCCCTGAGTTTATTCATCATTTTAGGCGTAACGTCCAAGCCTCTTGCTTCAAGGACTCGCGGTACCAAAGCCATTCTTATCAATACATCGTGATGTGTTTTTTGGGCCATTTCCCACATCCCACCATGTGCAGGAAAATCACCGTAATCATAACCAAGTGATATTAAATGGTTACGTAATAGGGTGAAATGTTGCGATTCTTCAAACGCTACTTGTAACCAATCGCTGTAATATTGTCTGGGTAAATTGGCAAATCGAGCGACGGCATCTAAGCCTAAATTAATGGCATTAAATTCGATATGGGTTACGGCATGAATAAGCGGTGCAATCCCTGTTTCAGCGCTGTTACGCCGACGGGGCAAATCTCGTGCTGCGACTAGCTCAGGTTTTTCGGGATGTCCGGCTACATCGGGAACAGATATTTCATCATTTGTGAGTGTTAAGTCACCTTCAATCCATTGCTGATAGAGCTTTTGTGTCTGTTCGACTTTCAACAATGGATCAGTAATAGCGTGACAGGCTAATGCGCCTAAACGTAAATCGGTGTAGCTATCCATCTAGTCGCACTCGCGGGTCAACAAGGGTATAAGACAAGTCGGTGAGTACTAAGCCGACGATATAAAGTACTGAGCCCAGAAAAACCATGGCGCGCACTATAGCAAAGTCTTGAGCATTAATGGCATCAATTGTGTAACTCCCTAAACCAGGAATACCAAAAAATGATTCGAGAATTAAACTACCCATAAACAAAGTAGGAATGACAACCACTGCCCCAGTCAAAATCGGAATCATCGCATTTTTAAGTACATGTTTAAACAAGACCCGCACTTCCGATAAACCTTTTGCCCTTGCTGTTCGAACATAGTCTTTAGAGACTTCTTCTAAAAATAAGGTGCGATACCAACGAGAACCAGCACCAATGCCTGACACAATGCCAATAGCTACCGGTAAAATCAGAAATTTTATAGCACTAAATCCTTCACCATAACCAGAAATAGGCACAAGTTGCATCAATTTACCCACAAGAAATTGCCCACCAATAATATAGAACAGCCCAGAGATAGACATAATTACTACGCAGATAATGACCCCGCCAAGATCGATATAAGTGGCCCGAAAAAATACCATGAGTAAGGCAAATGTAATATTCACCATTAAACCAATGACAAATATCGGTATCGCAATTGCTAAGCTTGGCCACATTCTCGTTTTAATATCTTGGCCGATATCACGGCCATCATCTGCCTGACCAAACTCAAAGATAAATAACGACAAAGATTTCTCAAAAAATATCGTATCAGTCGCTTTACTTAGCCCGTAACCGTCAGAATTCCACAATAAGGCCTTGTCGTAGCCTCTTTCTTGTTTCCAGCCATCTACGGCTTCTTGAGTTACGTGTTTAGCACCTAAATTCATCCGTGCCATATCATCAGGTGTATTAACCATAAAAAATAAGGCAAAGGTCAACGCATTTACCCCAATAAGGATTGGAAATGCGTACAAAATTCTTCTAACGATATAAGCGAACATAAACAAATATTTCCAAAATGGCTGTCTTTATATATTAGTAACTGCTAATCTTCTTATTACTTGAGCAATCAAATTGTCTACTATGATACCTGTGATCGGCTTAGCAATGATAATTGGCATTACATTTAGGTCTTTTTGGTGGTGGTGGCTGAATTTTAACCGTGCCACTGTTACATTACGGTCTAGTAATACCTGTCGATCATGCTATCAGCACCACACTACTTATAATTTGTATCACCAGTATTGTGGCAACGTGGCAGTATGCCAAGCAAAAATACATTTTGTGGCGAGAAGCTTTGTTGCTTGGTTTCAGCGGCATAATCTGCGCTGTAGTGTGTACTAATCTATGCGTACTTTCCTCCACACTAGCTTTACCGCTGATGCTAGCTGCCAAGATTTTGGCGAGTAGCATTGCCATGTTATGTAATAAAAATGAGACCTTACTATGTAATGTAAGCACAACTAAACACTCACATTATTGCCATCACCCTATTGCTTATAGCTACAGAGTTACCTGTAGCTATTAAACTAGGTTGGTTTCAACAACATAATGTTTTATGGTTTTTATTAGTACTAGTAATCATCATCAGTTTGTTTTATTTTCTTACAAGAAGTTGTTTATGAAAAATATGGCGAGTACTTTTTGATAAACAAAACAGATCAGCCAGATATTTAACTCTTAATTAACTGAGGTTCAACCATGACAAAATCAGTAATGGATTTAGTTGAGTCAGCAAAATCCAACATAACCGAAATCACTATTTCACAAGCTAACGCGTTGTTCACAACAGGTAGTATTCCTCTCGATGTACGTGAATTACTAGAATATGAAACAGGTCATATACCCAATGCTTGTCACATTTCACGTGGCATGTTGGAATTTAAAATAGCTAATCACCCAGATTTCCAGGATAAAGCTACGTCCATTGTGGTGTATTGCAAGAGCGGTGGCCGTTCAGCTTTAGCCACTGAAACCTTACAACATCTTGGATTTACTAACGTCCAATCAATGTTAGGCGGTTTTGATGATTGGAATGCAGGCTCTGATATTCCAGCTGAAACACTAGCTTAATAAATACAATTGATCAGCCAATAATACTAAGGAACTCATCATGAAATTAACAAAATTTTTAACCATAACCGCGATAGGTCTCGCAATCAGTTTTAATTCTTTTGCCACTGAAACTAGCGTTATGGTTCGAGCTAAAGCGATTGATGCTAAATACATTGGTACCAGTGTGGGTGGCGTTAAAGTTGTCGTCGAAGATGTAGAAACAGGTGAGATCCTCGACCAAGGATGGATTAACGGTGATACAGGAAGTACTAATAGTCTTATCAAAGAACCTATCGCACGCGGTCAGGTGCTAACAGATGACGCTACTGCTGGATTTTTAGCTAAAGTCGATATTAAGAGCCCACGTTTACTTCGCTTTAAACTTATTGGTCCTTATGCGTTTCGTCAATCATTACAAGAAGCGACTGTTACCAGCTGGGTGATTCCTGGCAAAGATATCTTAGGTGACGGTATTACCCTCAACATGCCAGGTTTTATTGTTGATGCTTGGACTAACGTTATAGAAGGTGGTCACGTTGATATTTTTACCAAAGCGTCGATGCTGTGCGGTTGCCCTATTTATCCAGATGGACCTTGGGATCCAAGTAATTATGAAGTCTCGGCAATCTTGATGCAAAATGAAGTTAAAGTCGGTGAAGTCAAGTTAGATTTCACTGGGCCTGTTGGCATTTTCTCAGGTAAAACAACGCTCACTAAACCTGGACACTATAAAGCCATTGTTTATTTATTTGATAAAAAAACCGGTAATGTCGGTGTTGATCGCACCATGTTTGAAATTAATGCTGAATAACGTTTAAAACTGGTCTGTTTTCAGGAGCTGAGTACAATGTTTAGCTCCTGAAAATATCATTGGCTGAAACTCATACCACTAACCAAGGTATATTGATCTTAAGAGGAGTTAATGTGTCTAAAAGTCTCGAAGCCTCATCAATTACTACCCTATGCCTTAATCCCGCTCTGGATGTTACTTATCACGTGTCGAAACTGATTCCTGAGCAGAAATCTCGTTCTGATCTTGCTCGCCACGATCCCGGTGGCAATGGAATTAATATTGGTCGGGCACTTCAACGGATGGATGTTGATGCTCGCACTTTTTGTATAGTTGCAGGTGACATAGGCCAGTTACTACAACGACTCTTAAAGCAACAGCTTATCAACGTTTATTATGAACATGTTGATGGTGAAACGCGTATCAACAGCACCATTATCGAATTAGATAGCAAGACGCAATATCAAGTCACAGATGCCGGCACTGACATACCACAACAGCAATTGACATCGATCATTGAAAACTTTGTCGCTCAAACGGGAAATGGCTTTGGTATTATCACTGGCTCTTGTCAATCGAATATCCCCAACACCCTATATGCCAACCTTGTCGAACAAATTAATGCCAATGGCGGTAAACCTGTTGTTGATAGTCATGGCGATACATTACGTCATGCCATTGAAGCCAAACCCTTTCTTATTAAACCCAATCAATACGAACTAGAAACGATTATTAAACGTGAGTTGCCTACTATTCACGATATTGCTAATGAAGCACGTCGCTTGCAGCGACAAGGCATCACCCATGTCTGTGTCTCTCTGGGTGATAGAGGTGCGGTATTAGTGAGTCCTGACAATAGTTATTATGCCCAAGCACTCGATGTACCGGTCAATACCACCGTCGGTGCTGGTGACTCAATGGTGGCGGGTTTAGTCACTGGGTTCAGTTTAGATGCCACACCTCAACAAGCACTCGCTTATGGCATTGCCTGTGGCGCAGGTACTGTGATGCATCCAGGTACTGAATTATTTTCAGGTCATGAACTCGCCGATTTCAGGAAAAACGTATCTATTGAAACATTGGATATATAAATGGTTTCGTCAACAAACATAGCCTTCTCTCAGCATTTTTTATTTAGCGTAGCAGCAATTCATTATCCAACGTAATAACTAAAGTTATCCAGCTAACATAGAGAATCCGAGCACCACCACTAAATGACACTAACTTCAGTTTTGTACAGACATAGAAACTCTCTATAACAATGACCAACATTGGTTGTTCGATGCCAATGCCGGAATTCTGCTAATTTATAAATAATTTTTATCAATAACTTAAGCGCATTACGTTCAATGGTATGACAGTAATATGTTGCGATACCCCCTTATTTTTCACCATATAGGTGCGCCATTATAATATCAGTGATTAATTACTCAATTATTCCAATGCCTTTAGCCCGACTATAAAAAACGTGAGATTCAAATTCACTTGGGCGAAACACTGAATTGTCAATGTCTTCTCCTTCGGCTTGTTTACAACGAATAAGGAAGGCGGCTTTGACCTGAAATAAGGCATATTGTTCAGAGACATATTTTGCAAGCTCACCCTTTCCTTTCTTCGATAATTGCATTTCAGCCCACTAAGTTGAGCAAAATCCGGGGGTATTATCTGTCTTGTAAGATTAATACGCCTTGTTTTATCGCTTCTTTACGTTCTGAAAAACCGACGATTCCGTCTATTCAACTTCTATAATCGTGTTTTCAATGTCTAATTTAAATTCATAGATCATAGGTAAAAATCTTATTTATTTTATCAAGCTACTTTTCGTGCATGCCTTTCATGCAAAAAGTGGATAACTTCTGAACGATAGTGATTATATTCAACATCATTCGCAAGTTGTAGTCGATGTCTTGGCCGCTCCAATTTAACATCTAGTATTTCACCAATGGTTGCTGCAGGTCCATTGGTCATCATTATAATTTTGTCAGAAAGTAAGACCGCCTCATCTACATCGTGGGTAATCATCATCACTGTGTTATTCAAATCTGCTTGTATCTCCATCAGCGAATCTTGAAGATGAGCACGAGTCAAAGCATCTAAGGCGCCAAACGGCTCATCCATTAATAACACTTTTGGTTCCATCGCTAAGGCACGGGCGATACCAATTCGCTGCTTCATCCCCCCTGATAATTCAGCGGGTAATTTATCTTTGGCATGGCTCATGTGAACAAGTTCGATATTATGTTCAATCCAAGCTTTCATCTCTTGTTTTGATTTTTTGCCTTTAAATACAGATTTAACAGCAATTTCTACATTTTCATAAGCAGTTAACCATGGGAATAATGAATGGTTTTGAAACACAATGGCGCGATCTGGTCCTGGTTCATTCACCTCTTTACCTTGTAAAATTACGCCACCTTCTGTTGCCTGATAAAGCCCGCCCACTATATTCATTACGGTAGATTTACCACAACCGGAATGACCGATAATACTGACAAACTCACCTTTATCTATTTTAAGGCTCACATTATCCAGCGCCTTAAATGGGCCATTTGGGGTTGGAAACTCAATACTTACATGATCAATATTTAAATAACTTTCCATAATTATGTCCTAGCGAATTACTGCATTTTTGTCATAAGAGAAGAATTTTTGCATAGTCAGCATGATGCGATCCAACATGAAACCAAGAATACCGATAGTTAAGACGGCCACCATTATCCGGCCTAGTGACTCTGAACTACCATTTTGGAACTGATCCCATACAAACTTACCTAAACCTGGATTTTGAGCGAGCATTTCAGCTGCAATCAATACCATCCAACCTATACCTAGTGAAATTCTCAAACCAGTAAAGATCATCGGTATAGAAGATGGAATAACGATTTTAAAGACTGTTGTTGCATAACTAAGACGTAATACACGACCTACGTTAATAAGGTCTCTATCAATCGAAGATACACCTACTGCCGTATTAATTAAGGTAGGCCATAACGAGCACAAGGTTACGGTAATGGCTGATGTGATAAATGATTTCGAAAACATCGGGTCCTCGGATACATAGACCGCACTCACTACAATGGTGACAATGGGTAACCATGCTAAGGGGGATATGGGTTTAAATATCTGAATAAGAGGATTAAGTGCCGAATAAAGGGTATTGCTTAAACCACTGACAATCCCAAGAGGAATCGCAATAATACTTGCGATGAAAAAGCCAACAAATACCGTCCATAAACTCGTTAAGATCTGGTCGAAGTAAGTTTGTCTACCAGTATAAGGTCTCTTTTTTATCTCAGCATCTGGATCTTTAGCTAATTTCTTAGCATTTCTAACATCCTGTCTTTCATGAAATTTAACTTCTTTTTCACGTTCAATATAATGTTCGTCAATGAGTATTGATGCCTGCTTCCATACTTCAACAGGTCCTGGAACTTGACCTAAACTAGTAACAACTTTAGCGGCACCGACATGCCATAACCCTAAAAATATAATCATCGCCAGCATTGGGAGCCCGATCATTTTGAACAAATCTTGTAGTTGTTGTAAGGGAGGCTCACCTGTTGCCAGTTTTACTAGCGGTATAAACCAAGTGAAACCAGAGAGTTCTAACATGCTTATTATTTTATCTTTCATAATATTCTTTTATTAACCTATTAATATTCGACTTGCCTAGTACTTATCTAAACAAGTCGAAATGAGATACTTAGGTAGTCTTACTTAATAACTTCATCGCCTTTTAGACCAATTGGGAATTGTTCTAAATAAGCATTAGGTTTAGTACCATCATAGACAATGCTATCGATGAACTCAGTTTGCGGTGCTTTAAAGCCAGTTTCTGTTGCAAAATCAGGGAAGTCTTTAGCATCAACTTTACCTTCTGCAATCAATTCTTTAGCTGCGATAGCATAGATATCTGGGCGATAGACTTTTTTAGCCATATCCATAAACCAAGCATCAGATTTTGGTTCAGGTATTTGTCCCCAACGACGCATTTGGCTCAAATACCAAACCGCATCACTGTAGAATGGGTAGGTTGCGTTATGACGAAAGAATGTATTGAAATCAGGCACTTCACGCTTATCGCCTTTTTCATATTCAAATGTACCCGTCATGCTGTTGGCAATAACATCATAATCAGCACCAACATAATTACTTTGAGACAAGATTTTCACAGCTTCAGGACGATTGCCATTATCATTAGCATCTAACCATTGAGCCGCTCGAATTAATGCTTTCACAACTGCAATATGCGTGTTTGGATTTGCATCAGCCCACTCTTGGCTCACACCAAATACTTTCTCAGGATTATTTTTCCAAATCTCATAATCAGTGATGACTGGAACACCAATCCCTTTAAATACGGCTTGTTGATTCCATGGCTCACCTACGCAATAACCATAGATTGTTCCCGCTTCCATTGTTGAAGGCATTTGTGGTGGCGGTGTAACAGACAATTTAGCTTCAGCATCGATCATGCCGCTAGTATCACCTTTGTGAGGAGCATAATAACCTGGGTGAATACCGCCAGCCGCTAGCCAATAACGTAATTCATAGTTATGAGTGGAGACAGGGAAAACCATGCCCATATTAAAAGGTTTACCTTCTTTTTTATATTTATCAACGACAGGTTTTAATGCAGAAGCACTAATTGGGTGGACTGGCTTACCATCTTCCATCGCAACATTTGGTTTCATTTGATCCCAAATGTCATTTGAAACCGTAATCGCATTACCATTTAAATCCATACTGAATGCTGTAATGATATCGGCCTTAGTACCAAAGCCAATCGTGGCACCTAAAGGCTGACCTGCCAGCATGTGAGCACCATCAAGTTGGCCATCAATAACGCCATCAAGTAAGACTTTCCAGTTAGCTTGTGCCTCTAGCGTGACATAAAGACCCTCATCTTCAAAAAAACGTTTTTCATAGGCAATGGCCAATGGCGCCATATCCGTCAGCTTGATAAACCCAAATCTAAGATCTTCTTTTTCCAGTTCGCCAGGGGCAGCCATGGCAGAACTAAAAGGTAACAGACCTGCTGTGATAACTAAACTGGCAACGGCTAATGTTTTTACAATTTTTCTACGTGAAAATAAAGGTGTCATGGTGTACATGTTGCTACTCCAAATTATAAATTTTTTCCAAAAAAAAAGACGCTCCTCAAGATAACTTTCTTGAAGGACGCCTTTATCCATTTCCCATAACGGGATAGTAAGAACAATCCACCGTTGGATTATTAATTCATGTGTATAGTATATGCAGTTACAGTGCCAACTATTAATACTCAAATAATTAACAACAAATACAGCAAGTTAAAACCAACAACTTAATCTAGTAAGCAAATTTTATTTTTATACTAAAGTAGTAGCCCCTAGAAACGCACTTTAGTGGTGCACAGAAACTGAATTTACCCTCATTTAAAGTGCGTTTAATTAGTTAAACAAGACGGAGGCTTCTACAATCGTTTTTGATAGCGCGGCTAAACGCATATTTTGTTTCATTGCTGATGATCGTAATAATTTATATGCATCATCTTCCGAACATTGTCTTTGTTGCATAACTAAACCTTTAGCACGATCGATAATTTTTCGATCAGCCAGACTTACCTTTAGCTCTTCAAGCTGTTTCAGTAGTTTTTGCTGGTGAGTAAATCGAACTAGGGCAGTCTTTAATATTGGAATAATACGATTTTCATGTAAACCATCGACAATATAACTACTAATACCTGCTTCAATGGCCTGATCAATAACATCATCCATATCGACATGAGTAAATACAACGATAGGCAATGGGTATTGATTAATGACAGTTTTTAACTGTGCCAAGATATCAGCATCTAAGTTACTACTAATGACAATCAACAAGTCAGGTTCAATCATCCATGAACCTGAAATTTGCTTATCTAAGCAGGTGCTTTCAAAAATCACCTTATATTCCGTTGACTCGAAAACTTTTTTTAAAAGCTGTGTTGACTGAATTTCATCGCTAATTATTACGGTATTTATTACATTTTTTGACATTAGAATCTATTTAGTTATGCGTTGCGTACAGCATGAGCAACAAGGTTTTGGTAAACAGTGACTAACGCGTCAATAGGTTGCGTTGCCATCTTAAAAAATTCTGAAGCATCCATATTTATATGACCATCGATCAATATCTTATTTTCAATAGTAGCTATTAGATTATCAACTCCCTCCTTGATTAATTTTGATGAAGATTTAAGCTGTGATTGCAGTAAGCTATTATCAACATGGGCGAATTCGGTTAACAATTCGTTTGTCGGTGCAATTATCGATATACGTAAAAAACCAAGTGATATTTTATCAATACCAAGACACTCACCCTTGGAACAAATTCCAGCTCCAATACCTCTTGATTGTGCAATCGTTTCAACTACTTTTAATGTATCAATACAAAGCTGTGACATATGAATGCTGGAACCTAGCATTATCCAAGTAAGCTGGTAGTCGCTCATCAAATCATCAAGTAATGACAAGTGCCCATAGACCATGACATTATGCTGACGAAGCAAGTTTTGAGAGGTCAAATCACGATTTAATGAATGAATTTTCAATTTGGGCCAATGGCCAACAAATGACTCCCACTGAGGGAATTTATTCAAACCTAAGGTATTACCTTCTGCAATCAATTTATCCAATTGTGATTGAATCGATATAAGCTGTATTTTTAGCGTCTTATTGCCTTGCAATATCGCATTACTAATTCCACGATGTTGCTGGCAAGAGGAGATTATTTTTTGAATATGTACGACAAGTGCTAAACCTAGCTTAATTTTAGCTAGCTTTTTTTTCTTATCAAAGTACCAAGATTTCATTATACCAATAAAAAGTAAACTCCCTAAAACTGTACCTATGATTTCTAAAGTCATATGAATTTCCCTAAAATTTAGAGCGTTGTGTTATTTCTTCCCTGTTACTAAATAAACCTGCTTTACTCCCAGCTAAAGAAATAAGCTGCGAGCAGACCAAATGGTGAAATTAACACCATAAAAGTAAGTTTTAGTAACTCTCTAACTAAGTACATAAAATCAATTAAATAGCCCATTACACCTTCCTTGATAAATGAATTAATTTAAAAAAAGATAAGTCAGAGTGCTTCATCTTATCTCGAGTTAAGCATAATTAACTAGAAATAAAGTCCTATCAATTTAATAGCTGCAAACCAATTATCAATACTCATAGTGCATAATCAGTGCCACTAATTTAACTATAAATATCAGTTAATTATCTAATCTTTATTTTTGGGGACTGCACAAAAAATGTGCATTCTTGAATGCTCGCACCAAATAATACCCAACACGATAGAACGGAATTAATAAGCGACTAACAATCAACATTAATTTTAAGGAATAACATGCTTGCTAGAAATGTAAAAAAACCGAGCAACACGAATGTTGCTCGGCCATAGTCACGAGGATGAAACTACTTTTTAAAACTTAACTTGACCGTAGAGCCAAAATTTTTCTGTATCTACCTTACCTAACGCCGCATAACCTGCATTGTAATCAGCATATTTAACACCAAGGGTGTAATGCTTGTTGAAGGACTTTTCGGCAAGAATATCAAACTCACTACCTGCATCAAGTGAATCTGTATCAGTTTCAAAGTCATGGTATACACCCACCACTTTTACACCCATGACCTTACCCACTACGGTAAAATACATATCTTCTAAACCTTTAGTTGGTGTAGATAGGAATATATCAGCCCAGCCTTGGAAAGCATGGTTAGTACCTAAAGGTGTATTGAAGCTATATGTACCATCACCCTCTTGCATTTCGTAAGAAAATTTAGCTAACCAACCTTTATATTTACCACCTAATTCAGCTAAGTAGTAATTTTGGTCGTCCATCACGCCGTCTTTATAGTCACTTTGGTTGGCATATTCAGCGGTGTAAAGTACTTTCCAGTCAGCATTAACAGCTTGTCCACCTGACAAACGTGCACCGAATGTTTGTGTAGAAGCATTTACCTTATCTTCATTTTCTATTAAGTAGGCATAACCTTCTAAATTACCAATTGGCAATCCAGAATATTGAACGTTAAACAACTCTGTATTCATGTCAATATCACTTGGTTTAGCAACGCTATCTTCACCAAAAATTGTATTTACATTCTCAATGTGCGCGTAGCTAATAGTGGTGTCTGCAAATGATCTATTTACTAGACTCAAACCATCAAATGATTGATGGTTTTGTCGCCACAATACGTTACCAATGTAGCGGTGAAACGGTGCTCCACGGTAAGTGATTTCTTGGCGACCTAATTTGAATTCTGTATCAAAACCGTTATAGCTTAAGTAGCCTTGGTTGACTTCAGTCCCTACTGGATCGGCAACGACTGAATAAGTTGTATGACCATTTTCAAGGTTATTGAACTTCTCATCACCAGCGGCATGAACATCTTCGAATTCTACAAAAGCGCCAAAACCGTTAAACGTACCCGTTTTATAACCTAATGTAGTGCGAAGCGTGTAAGCATCAGCATCTTTTTTAGTATTATCTTCTGAAACAGCTTCATAACGAGCGCGAGCAGTAAAACTAACTTTACCGCCGGTCAATGCATCAATAAAAGTATCTTCTGCATGAGCAACATTAACAGCGCCAGTTGAACTGAATCCTAAAGCAAGTAGTGCCAATACGATTGGCTTTCTGGTGAAACTCATCATTTATTTTCCTTACAATATAAAAACAAAAAGCCATATCTAAACGAGTCAGATACGGCTTCATTACCATCAAAATTAAATTACTTTCCACGCCATTGCAGAATTTAAAGGGGTTAATGCAATGAATGCGCCAATAACTTTAAATCATTAGTAATCATACACATAACAAAAAACCAACAATTCACTCACGTGAATATCGCACCAAATTAATTCATTAAAATAATCATGTGCACAATTTTAGCCCCACCTAAAATTATTTAACGATCCTGTTTACAAACACAACAAACCACTAAATTGAAGTATGGTAGAGATCAGGGATGTATATCCCTATTAGCTAGGGATATACATCCCTTTATTAATCTCACCATATATCAGATAGTAAATACTATGTTTTGGGGGAGAACATTAATGATAAAAGAACTCAATGAAGATGTATTTGCTGCTTTAAAAGATATGGCTGAAGATATTCATCTCGTATCACGTAATTACAATGATGAACTTATTGGCATAGATTACTATACAAACTTAGCGGTTTTATCAACGGCAGAGTTAACCGAACTCATTGACTTATGGCACGTTAAGACTCAAACCTGTCATAAAGAAAAGTTGGCCTCTCAATGGATGGTCATACAAATCTTTATCATTATCTCTTTTGCAGAATATATGGCATCAATATCGGGTGGCGTTATTGTCATTACCATCGCGGGTCTGCTGGGCTTTATTGCCATGATCGCGATGCTTGAAGATGAGAGAGTAAGCAATGCTAAGCGTAATCTGAAAGATGCAATATTGGTACATCAACATTTACAAGATCACTTGTCAGTAAGACAAGTCAAACAGGCTAATATTGGCAAAACAGAGTAAAGAAGATAGACCAGCACTTTTCGTGTTCCTCAGCAAAATAGGAACAAATCCTCAATCCTGATGTAATGGATGGATTAATATTGATTTGTCGCTTGGATACAGCACGGTTAAGTGAATCAATAAGTGTGCTTGGATTAATCCTGATTGAATCCTTCGAACACAATAAGGGTTAGCTCTTCATTTTTTATTAACAAGGACATTTATAACTAACGCAGTGACTAAATTTTATAGCAACTCGGACTTATTTGTCCTAAAGACTATCAAAAAATTGTTGGCTGTCATGCGTGATCGCCAGTTTTTTATCATCAGCCATACGATCGTAGGTTTTATACATCATTCCAATACGATGATTAGACTCAAGTTTATCTCGGTTTCTAGCTAAAAAGTCCCAATATAGGTAATTAAACGGACAGGCGTCTAGTCCATTTTTTTTCGTCACTTTGTAACTGCAATTTTTACAATAATTCGACATCTTATTAATGTAATTCCCTCCAGCGGCATAGGGCTTGCTAGCTAAGTATCCACCGTCAGCAAAAAGTATCATACCGGAGACATTTGGGAGCTCCACCCATTCATAGGCATCGGCATAAACGATTAGAAACCATTCATTCACATATTCAGGATCAATAGCGGCTAAAAGTGCAAAATTACCCAAAACCATAAGACGTTGAATGTGATGTGCATAGGCATTCTGTTTGGTTTCCTCAACGCATTGATGCAGGCAATTCATTTTTGTATCAGCGGTCCAATAAAAGTCAGGAAGATTACGTTTGGCATCAAAAAAGTTTTGTTTTGGATAGTCTGGCATTTTCAACCAGTAAATCCCACGTACATATTCCCGCCAGCCGATAATCTGACGAATAAAGCCTTCAACAGCATTCAAAGGAGCCTTTCCCTGATTGTAAGCTTCTTCGGCCGCCACAACACACTCTAATGGTAACAACAAGCCACAGTTTAAATAAAAACTAATATGGGAATGATACATCCATGGTTCAGACTCAAGCATTGCATCCTGATAATGACCGAAATTACACAGCCGTTGCTCAATAAATAAGGACAACGCTTGCTGTGCCTGTTCACGAGTCACAGCGAAATAAAATGGCTCTATATCACCAAAATGGCTGGCAAACTGATCAGTAACTAGTTCCATTACCTCCCGAGTGATCTCATCAACTTCATTGCAATAAGGTTTAGGTATCTGCAAACCATCTTTCGGTGGTTTTCGATTCTCAGCGTCATAATTCCATTGTCCCCCCTCAGGGAGATTTTCTTTCATTAGAATTGAATATTTCTTACGCATTTCCCGGTAAAAATATTCCATACGTAATTGCTTACGATCTTTGGCCCACTGAAAAAACTCGTCTGGTTCACACAAAAAACGATTATCAGACCGAATTTCGACAGGAATCCCAAAATGGCTCTGCCAGTTTTGCATATCCTTTAGCACTCGATATTCACCAGGATAAGTGACAACAATACGAGAAATTGCGTGATGTTTTAAGGCACGCCCTACTTCGCCTTGGA
>Ga0213868_10003482_pt1 | contig 14680 bp, 11 predicted proteins | sample PICome_9_FD_160087 | JGI IMG/M metagenome (GOLD analysis project Ga0213868, IMG submission 160087) | Coastal seawater microbial communities near Pivers Island, North Carolina, United States - PICO127 | ecosystem: Environmental > Aquatic > Marine > Coastal | place: USA: North Carolina...
AATCTGGCTGTTGCCAAACGGCCAATGCCAAACGTCCAACGAACAAATACCAATTTACTTTAGACTCATAACTCTACGTAATTGACCTTTGTGTTCCAGATAGCACGTTTAGTTACACGTACGACGTACGAATTATGATGGACCGTGCGTGCAACACAAAAATTAGTGCGCAAGTGATAAGGTCAGAACTGCATAGACTCTATTCTATTCGACTTCATGTCGAATTATTTTAAAAAAACTAGTTATTTTATAAGAGAGTGAATAGAGATATGGACGAAAATAGTAAACCATATATGAAAGAGACCAGTTCTTCATAGTTTTGATAGTGTTGTAGGTCGCATTTCTCTTGATTGTTTTTCAACCTTTCTACTGATTTCAGACACCATTTCTCTGGGAACCATAGGTTCTTTGTAAAGCCATTGTCCTCCGTCAACAACAAGAATATTACCCGTCACGAAACCCCCACTAACATCATTTGACAAGTAAATGACAGCCATTCCGATATCAAATCCTTGGCCCATTCTACCGATTGGTATCGCCTCTGAAACCATAGCTTCAACATCTTCTCCTGTCATTCCCGGCGCCAGCTTTGTAGTTCCAGGGGTTTCCGCAATTGGTCCAGGAGCTATTCCATTTACTCTAATACCGTAATGACCCCATTCTAATGCTAAACTCCTTGTCAAAGAATCGACGGCAGATTTTGCAGCTGAGGCATGCGCCTGCCACCAGGTGGCTCCATACTGTAAAGTAGCAGAGATATTAATTATGCACCCTCTGGTTCGTCTCAATGGTTCAAAAGCAGCATGGCAAATATTAAAAGTTCCGATTGCGTCAATTTCCATAACAGTCTTGAAGCCTTTTGGTTTCAAACTCTTGGCTTCTGAGAGAAAATTACCTGCCGCTCCGTTTACGCATATGTCTAGTCGTCCACACTGTTCCAACGTGTAGTTAACAGCATCAACACACGATTGAGCATCACGCACATCTATGCATTGATATAAAACGCGCTTGCCAGTGGCATTAGACAAAGATTCACATGCGCGCTGTAAAAAGTTTAAGCGTCTTCCACATATGACTGCGCAGTCAACACCATGATTGAGTAGCCCAAGGGTTATCTGATATCCAATTCCACTCCCACCTCCTGTAATCAGGGCTACCTTTCCTTTCAAACATTCTGCATTGAATGGCGAATTTGACGTTAGATTCATCATCAATACGTAAGATAATATGAGTTTTGTTATTATGATTTTGGTAACCCGTTCCCCTTTTTTGGATTGTTATGCAAAATCCATGTCTGATAGGTAGTTGCGAGTCAAATGTCATTTCAACTCTCAACTAAAAGCAATTACGATGACAAATGGAGCAAATCACTCCTTATGTGATAATTGTACTATTCAATTGCATGTTTGAAAATATCAAGATCAGAAGTATAGAATCCAGCCGCTGTGACTCGTTTACCTTCTCGATGTACTATTATTACGGTCCAGGAGAGATTCACGCGATTTTCAGCCTCTTCCCAGATGCCTGCTAGTGAGAAAACTCTTAATCGAACAATGTATCCAACCAAGATGGCGACTTACGAACGTAAGTTCATACTATGAATAAATAACCAACGTCTTTAGAACTAACACAGAAAAAATCTACTATTTTTGAATTGCGATGATAGAGGGAGAAAAGAAATGTGGACCGTCTTTTTTTAGAGAATAATCCTATCTACAACCTTGCCCTCCATTTGCAACAGCGCGATAATAGCGAGAGTTGCAATAAGTAGGGATGCCTCCACTTTGATTAGCTGCCACCCCAGCAATTTTATCATCATAAGCGAGTCTTTCAAGCATGTCTGGATCATATTCATTGAACATTGGTTTCACTTGAAGCAATACATTTAGCCCAATGACAGATGCTAAAAAGACTGCACCAGTACCAAATAAAAAAGTCTTGAGTCTTTCGACAACAGGCTTCACATCTTGCCTATACAAAAGAAGATCTCGAGCTATTTCAACCTCAGTTTTCATTTCTGTCGCACCGTCATACCATCCCGTTTCCTCGAATTCTATACTCTTACTCTGTAGTCTTTCACCAATATATGCCCAGCCACTATATAATCTAAATATGAACACAAGAATAAAGCCAACAGCACCCACATGACTGGATAGTATTTTATGGGATAGGTAACCGTCCATTGTGAAAGTTGCACCGGAGATGGGCCAACAGATAATTGCATAAATAGCTGCGTATATAATTGCTAAACGTATTGCTAGACTTTTGCTTCCATCCGGTCTATTTGCCCAATCAAAGAATGGTGCAGATATCAGGTCTAGGTACTCATTAGCTGGTCTTTGGCCTTCTGGGACGGCTTCAGCTCCGAACGTGGTGGTAACACCTGAATTCGTCAGAGAATCATTGTAATCATCTTGAAAAATATTGTTACTGCGCATGACTCTTTCGCTATCATCTTCATTGTTGTCTAGTTTGAATTTTGCTCGTAAAGATAAGAATGATCGCCGTCTTTGGTTTTCAGACGCAATCGCTACAGAATTTCTAAAAACATTGAAACTGAACGAGCAGTGCACTAACGACAAACAAATCAAAATCAACAATTCATTACAATTCTTTCTCATAATGCTCTAGGGATATACGACGTGTTTTCGTTGGTAACTCAACAGAAGTGATTCAATCTGCAAGCAGCGTAAAAGCCCAAAGACGCCACCTGCCACCTCATTTTTAGAAGAAAAAAAACAAAGAGAAAAAACTAACAAGAAGAGGTTATGAGTCCTCCATCCTTAGCTCTACTCACTCTCATTCCTCATTGCTCATCCCCCACTTTACATCCCTAATTGCTCATTGCACATTGCATCAATCACCTTCTTGCACAATTTTTTCTTTTTACTTGAAAACCAGATCTCCAGATGCTTGACGAGTTCCAAATATTTGTTTTGGCGAATTATGCAACCTTCTCATTTTCTTCTTCTAATCCTTCGACTCGTCGTTCTAGTTCTTCACTCCTTCTGCTGGTACGACTGCGGTGATTGGAATTAGTGCCATAGATGTATGAATGCACCCATGAAATCTCGATAATGTTAAGGCAGTTTAGCCTGGTTAGCACTCGGAACCCGAACTCTAAGCTGGTAATGATTGGCCTCGGTTGAAATCACGTATATTTCAGCGCAACCCCGTAGCTTATGATAGTTCCCTCCTCATAAACCGCCATTGGAATTAAGAAAGATATCCGATGAAGTTTGGGGTGACTCGTCACATCAATTCATCGGCGAATCTGTTGGAAAAAGCTCCTGGTTGGGGCTTAGTCAGAACGTTCGCGATCACTTCTTTTGTCTGCGCTTAGAACATATTCACAGATTTCTCCTTCACACTTGCTGATGAATAATTGCTCTTATGTGTTCAAGATATATTGTCTACATGTATCCATCTCTTATCTTGCGAATCAAATCTATGGTTTTGGAAATAAATGGAGGACCGCTAAACTGGGCTCACTATATTTTCAAGATACTCGAAGCTTTGTTCACCTTTGGCATTTTATGCGACGTTCTCACTGTCGTTACTTGGTTTAAGCACTTCATTTCAATGTTATGTTTGAAAAATGATCATCATTTCATTATGGCCTTTGAACTGCAAATGATAAAACGTTCTATGCTATGATTTGCTTCATCTAGGGAAGGTCGCATCTAATGATTCTTCCTTTTTCCCTAAGTAGTAGGCTTTATATTGTGCTATAAGATAGTATACCATGTAGGTAACCAATATTATTTACTTTAATTTTGGTTGTTAGGCAAATAAGTCTTATCTCTGTGGTCCTTCACCTTGCATTTACTTTTTGTTTCAGTCATATCTGCCACATATTTTATTATAGCACTCTGGGCGACAACAAGATTAACATTCTGAATTAGAGCTTTAGCACTTTTGTGTTTCTTTACCATATACCATATGCTTTTATTTTACATAAAAAAATGGTTACGTTGATTTATTTGCCCGCATGGTGTATGATATGAATTCTACGACACAATTAGATATAACATTTATTATTTCAGAATTAAAATTTTGAACCTCGAACTATCCGGAGAGACTCACTAGTTGAATCGAGGTAGTTCAAGAACTTCTTATCATACCTATCTTTCTGTTCACGAATCTCTTCTTTATGTTGATTCAAAATCACAAGAAGCTGTTTTTCATGGTCCTGCTGTAAGGAGATAATCTTAGCTCTGTGCTGATGCTCCAAAGCTTTCTTTTCGTCATCATGTTTTCTACGTAGCTCTTCGATTTCTCTAGGTTTTGGAACCCTTTCATCATTGTCCCTGATAATACCGTCTTCATCCGTGGTAAAAGATCCTAACATCTTTCCACTATGTATTGAATGGATCTGATTGTAGAATGTTATAAGTGCACTTTCTGTAGCATTGACCAGCTCTTGTTTTGCAATGACTTGACGTATTTCCAGACAAGCCTTTTCAACCGCTTTCATCAGTAAATCACTCACAAAAGTACCGGATAGTATCTTTTTATGGTTCTCTTTTATATGTGGGTTTGGTGGCGAATAAGAATCCGTAGAATCAGTAGTTTTCATCCTTTTGTTTATGGGCACCAAGGAAGAATGACTGGACTCATCGGGCGCATCTCTCTTTTTCTGAAGCGTTACAGGATCGGTAGGAGTAAGAGGTTCCGGATTTATCAATTCCTGTTGATGAACCTGAGGGATGTTACGGACAGTCGTCTGATTATTTCTTTGAAAACCTTGATCAATTATGTGTCTTCTAATTGCTCCTGCGTGGAACATCGTGCTTCCTCCTCTTTTCGTTTGATATTGAAAAGCGTTGAAAGAAGAGCTAAAATCCTCTTCCGTTGCTTTATTGCTAACTGGCAAGTTATTATTTCCTACTGACGTTGGCGTCACCATTCTTTCGTATCTCTTCTTTGTTTCATATTCGATACTCGTACAGCGTACAGCGTACAGTCGTACATCATCTGCATCGAGAAACCAAAATACTATAGTACTAACTGGTACTGCATTCTGAATAAGTTCTCACACCTCAATCATCAGCCCTACGTCATCGTGCTGGTGATCGCTCCTTCGCACCACCTTTCAACTTTCAACAAAACCTACTTACTAAGTAACTATTGTATCATGCTGACCAAACCATCAACTATTAATCGAATTCGCAGAACAGCATTTTCATCTAGTTTCTTTTTATGTTGCCGTCATGTTGTAATAGATGCAAACCTTCCTTCATCACTTCGATCTCAACCCATAAAGAGCTTGTGTCCCCCTGGACAATGCCAATTTGGAGATGAGTTCGTTAAGGTATCTCTACTGGAAAACATACCAGTATCCGAAACATCTTTTATCGCTAGGTTTGAGTTACCGGATAAGAACAAGTCCTTAGGCTTGAGCACTTGTGCATGCATTTTAGCTGGTGCAGAGATTGATGAGGAGATGGTAGTGCGACCTTACACTCCGATCAGCACAAACGCAGATATTGGGACGTTTGATTTACTCATTAAAAGATACCCTGGTGGTAAAATGAGCACCTTTCTTGGCAATCTTAAACCTTCTGATAAACCTGTTGTAGGTTTCAAACATATTCCTTTCAACGTCAAGATCCAATATCCTTTCAACGGAGAAAACAAGACAACCCCAAAGTTCATCGCCATGATATGTGGTGGCACAGGTATTACACCCATGATCCAAGCGTTACATGCAATTCTTGGTGATTCGGATTCTAATATTGAAAAGATTCACCTATTGTACGGAAGCCGTACTTTTGATGATATTTTAGGAAGACAAATGATCGACGACTGGTGTGCCACCCATCCCAAATTCAATGTAACTCATGTTTTATCGCACGAAGAAAAAGATGTTGATCAACATTACAAGAAAGGCTTCATTGACCGTGCACTAATTGAAAGTGTTGTTCCTCCTGCCAGTGAAGGCGACGATGTTTTGATTTTTATTTGCGGTCCGCCAGTTATGTACGATATTCTTTGTGGCCCCAGAGATGATAAGAATATTACTGGAGTTTTAGAGGAAATGGGTTATTCGCAGCATCAAGTTTATAAATTTTAGTTTGAAGGAGTAATGGTTTAGTGGGATGAATTAGATGTTTTTCATGAAATTGAATGGTTTCAAGTAGAACGTTTTAGAGCATAGAAACTAAGTTTGATGAAATGTCAGCCTATGTTATATTGGAGTCGCACTTCTGCGAAATGTTTTGCAATCATGTCTATTTCGATTGAAATACTGGATCTCCTACTTTCTTGAACTCCTCATGAGGCATTGGATGTAAGTTCACATTTCCTTTTTCAGCAAGTCCAGAGTTACCCCAGTGTTCAACAGCAGCGTCCATAACAGGGTCTCCATGCCCATGTAATTCTGATGAGAATCCAGCTTTATCACGCTTCTTGACTGCTTCAAAGAGAGGGTCACCTGATCCAGTATTTGACGAAAGGCTTCTCTGAGTCTCTTGTTCCCTATAATGCGCTGTTGCTCCGGGGAATAGCGGATCACCTGTTGGCTCACAGCTTGGTTGTTTCGATGATTTCATTATATTGGTAACTTGATTCTTAATTCAATAAATATATATTTTATGAGAATGTCCATCTTCCAAAAAAAGACGAACAAAGAAGCAAATCAATGATTTCATTGACACTGGGTTCCGGTTTCTGATTTCTGGTGATGGGTACTATCTTGGGCTTTAGGTGAACAAATCTCAACAATTGCACCCATTTTTCCACACGCGGGTTGCACGTGGCAAGTTCCACCGAATGAGGAATGAATCCTTGTTTGCCAATTGCCAACGAGCAACAAGTGCATTTTGTTTCCAATATCTAAAAGTAAAATGAACTTATTCCATCTGTTTTTCTTGATTGGACCACTGTCTGTGGTATCATTCTCACCGGCCAAACCTCAATCATCTGCATCATCCACACTAAGCGCAATAAATGTGCGGGGTATGTGGAACAATGGCAATAATTATGGAAAAGGTCAATTTAAATTTTACAAGTCTTTCGAGGACTGGATGAGTCCCTTCCCTGAAGAAGAGCGTGAATTATATCCTGAAATATTTACGCTTCCGAAAGGAGTGTACGAGGTATCAATGCAGAAACCATTAGGGATCGTCTTTGAAGAAATGGAAATCGGAAAAGGAGTCTATGTGATGGATCTGGTTGAAGGAGGAAATGCAGATCGCGAGGGGAAGATTCAAAAAGGAGATGTGTTGATTGGAGTGACCGCCGTAAAGGTTATTGGAGCTAAGTGGGAGCGACGACTACTGCCTGCCAAGGATCTTAGTTTTGACACTGTTGTAAACGCCATAGGGAGTAATGAGTCAAAGTGGGGATGCGAAGATGTTGTTTTGCAATTTATGAGGCCTCATGAGATCATTAACGAAGATAGACTTGAAGAGCATTTGTCTTTCTTCAACCCTCCGGGTGATAGTGCTTGGAGGACAGCATAAATGTAAAGTCACATTTTCACCCTCGCCCCTCGCCTGGATGCTGAAGTACGCACTCTATGTACACATGACTGGGTTCGATTCTCTTTAGAGTGAAAGGAGAGGGAGGAAGAGAGATGGAGGGATGTAAACTTGAAAAGAATACTGAAATACTAGATACTCCCCAATGATAATACTATGCTTTTGAGGAGAGTGTTTGCCTTATAAAATAGTAAATTGGAAAAGTTATGATGCTTGAGAATTGAATCAATCAAATACTCTTCTCTCAATCATCTATTTTTCATGTACTGCTAGTAGTCATTAGGATCCTCCTGATCACCTATACAAAACAAATCACTGACAAGCTTTCTAGCCTGGGTTCCCATTCGATTGGCAACTTGTCATCAAACCGATCAAACCCCTCGATGCTGTATCCAGTCTCCAGTTGAGGTATATGGGTCTGACAAACTACATAAAATCGAATACTGAATACTTCACGATTCACGATCGTGAATCGTGATTACGTGATACGTGATACTGGTGTCGTTGCTCTGGAGACTGGAGACTGGAGACTGATGATAATAAAAAGATATTAAACTCAGCTGCTGCCTTGTAAAAGAGTAATGCTTAGTAAACGTTTCTTCTGTAAGGTTGATGCGTTAGACTCTCTCTAGAGTAGGGGAACTATCTAGTGATTGAAAAATTTTCAGGTAAGTTGCTCTCTTGGAGTAATGAATGCATCAATCAATCTCCCACTAACTGCCGCCCCCAACACTACATGCATAGTCCGTCCACTCCGTAGAAACTTCACGCGTTTCACGTTTGCTGTTTGATACACTGACAGACGAAACATAAACAAAGCTATGGAAAAGAAGTTACGGGGAATCCCACCACTGCTGGAGACGGTTTCTCTAGCACGCGATATTTCGTCTCAATCATGGGCTGATACCTGCACTGTGACTAGTCACGAAGGCATAGAAACCATTTACTCTGAAATTACTGACATGAGTCACCGTTTGTTTGTTCTATTTTGCATTCGCTTCATCGCAATTCTTCACAGCAGTGGCAGAGCAGATAATCTACCAAATTTTCCCGACCTTAGCACAACTAGTATTTGCGAGACGATCATTCGCACGAAGACGCCTCTCCAATGGCCAGAATGTATGTCGGAAGAAATATTTGAGCAACTTTATGACTTTGTTTACAAAATCCTTGAAATGTATCGCAGTGTTCCATACCATAATAGAGAGCATGCATTTCATGTTACTGTATCTGCACATAAGCTCCTCGATCTTTTACTCTGTGATTTCGATTGGACTTTGACTATTAATTTAGAACCGATCAAGAAACCAAATCGCCCTTCTTACGGTATAAAGAACGATGCAATAGTTCAAATGGCATTTCTGTTTTCTGCGCTCGTTCATGACGTCGATCATACTGGAATCTCAAATAGACAGTTGGCTGTTGAATCTGACGATCTGGCTCTTATGTACAATGATCAATCTGTTGCCGAACAAAGATCTTTATCGGTTGCATTTAGTCTTTTTAGAGCAGCTTCTTATGAAAAACTCAGAGCATTGCTATTTCAACAAACAGAGTACATTAAGTTTCGAAAAACTGTGATCGATTTAGTCCTTTGCACTGATATTGCTAGTCCGGAAAGGGTTCAGATTGTCAAGTCTAAATGGAAGGAGGCTTTTGGGGATGTCAGGCATAATAAACATACCACAAACTTGAGTCGTAGCATACAGGCTACCATGTTTGATTCCTTTGATAGGGGTAATGAGTACAAATTTGAAAAAAGTACATTTAATTCTGATATGGTTGCGTCCATAGCCATGGTTTCAATTAGCAACGACGACAAATCATCTGCGAATGAAATTGAGTTACACAAAAGGAAAAACAGCAAGGATCATACTTTGAATCAATTTATCAATTATCCAGTCAGGAAACGTTTGCTCAAAACGTTTTTTAAAAAGAAAAGCAGAAGTTTTGTCCAAGAGAAAAACATTTTCAGGAAATTACTAAGAAACTCAGATACGCAAGATACATCTGAAAAGAGCTCCTCTAAAGAAAGGTTAAAGACTGTTGACAATAAGAACTCCAAAGCTGCAACATCGGTTATGAGTAATATCAATGATATATTGTCAGAATATGAAGAAGAGAACTTATCAGTGTCTTCCGAAAGTTCAACTACTTATGACGTTCTTGATTCGTCATCAAGGAAGATGATGATCAAGCCTCAAAATACAGCGTCCAGTCGAAGATTGTTCAAACGAAGAAATAAAAGCCTTGAACTTCATGATCAAAGCACCGTTGACGATGAATCACACCAAAATGACTTCGAAAAAAGTCAATCGGAAGTTAAAATAACACCCGACCCCAATGAAACACAAAGTAAAAGGCACTCTCTAGATGTTCCTTTTGTTGGAGAAAGCAACAGAAAAAGCAGTTTCGTCCTTAATCCGTCCTCTTCAACACATGGTAAAAGGTTTTCTGAGCCGACGATGGGTTACATGGATCGTAAGAAATTCCATTTCAAATTAGGAATCCGTAGGGCATTGGACTTCACTGGAAGTTCAGTTGAGACATACAAGAGTGTTGATATGCAAAAATCTGATCCTGATCAACCTGATGAATTGAAAATGATGGTGACTTTGGAGCAATTGATAAAAACTGCAGATGTTGCGGCGAACATGCAGCGATGGGAGACTATGCTACTCTGGTCCAGCCGCCTTTTCAAAGAACAAAAGAATTGTTTCATCAATGGCCATGGACCAGATCCTGAGCATGATTGGTATGAAAATCAAATTGCTTTTTTTGAAAGTTATACAATGCCTCTTGCATGTAGATTGGTCGATACTTCGGTCTTTGAATTAGAAACCGTTGAACAATTTGTGAATGGCGTCCGTCAAAATAACATCAGATGGTTGGTTGAAGGAATGGATGCAATGTCAAGTATGGTAAAAGAATGGAATTCAAGTCATACCAACTTTACATAAAACCTTTCATGTTCTTCAGACCGGCAAAAATTTCTTGTGTCAAACATCAATTTAAAATAATTCGCTGAATGTCTTTCGTCAAATCAATATTGAACACACTATCATTTAAGGCAGAAAACAAAATAATGTTTAGTAGACTGAAGGATCTGAACAATCTAAATTTCTTTGAAGGCGAAAAGGAAAGGATTTCAGAAATCAATGCCATGGATCCTCGTTCAGCATTGCGAGAATTAATTAAAGACACCAATGACGACAATGCCCTAAGATACTATAATGCCATAAGAAACGCCTCTAAAAATATGCAACAAGATCGAGACCTTATGAATAGTGAAGAATCCCTAATACCAGAACGTTGTATTTGGATCGGACATAACAGAAGACTAGTAGAATTACAATGCTCTAACCAGTCTGTTCTTCACCCCTGGAAAAAGAGAATAAACATTTGCATGCAGCGAGAGCCAATAAGAACAGAATATTGCCATTACCATCAAAAATATTGTTTAGATCCTAAACGTCGACACGAAAACGAAAATATTCTTATATTAAACCCAAATGATTCTGGACTTTGCAATCAATGCTACGTATTGATAAATGGATGTCCACCTCCAAAGCTAAACAGATGTCCTGGTCAGCACCGTAAATCGAAATTTAGCTTTTCAAAACATGATAATGCTTTGGTTGATTTGTAAATGTTAACACATCGATGAATATGCTATATCGTTTGTGATGGTAACATTTTTAAGTAGGTTTCGGCATGGGATTTTGTTCCAAATCAACGGACCAATTCGGAGATTTTTGGTCTCCTTTGTTCAAAGAACTCTCAGAATACTGATTCAATTGAGCAAGACCTTTGTACGCCACTTGAATTTTCTTTTTTGTATCAGAAGCTTCAGGATCTAATGTCACACTTTCTCTGAATTCTTCCCGTATAGCTTGGTATATTCCCCATCGATTTTTTGATGGATACATCGAGGACGATCTGAGCAATTTCTTGTACAGATGAAGTAAATCCTTGCTTTTGTGTTGAATAGACATATTGATTTATAGTTGTTTGCACACAAAGTTATGTGTAATTTGAGTACTCTGTACTGAGTACTCTCTACTCTCTCTCTCTCTCTCTTGAATCATCGTGGTTGGGTTGGTAGTCTTTATTCTTTATTTTAGAGAACCCGAGGTAACTAGTAATCAAATGGTCAACCTCTCGATCGATGAAGAAGTGCCGACGCTTAATTAATTACTTAGTTCTAGAGTCATTAGCAACTCTGTAAAAGTAAAGATCGTATTCATTTTAAACATCACCCCTAAGTCGTTGCATAATGCTCAAGGCGTCATCGATTGTCATAGCCTTATAGTGAGATCGAATCATTGTTTCGATCTGATTCATCATAGCTGGATCATGTACCAAATCTCTGAGGTATAAGCTTTCATTTCGATGTATTCCAAGCGCATCGTACAAGGATATCATCACTCTTGACCATGAAGGCTCTTGCATAAAAATTAAAATATCTTGTAATCGTCGAAGCTCTTCTTTGCCGTCCATATCGCCCAAATCAAGCTCTTGAATGAAATTCATTATGATTCTACTGGTTATGTCACACCCCTTTTGAGTTAAATGCAGTGATTCGTCAAGAATGACGGATAATATTTGAGTACTCACAACTTGAACAACTTTATGATAAATCTGATCCTTCTTGGTTCCTTTGAGTTTAGACCAAACGCTTAATAAAGCCAATACGTCTTCGATCGTTGCAACATCATCAAGCTCATTAGATAACAAATGGCTTGCATTCATTAAGAAAGAGGTAAACGTAGTTCTATCGAAAAGCATATCGATAAAAATGTGTGTGCATTCTTCGACCATTCCATCGCATAACTTTTGAAAGGACGGAGCAAATGACTTCATATCCGAACATTGAGAAACATTTAAAATCTTAAAAGAGCCATCCGTGACATCGATGACTTTCATCCATTTGCTCATATAACAAAATACATCCAGGGATGTCAACGAATCCACGTCCTCTTTTAGACGTTTTGCTCTCTTGGCAAGAATGTCGATGTAGGTCGTGCAACTTGGGACCAATACTTTGCTTGAATATTCAGATCGAAATGCAACCTTGTTCAAAAATGAAACCTTGATTTCAATTGAAAAAAGCAGTGAATGAAATCGTTCTTGTAAGCTATCCAAATTATCATCTTGTGACATATGCATAAAAATATGATTTGCTTGATTGTATTCCATGTCCAACCACCAATGCCAAAGTTGAGGATTTTGACATACTAGAAGATCGAATAGAGACGAGTCCAACATCTTATCTGCAATCATTTCTTGTACACCCTTACTAAATCTCAAAATGTCTTGAATAAAACGACTGAGTTCAACTGGATTGAATTCACCAATCCTTTCGTAGTAACCTCGTCGAAATAAGATATGCTGCACTAATCTATATATCAGAACCAAAGCATCGTTTGTAACTTGAAATTTATCAAATACTGGAACGGTAATCAATAGCAATTTACGAATGTATTCAAGAAGTAAATGTGGTAACTTATCCAATTTGTTCTGAGGAATGGTCCGACTTTGCAGGAAATGATGAATGGTTCTGTGAGTGATGGGTCGAAGTAATTCCCTTGCAACATATTGCTTCCCACCCACCTGCTCCAATGCATGTGTATAAATGTACAAGCCGGAATTGGTAGTCATTTCTTCTACAAGAAATTCTGACGCGGAAAGACAAGGGAATGTATGTTTTGACAGTAACTTCCGAATAAATAAAATGGATCGGGCACGAATATGTAGTATAACCTTGTTTCTTACACTCTCAATCTTCCCGATAAGTTCTTGAAATGTAGAAGATTTAGTTTCCAGGTGTGTGGAAATAGAGGTATGTCCATGGTCTTCTATTATAATATTCAACTCGGATTCAAGCGCCAGTAGATCCTGAATATCGATGGATCCATTTGTTTTTTTCATAGCACTAAGATAGGCATTTGACACATCGATAAAGTCTAGCCGTGTCGCAAGATTTTTCAAGGTTACATCATGAACTAAGTCCTCAAGTCTGTAAGAAGATATGGAACCACTAGTCTTATTATCATTATTTCTGATGCCCATGAAATATTCTTCTTCTTCTTGTTGTTGTTGTTGAGCCAGCGAGGAATGGATTCGTTTCAAAGATTCCTCGGCTTTTTCTATTTCGCTGTGCATCCATAATGACGATATTTCATCCTCACATTCATCTATTACAGAAAAGTTATGTCTTTGAATAAATGTTGTCATGATGTGATATGATAGAGCTCTCTTTCTCTCTCTTTCTCTCGTAGCAGAGAGAGAGAGCCTCTGAATTCAGTTTCATGTTTGTGTAGGAGTGCACACGCGGAGCGCGCAAAAAACGCTATCGAGTATCCAATCCTAGTAAATGCTCTAACGGACCTTTTACATTTTCATAAAGAATACACTATCACCAGAAATGTCAGAACAGAAATCTTCTCCGATTGAATATAAATCTTTAACGCAGTTGTCTGATAGTATTGGTGACGATGATGATCAAGGAGATAGTAGTACTACTAGTAGTACTACTACTACACGAGGACTACTAGTAGCTTTGCCATTGAACCTTCGTCGATCGTATTTTTGTACTTCAGTGACAGCCTTTGTGGTGTTGCTTTTTACTATTGGATGTTCCTTGTTCTTTATCCAAGTCAAAACTTCATCTGCTGCTAAGTCACCTACATTAACTCAAGATTCGTCACGACTCTATGATAACAATAAAATATATGGGCATGTGCACGTTGCAAAATCAGGTGGCACATCACTCATTTATCAATTGGCTTACTCATATAATAAGGTTTGCAGCAATAAGTCTAATTCCAAAGATATTGTGACAAAAAATCTTGATAAGTATCATACTAACAGTTCGGCTAGTAAGCATGGTCCCAACTCTTGGGCTGCTCAATTTAATAAGGTTCTAGATCAGTGTGATTATATCAGTAATGAGTTCGGTGTTGATTTTTGGTTAGATACGCAATGGTCAAAACCTCTTGAGCTACATGTTCCTTGCAAAGATCCCATTGAGTTGTTGATGTCCAATTGCTATTTTCCTGCTGAGCGTCATCCTGGTTTCAAGTGTAGTCCTGGACATGTTACAGAAGAAGCACTAGGTCATCAAATAGATAAATGTCTTAATCACGGCAAACGACTCCGATTTGAAACAAGATTGTATGAAGAAGCTCCGAGTC
>Ga0213868_10003487_pt1 | contig 14660 bp, 14 predicted proteins | sample PICome_9_FD_160087 | JGI IMG/M metagenome (GOLD analysis project Ga0213868, IMG submission 160087) | Coastal seawater microbial communities near Pivers Island, North Carolina, United States - PICO127 | ecosystem: Environmental > Aquatic > Marine > Coastal | place: USA: North Carolina...
TGCCAGCGGGATTATGATGGCGCCGGACGGTTTCACATTCCACGTCCGCGACTGCTTTGTGAACAAACCCAAGGACCGTGGGATAACATCGCCCGGCGTGGGCTGTCAGGGCATGATGATTGACCGGTGTCAGTTAATCTCGGACGAACAAGCGGTGCCTGTCGCGGCCCGCGTCAGCATCGGCTTTAACGCCAATGCCAATGACGTCAAAATCCGCAGCAACCGAACGAGCAAGTTCAAGCACTTTTGTGTCTTGGCGGGTTCGGGCAACTTGATCACAGGCAACCATTGGTTCCACGGTGATGATGAAATCAACGGGGTGCGCAAAGGCGGTATCATCATCACCCAGCCCAATCCTAAAACTATTTTCACGGGCAATTACTGTGACAACAATTTTATCGAATGGACCAATGAACATTCAAGCGAACCGGCTTTCGGGGCCCAGTTTTCCTTTGGTGGCCTGACGATCACGGGCAATATGTTTACGACCAACGATGTGGCTGACTGGTTCAATTTCATCGTGATAAAACCCTACGGACCAGGACATTTCATCAACGGCTTTGCGGTGGTCGGGAACGTATTTCGTTCGCTCAATGGTCGCATTGATAGGGTCGAACATGTGGATACGACATTCGCTGATCTGGACTACGGTCGGACTCGCAGTTTCGAATTTTCTGCCAACACCTTTCACAACGTGAATGAACCTGTGTCTAACCCCGCGACGTTGTCGTTTGAACAAGTCACCGAAGCCGCGACATGGGTTTTGGAAACACGCAATGCACTGCCTTTTGAAGGCTACGCGCTGTCTGTTGACAGCGTGATGCCTGCGGGGGCGGTGACGAATGCTGGCAATGCAAGCGTGCATGATTTGCCGTGGTCGCTAAGTGAACAGGGAAGTGATCGTCGCGATGTGCATCTGAACTGGGGCAGTGCCGTCAAAGGGCGCGTCCGCTACAGCGTCCGGATGGATCAAACGAGCTAGGGTCACAATTCGCTTGGTATTAGGGCGCTTACGGGCGCCCTAATCACGCAGTATTTTGCTGCATTGCAGAAATATGCTGCACTGCCGCATAATTTGGGCTATAAATGTGTAAATTCACATAGCTTAAAGGGGAATCGCATGACGCCCGCACTGACTTTGACACTTTCCGCCCAGACTATGACTGCCGTAAGCGCCGTAATTGGCCAGCAAATGCGCCTTGCTGATGTTATTATCGATCAGACCTTTAGCGCCCAACGTGCGCTGATGACGCCTTACTTTGCATCAGAGGTGAAAAAGAAAACATCTGTCCCCGAAAAGAAAGCTGCGGCACCGAAGCTTAAAACAAAGACAGCTGCAAAGGCCAAAATTTCCGCACCGAAACCAAAGGCGGTTGCGGTGGCAAAGCCAGTTGCGGTGCAGGCAGTCGTTGCGACGCCGGTTGTTGCAGCACCTGCAGCAAAAGCCGTACCTGAAGTAAAGGCTGTACCTGAAGCAAAAGTCGCACCTGCTCAGGTCGTATCTGCAAAGACACCTGTTGTCGCTGCCAAGAAAGCAGCGCCTGTAGCGCAGGTGCCCGCAAAGCCTGCGGTCAAAGTAGCTGGAAAAGCCGCACCAGAATCCAAACCGGCGGCGGCCACAAAGCCAGCCCCGAAAAGCGCAGTCGCAGATCCAAAACCCCCAGCAGCGACAAAATCTGTGCCACGTGGCAAAAAGGTTTCCGTGCCTAACACCCCTTGGGATGGCAAAAAAAGCGCGAAGAAGAAAAAGTAAAGGACAGCGCTGCAGATCATGCAGCGCTTCTTTTTTGCCCGTTCGACAGATGACCAATGCGCCCCTTGCATGGTGGGGTTGCGCAAACGGGCGTTGTTGGCAGGTAAGGCGACGACTACCTCTGTGATAGATCACAAAATCACTTTTCCATAGAGGTACGCTATGTCACTCCGCCCAGATAACACATTGATTTCAAATCGCGAAATGCTGCTAGAGCTTTTGGTGATGCCCTTCCGTGCAATTGATAAATTGCTATACAACTTGGCTGAAAATAGCTCTCGGATGCAAGCCTTGCAAGCCATCGCGGCAATCCCCGAAGCAGATTTGCGCGCCAAAGGTTTGACCCGCGCTGAAGCAGTCAGCATGACGTTTCGCCACGACGCGTAAGGTGAACTAGTCAATAAAATGACAATTTGTCGTGTGGCTTGGTGCGCAGATTTACAAAACGCTGCGACACCTCACCACATGTCTTGGATTCGCACAGCTTTTCCCCATGATGCGCATCGGAGGAGGCTGCGGGCGACACGCCCGCGCCATCACGATTGATCAAGGGGGAAGACGTCATGTCCGATAAAACCTATGCACCATCTGCCGAAATGGCCGCGAACGCTCATGCTGATAAGGCAACTTATGATGCGATGTACGCCGCCTCGATTAATGATCCCGAAGGATTTTGGGCCGAACACGGCAAGCGTTTGGACTGGATCAAACCTTTTACCAAGGTAAAGAACACAAGCTTTGCGCCCGGCGAAGTTGATATCAAGTGGTTCGAAGACGGCACATTGAACGTCAGCGCCAACTGTATCGACCGCCACTTGGCAACCCGTGGGGATCAAACTGCGATCATCTGGGAACCTGACAGTGCTGACGACGAAGCTCTGCACATCACCTATAAGATGTTGCACGAAAAGACGTCCCTGATGGCCAACAGCCTCAAGAAACTTGGCGTGGGCAAAGGCGACCGTGTCGTTCTTTACATGCCGATGATCCCCGAAGCCGCCTATGCGATGCTCGCTTGTGCGCGGATCGGTGCAATCCACTCGATTGTCTTTGCTGGCTTCTCTGCGGATGCTTTGGCGGCACGCATCAGCGGCAGCCAAGCCAAAGTCGTCATCACTGCCGACGGCGCGCCGCGCGGTGGCCGTGTGACCAACCTCAAAGACAGCGTCAACCAAGCGCTGATCAATGTTATGCATGATTGCAAATGTCTGTGCGTCCGTCGTACAGGCCAGCAAATTGCATGGCGTTCAGAGGGCGATTATTGGCTCCATGAAATGGAAACGCAGGTCAGTGCCGATTGCCCCCCGACAGAAATGAACGCCGAAGATCCGCTGTTCATCCTATATACGTCCGGCTCTACCGGGATGCCTAAAGGTGTTGTGCATTCCACGGGTGGCTATCTGGTCTACGCTGCGATGACCCACCAATACACATTCGATTATCATGAGGGTGACGTCTTTTGGTGCACAGCCGATGTAGGCTGGGTGACCGGACACAGCTATATCGTCTATGGTCCGCTGGCTAATGGTGCGACCACAATCATGTTCGAGGGTGTGCCGACCTATCCTGACGCGGGCCGTTTCTGGGCTGTGTGTGAAAAGCACGAAGTGAACCAGTTCTATACTGCCCCAACCGCCATTCGTGCGCTGATGGCGCAAGGCAATGAATTTGTCGAAAAATATGACCTGTCGGATATCAAAGTGCTGGGCACCGTTGGCGAACCGATCAATCCAGAGGCCTGGAATTGGTACAACGACGTTGTCGGTAAGGGTAAGGCGCCCATCGTCGACACATGGTGGCAGACCGAAACGGGTGGTCACCTGTTGACGCCTCTGCCCGGCGCGACAGCGACCAAACCCGGATCGGCAACTCTGCCGTTCTTTGGCATTCAGCCCGTGATTTTGGAACCAACCACTGGCGAAGAAATCCACGACACGGCTGCCGAAGGCGTGCTTTGCATCAAAGATAGCTGGCCTGCCCAGATGCGCACCGTTTGGGGCGATCACGAGCGGTTTGAAAAGACCTATTTTGCGGACTACAAAAACTACTACTTTACTGGCGATGGCTGTAAGCGCGACGCAGACGGCTACTATTGGATCACGGGCCGTGTTGATGACGTGATCAACGTGTCCGGCCACCGGATGGGCACCGCCGAAGTCGAAAGCGCACTGGTCGCCCATGCGAAAGTCGCTGAGGCTGCAGTTGTTGGATACCCGCACGACATCAAAGGGCAGGGCATCTACGCCTATGTCACATTGATGAACGGCGAAGAACCATCCGATGCGCTGCGCAAGGAACTTGAGGTTTGGGTCCGCACTGAAATTGGTCCGATTGCCAAACCAGACCTTCTGCAATGGGCACCCGGTTTGCCAAAAACCCGTTCCGGCAAGATCATGCGTCGTATTCTGCGCAAAATTGCCGAGGATGACTTCGGCGCGCTTGGTGATATCTCGACACTGGCAGATCCGTCGGTTGTTGAGGATCTGATCGAGAACCGTATGAACCGTAGCAGCTGATCGGTTTGCCCTTTATTTGAGAAGGCCGCACTGCAACGTGCGGCCTTTCTTTAATTGGCAGATTGCATTGGGATCACGTGCTTGCCCGACGAAACCCATTCCGCCTTTCTCATCGCGGCACCTGTCATATATTCCACAAACAGGCGTGCTGGGCTGTCGATAGGGGCGTTTGCCGGATAGATCGCATAGATTTCAAACGGACGCGCGCTTTGATTTGGGAGGACTTGCACGAGTTCTCCGGCCTTGACGTGGTCGATCATCAGGGCTGTTGCCTCGATCAAGAAGCCCAAATCAGCCAGCATGAACTGCCGTCCCATTTCGAAGTTGTCGCAAGACATGACGACCCGAGGCTCGCGCGTTGGGGTGCTTGCCCCGATGAGGCTTGCAAGGGATTTCCAAGGGATTTTGAAGGTTTCGATGCGGTCCCATTCGGCAAGGTCGTCGAACGTTTTCAATGCGGGCCGCGTCGCAATATACCGCGGCGTCGCAAAAACCCCGAGCATCAAGTGTGCGATTTTTTTCGCCTTATAAGAACTGTCGTCCAACCCGTCCACGCGCCCGCGAATGGCCAGATCAAAAGCTGATCCTTCGAGTTGGACACTGTGGTCTGAGACATGCAGCGAAAGCTGGATTTTGGGATAGGCTTTGGCGAAGCCTGTGTAAAACTCGCAAAAAGGCTGGTTTGCGCTTGATGTGTTCATCGTGATCGACAACTTGCCAACCGGCTGTTCGATACGGCGATTGATAGCGGCCAACCCCTCTTGTGCGGCTGTGGTCATCCGCTGTGACGCAGCCAGCAATTCAGTCCCCGCATCCGTCAACGACATCCGCCGCGTCGAACGGTAGAGCAGAGGCGTGCCCAACTGCCCTTCAAGCTGGGTGATGTGGTGGCTGATCACCGATGGCGACAGCTTCAGCGACTTGGCCGCCGCGCGGAACGAGCCAAGCTCGGCCACTGTTTGAAAGATGGCAATCGTCCGTAATTGATCAATCATTGTTCGACCCCATCGAATTATAATTGCGATTATCGCTATCTTATTGGCCAATAGATTCCATGCAATCAATATGTGCACGCTCAATTCAGGGGCGTTTGATCCAGCACAAAGGAACAGAACAATGACCATGATGATTTCAATCGCCCGCGTTTCGACAACCGAAAACCCGACGGGCTCTGCCGTTTATGAAGCCGAACACAAAGCCTTGTTCGGAGATGCGATGACAATCAAAGCAATCCTGCGCGACCCCAACGATGCGTATCAAGTTGCCGTCGTCGGCGAAGTGACAGACCTTGAAAAAGTCCGCAACGTCAGCCGCACGCCCGAAGGCGATGCGTGGATGCGCAAATACGGTTTTGTCGAACAATTGTCCTATTTTCTGGAGGAATGATTGATGTTGGTACTTTCATGGCTGTACGCCCTCTTTTCACCCGAAATCACGCATCTGCCCGAAGTTGGCGATCAGGGAACGGATGATTATGCCTTGTACTATCAGAGCCATTTTATGTTCGGATTTCCGCACGCTTGGCGATAGACATAGCCCACGATCGTGCACTGATATGGTCGCAAATATTTAGAAACGAACCTAAACCGCGCCGACAAGCGCGGTTTTTCACTGGCAACGAGGGGAACTTGGTGCTGTTAAGCCTAACCCTGCTGGGATAACACGCTGCCAGCCTGTGTTGCAGAAAGCCAGTTCAATGCCTGATCCATGCCTCAAGATGGTGCTCGTGACGCCAGAGATTCCGTACAATACCGGTGCTATCGGGCGGACGTGCGTGGCACTGGACCTTGAGCTGATCCTGATAAAACCATACGGGTTTTCAATCGAAGAAAAGGCCGTGCGGCGGGCAGGTATGGACTATTGGAAACATGTGAACCTAACCGAATATGATAGCTGGGAAGCCTTTATAGATGCTCGGCACCCACCGCGAGATGCTATGTATTTCTTTGAGGAATATGGCGCAGGCACAGTCTATGACCCCGAATATCAAGAGGATGCGTATCTTGTCTTTGGCTGCGAATCCAAAGGTTTGCCTGCGGCGATACTGGACGGGATGCACGACCGCACATTTAACTTGCCTATGCTAAATCCAAAGGTCCGGTCATTGAACTTGGCCAATGTCGCCACGGCTGTAATCTATCAAGCAATGCGCAAGCGGCTAGGCGGTTAGCGGCGGCGTTAGGACTGATCCATCTTCACGTTCACCTGCTCGCTTTCGAGCAGTTTTACCTCGCGCTGCGGGAATGGAATACTGATCCCGTTTTCAGCAAAAGCATCCCATAGCGCCAAGAACACATTGCCGCGAATGTTCGTTAACCCGCCTGTAGGGTCCTTGATCCAGAACCGCAGGATATAGTCGACCGAACTGTCGCCAAAGCCCACAATATGACATACTGTGTTGCGGTCACTGAGGACCCGATCCACGCTTTGCGCGGCTGCAATTGCGATGCGCCGTACGTCATGAGGATTGTCATGGTAGGCCGTGCCGAAATGGATATCGAGGCGCACAAAATCGTTTGAGTGCGACCAGTTGACCACCTGTCCGGTGATGAGGTCTTCGTTCGGGATCAGGTATTCGCGGCCATCGCGGGTCACGACCGAAACATACCGCGCACCCAGCGAATTGATCCACCCAAAGGTATCACCAAGGCTGATCACGTCGCCGGGCTTGATCGACTTGTCCAGCAGGATGATGACGCCGGAAACGAGGTTCGACACGACCTTTTGCAGACCAAAACCAAGGCCGACACCAATGGCACCCGACAGCACAGCAAGGCCTGTCAGATCGATCCCAAGTGCGCGGACTCCAAGGAAAAATGCAGCCCCATAAAACGCGATCTGCACGCCTTTTACGATCAAGACCTGCATAGATGGGCTAATGTCTTCGTTCGCCTTTACGCGGGTTGTCGTCGTTGTTGTAAAGAACCGGGCGAGGCTGATGAGAACGCCTAGGATCACCAACCCTTGGACGAGCAATAATAATGAAAAGCGGACTTCGCCCATGCTAAAGCCGATACTGTCTAGCAGTCGTTCGGCGGAATCGAGAAGGCCGAGGATCTGTAGCGTCGCCCAAGTCCACGCGCCATAACGGACGAATTTGCGCAGTGAGGGGCTTTTGATCAGGCGGGTCGCAAAGACGATGCCAAGCCAAGCAAAGGCAAGCGTGCCAATCACGCTAAGCAGGTAGCTGCGGCTTGGCCATGTCGCTTCGCGCATAGCGAGGATAACGACCCAGATCAGCGTGACAAAAAAGATCGCGCGAAGCCGCTGATGTACGACAACAAGAATGCGCATCCGCCATTTTGGCCAGTTTTCGCGCGATCCCATCCAAGCGCGAATGCGCGGGCCAAGGATCGCCCGCAAAATATGCGCCACCACAAACACGCCTATGGCGATCAGGATTTGATAAAGGTTCCACGTCCGAAACAGTGTTTCGACGAAAAGTTGGCCTTGGGCTAGCAAGTCACTGCTGATGCTCAGGACTTCGTCAATCGCCACTTCCGGGGCGGTCGGAGAGACGACAACCTCTTGTTCTGTTTGGTGTTGTGCCATTTTAACCTGACTGTATCCGCGCTTGTGTCAGCGTCGCATGATCGGGGTCGGACAGGCAAGTGCGTCCGCAACATGGCAACCCTGCTGTCTTTCACCGCTGACGCAAAACCTAGGCTTGTTTGAGCGAGGCCGAAACAGTAACATTTTCCTCAAATGCTGCAGTGAAAGTTAACCGTTATGTCGATTTCCATCATATTGTTACTGGTTGCCGCAGGCGTCCTCATTCTGCCCAGTCTGGGTGGGGATGAAGACGAGGATGAAATTGTCGACAATCGCAGCCAGATTCGCGGCGGTCCAGAAGATGACACTCTGACCGGAACTGCGGGGGCAGACCTTATTCAGGGGTTCTTTGGGAACGACACAATTACCGGCAACGGTGGTTTGGATGAACTCAAAGGCGGTCCCGGCAATGACACTATCACTGGCGGTTCAGGACGCGATATTATTGATGGGGCCAGTGGCGCAGACAAAATATACGGACTTGAGGGCAACGACACCATCGAAGGTGATGCCGATGACGACTATATCGACGCCGGTTTCGGAAGCGACGTTGTCCGCGGCGGCTATGGGAATGATGTCATTTTGGGCGGCCCGGGCGCGCGGCTTGTTGATGGCGAATTGGTTGATGCAACAAATCGCGACGATACACTGCGCGGTGAAGCAGGCAACGATATAATCTATATTTGGGGCGGAAGCGGACTTGCTGTCGGTGGGCAGAATGATGTCGATGAGGCCGATGATTTTGATACGCTGGTTCTGGTCACAGGTAAGGCAGAACTCGACGATCCAGCGGGTGATACGAAGTTCTATGCACTTGCCAACAGGAATGATGATGAAGAAACCCTAGCGATTATTACTGACTTTGACGTGACGGAGCATGAAATGATCCTAACCGTGGATGCGGCGGATGTTGTTAATTTGGGTACTTTACCTGCGTTTAAGGTTACATTCTTAGACACGACGCTCGAGCGGGACAGTGGTGTCGTAGAAGCTGGGACACTTGTTTCGGTTGTGCTGGACCGGCTGACGGATGAAACCGATGTAGCCTATGACAACAGGGTTGCGAATTTCGAGATGTCATCGGCATTCTTCCGCGGTGATATTTTTGCGCAGCCCGGCGTCGGCCTAGATGATGTGGATGTGGCCGTTGCATTTACCAATCAATCCGAAACGCAATATCTTGATGAGATAAGATATGTGAACGTCGTGGATGTCTTGGGTCCAGAAAGCCCTTTGAAATTTGCGGCGACAGTAAACAAAGTCGCATTGAACTTCACACCTTGAATTCCTGATCTCGTATTGTCTTTACGTGACTAGCTCCTAACCCAATAGGCTTGCAGCGTTGGGTCTTGATCTATATGGGCAACCTCATGAAAAAGGTTTTTGACATGGATGATCGCGCACGCCTGCCTTGGCGTTTCTTTGGTGCGCGCAGCACAATCCTAGCCCGCAGGTAACACACTCCGTTTCCGCACGCCTGACGACCCCTGACATTTCAAATACGGGAGAGGACAATGTCCCCCAAAACGATCTATGACAAAATCTGGGATGCGCACGTAGCCCACGAAGCCGAAGACGGCACTTGCTTGCTTTATATCGACCGCCATCTGGTGCACGAAGTGACCAGCCCGCAAGCCTTTGAAGGTTTGCGCATGGCAGGCCGCAAGGTGCGCGCGCCAGAGAAAACAATCGCTGTGCCTGATCATAACGTGCCAACAACACCGGGCCGCGACGATCCCAAGAACATGACCGAAGACAGCGCCATTCAGGTGGCCGCCCTTGATACCAACGCAAAGGAATTCGGCATTCACTACTATCCGGTCTCTGACGTCCGTCAGGGCATCGTGCATATCGTTGGACCGGAACAGGGTTGGACCCTGCCAGGCATGACGGTTGTGTGCGGCGATAGCCATACGGCAACCCACGGTGCGTTCGGCGCATTGGCGCACGGCATCGGCACGTCAGAGGTCGAGCACGTTCTGGCCACGCAAACGCTGATCCAGCGCAAGGGCAAGAACATGAAGGTCGAGATCACAGGCAAGCTGCGCTCCGGTGTAACAGCCAAGGACATTACCCTGTCCGTTATCGGGGCCACAGGCACCGCTGGCGGCACCGGCTATGTGATCGAGTATTGCGGCGAGGCGATCCGTGAACTGTCCATGGAAGGGCGCATGACCGTGTGCAACATGGCGATTGAGGGCGGCGCACGCGCTGGCCTGATCGCTCCGGATGAAAAGACCTATGAGTACTGCATGGGTCGCCCACACGCACCAAAAGGTGCCGCATGGGAAGCAGCGGTCGCTTACTGGAAAACGCTGTTCACCGACGAAGACGCGCATTTCGATAAGGTCATCACGTTGAAAGGCGAAGATATTGCACCCGTTGTTACTTGGGGTACATCGCCAGAAGACGTTTTGCCGATCACGGCAAATGTTCCAGCCGCTTCCGATTTTACGGGCGGCAAAGTTGGTGCCGCCCAGCGTTCACTTGACTACATGGCGCTGACACCCGGCACACCGTTGTCCGAGATCGAGATCGACACAGTCTTTATCGGCTCTTGCACCAACGGCCGGATCGAAGACCTGCGGGCGGCTGCGGCCATTCTAAAGGGTAAGAAAAAGAAAGACGGGTTGCGGGCGATGGTTGTCCCCGGATCCGGTCTTGTGCGCGCACAGGCCGAAGAAGAAGGGCTTGCGCAGATTTTCATCGACGCAGGTTTCGAATGGCGGCTTGCTGGCTGTTCCATGTGTCTGGCGATGAACCCAGATCAATTGGCACCGGGCGAACGCTGTGCGGCCACATCCAACCGTAACTTTGAAGGACGCCAAGGTCGCGGCGGACGTACGCACCTGATGTCCCCTGCAATGGCCGCTGCAGCAGCCATCACAGGCAAACTGACCGACGTGCGGGAGATGATGTAATGCAAAAGTTCACAACACTTAGCGGGATTGCCGCACCGATGCCTTTGGTCAACATCGACACCGATATGATCATTCCAAAGCAGTTCTTGAAAACGATCAAACGCTCTGGTCTTGGCGTGAACTTGTTTGATGAGATGCGCTATGATGATGATCGCAACGAGATTGCAGATTTCGTGCTGAACAAGGCGCAGTACCGCGATACGCAAATCCTTGTCGCGGGCGAGAACTTTGGCTGCGGGTCATCGCGTGAACATGCGCCGTGGGCGATTGCTGATTTCGGGATCACTTGCGTGATTGCGCCGTCTTATGCGGACATCTTCTACAACAACTGCTTTAAGAACGGCATTCTGCCGATTGCCTTGCCGCAAGAACAAGTCGATGTGTTGATGAAAGACGCTGAAAAAGGATCGAACGCGCGGATCGAAGTTGATCTGGAAGCACAGACGATCACCTCTTCAGATGGGGATGTCTTTAGCTTTGAAGTCGATGCCTTCAAGAAGCATTGCTTGATGAACGGGTTGGATGACATCGGTCTGACGATGGAAAAAGTGAAGTCCATTGATCAGTTCGAAGCTGCGGCGTCTGCCGCACGCCCCTGGGTCTGAAGTTAGTTAAATTACCTGAGAAAGCCGCATTATTTGCGGCTTTTTTGCGTTTTACGAGCGTGAAAAGCAATTTGGGTCGTGGGTGCTAGGGAACGGCGTTGGCGCGCATTGGTGAAAATTGAGGCCAAATTTTCGAAATTAGGTTGCAATACGGCACCACTCCATCGCCAATTTAGCCATTATTTAGAGTTTCTTAAGTAACGATATTGATGCGCGCGTGTTGATTTGTTCAGTCTATTAGGTATGGCGGATCATTTCCTGCCTACTCGTTCTAGGCCGTGCGTACCGACTGCGGCCCGTAAAGGATATAAAAAGTGCTGTTTCGTTTGCCTGGCGCATTGGCAAGTGCTGTGATGGTTGTGATGTTGATTGTCATGCCATTTGCGCTGCTGCCCGATAGCAATCAAGACGGCACGCAGATCGTGGCGCTTGTGGCGATTTTCGGCGCGCTTTTTACGATTGTTGAATACAGCTCAAGCAGCCCCAGCTTGGTTGAATTTCGTGATGCGCCGCCGTTCAACCGCGTCAGGTTCTCCGCGCTATTTGCGACCGTGCTTTGCCTTTCGGTTATTTTTCGTGGCGAAACGGCCCCGTCCGAGGTGACAGCATTCTTCCAAAATAGCGGCACACAAATCGGGCAGGCGATTGATTTCAGCTATTCACCCGTCCGTTTGATGGTTCTGACGTTGCCAGAGGGAACAGACCCCGCCGTGATCCAACGCCTGCGCGATGCGGCAGGTCTAAGCTATTTGCTAGCGCTTTTTTCAGTGATCTGGTTCGTGATATTGCTGGTTCTCTACCAGTGGCCGCGCCGCACAGAAGCCTTCAACGTTTGGATCAACTTACCGACGTTTGATCCAACAGCGGGCGGAGATGTCGTCAAACGGCTCAGACGCGATGGCCGCGTTAACATTATCTTAGGACTTTTGCTGCCATTCTTGGTGCCAGCGGTTGTTAAGTTGTCGGATATCCTTGGGACGCCGATCAATCTTGAAAGCACGCAGACCTTGATTTGGACCGTATCCGCATGGGCATTCTTGCCAGCCAGTATTCTGATGCGCGGTGTCGCACTCAGCCGCGTGGCGAATATGATCCATCAGCAGCGTCTGCGGGCCTACGAACGCGAAGAATCGCAAGGGGCTATGGCAGTCTGATCCTTTTGTTTTGGGCAAGTATTGCCCAAGCTGCGGAATTGCGCATCGCTACATTTGCCGCCCCGCTTAGCCGTGATGGACCAGGCTTGCTGCTGCGCGATATCCAGAAAGGCGAAGACGACAGCCTGACTGCAATCACTTTCGCGATTGCGCAGGCGGCACCTGATGTCTTGGTGCTGACAGACTTCGACTATGATTTGGACGGGCTTGCGCTTGCCGCCTTTGCGCAAGGCTTTGGGGCAGACTATCCATATCTTTTCGCCCGCAGGCCCAACGCGGGACTTGCGACAGGCTATGATATTGACGGCAATGGTTGGACGGGCGAAGCACGCGACGCCCAAGGATATGGGCGGTTCGCAGGTGATGGCGGGATAGCAATTTTGTCGCGCTACCCTGTTGCGGTTGATGCAGTCACCGATCTTAGTACAATGCTGTGGCGCGATTTGCCGGATGCGGTACTGCCGCAGGTCGGTGGCGCGCCTTTTTTTCCGTCAGAAGTACAAGATATCTTACGGCTTTCTTCGACGGCGCATTGGATCGTGCCGATCCGCTTGCCCGATGACACGCTGGTATCAATCATGGCCTTTGCCGCGACCCCGCAGGTATTTGATGGCCCCGAGGATATGAACGGTCTGCGCAGCCGCGACGAACTGAAACTGTGGGAGCACGTCCTTGATGGCACATTTGGCCCACCTCCGGACAGTTTCATTCTTGCGGGCAACAGCAACCTCGATCCAACTGGCGGGCAGGGAGACCGCGCAGCTATGGCTGCGTTTTTGGCGCGTGATGATTTGAATGATCCGCATCCCGGCACGACAAATGCTGATTGGGGGGCTGACAGCACAGGAAAGCTAAGGGTCAGCTATGTTCTACCGTCCTCGGATTGGCGCATCATTGACGCCGGCTTAACCGCTGCTGATGTGAATGGGGGTACTGCTGGCGGTCCGCACAGCCTTGTCTGGGTGGATGTCAGCCGGTAGCCCTGCCAACATCACATCTTTTAGGGCCGTCGGGACGAACTCTGGCAGCAATTGGTCGAATTTCGCAGCACCTATCTGATGCGGCATTTCATACAGATAGCGCATCTCGTGCATTTCACGCGCGAGTTCCCAAAAGGGGCCAAGCAATCGCATGATCCACCAAGGAAAACGGTTAATCCTTGTCTTAAGCTGGGTGTTTTCCGCAATACAGCGCTGCAGGTCGTGGATCGAAAAGGCATGCCCGGGAAAGGGAATGTCTTCGAATTTGCCAAGCTCCGCGCGCTGTTCAGCCAGTTGAACGGCCGCACGCGCCCAATCGGGAACATAGGCATATGCCTGCAACGTGTCGGGGTCGGCAGCAGCGGTCAGTTTGCCTTTGGCGATCTCGCGCATGATTAACATGCTCATGATGTCGCCATTGCCGTCAGGGTCGATAAAGTTGCCAGCCCGCAAGATCAGGGTTTGGACACCTGAAGCTTGATAAGCATGCTCCATCGCGATTCTGACCCGCCCCTTTTTCGTGTGTGCGTTGTGGGGTGTGTTTTCATCCAACGTTCCGGGTTGGTCGCCAAAGTTATAGATATTTCCCGGAATAATGACGGTGGCATCGGCGGCTTTTGCTGCTGCTATCACCTGCGCGGTGAATGCTGGAATTGTGCGTTCCCAATCGTGATAAGCTGGCGGGTTCAGGCCGTTGACGATCACATCTGCGCCTTGGGCTGCGGTGATCATATCATCGGTTTTTCGATCAAACTGACGGACTTGCCACCCCGCATCCCAAAAGGCTTCGGCGGCGCGGCTGCCGATTTTTCCTGAACCGCCCAAGATGAGAACTGTACGTTGCATTTGGTATCTCCTTTGCTGCTGTTCATGCCAAGATCGGCGAAGTTGGATGCAAAAGAAATTGCAAGATTGCGTTTGTTATGTATTCATAAATGAATGGTTAAAGCACTTACCTCTCTTGATTGGTCGCTCGTACAAGCTTTCCTGGCAGTGGCGGAAACTGGCAGCTTGTCGGCGGCGGGCCGCACACTTGGCACCAGTCAACCAACGCTGGGCCGGCAAGTGAAATCGATCGAAGCACAGTTAGGGGCGGACTTGTTTCACCGCCAAGCGCGTGGTTTTTCGCTGACTGAAACCGGTGCCGCACTGGTGGAATCTGCGCGGGCCATGCGCGAT
>Ga0213868_10003488_pt1 | contig 14658 bp, 10 predicted proteins | sample PICome_9_FD_160087 | JGI IMG/M metagenome (GOLD analysis project Ga0213868, IMG submission 160087) | Coastal seawater microbial communities near Pivers Island, North Carolina, United States - PICO127 | ecosystem: Environmental > Aquatic > Marine > Coastal | place: USA: North Carolina...
TACTTCTCCAAAGAACGATGCATCTGAATCTTTGAACGACGTACAAGCAACTTGTACGGACGTCTCAGATGAAGAACATACGAATGGTAATTCCAACATGAAAGGAATGGGTGTTACACCGTCTACACTATCGTTGACATCAAATACACCTTCGTTTGCACAGAAAGAGACAGATATCCAGGACATAATGAAGCCTTCACTCGTCCAAGATTTGATTGTTATTTCTTCTTCACAACTACAACCCTCTACAAGTAATACAACTGCCTCTTTCGATCAAGCGGACCTAAACCTTGATCGAGTGGAAAAGACAGTAATTTCATTAGATACAGAGGTGGCAAAAGTCACCAAACGTAAAATTCCAGAGAAAATACCGAGTTTCAGCCCTTCAACACATTTCAGATTGACGCGCAAACAAATAGCTCTGTGTTACAATACCATTATTCATCATTATGAAAGAGTCATGTACACCGTCAAAGCTAAGGCACTTTTCTCTGAATTGACCGATGGCTTTGACGTGTTCCGTGAACGTGGCATGGGTCGTTACGATATGACAATTAAGGAGTTTGATTTACCAGAGTTTAGTTTCCTGTATGATTTGGAAAAAGCAGCGTGGATGCCAGTTGTTAAAAAAATTCTAGGCGAAGATGCCGTTTTGGTTCACAAAGGAGCATTTTTATCGATGCCTGGCTCGAGCACTCAAGTTTATCATCAAGATGGCGTCCATTTAAACAAGAAATATCAGAAACCTTGTCACGCAATTAATGTCTTCATCCCTTTGGTTGACTTGACTCTGAAGAATGGCCCTACGGAATTTTGTATTGGATCTCATTATCTTGGTCACGAGCATTTTCGCAAAGATATGTTACATACACCAACACCTGCCGCTGGGTGTCCTTTGATTTTTGATTATCGTTTAGGTCACAGAGGATTAGGAAATAGTAGTTCAGAGCCCCGTCCAATTGTTTATCTGACATATACTCGTGCATCAAAAGAATTTCGCGACAGTGTAAACTTTTCAAGCAAAAGTTACCATAAATTAGGAGATCCAATAGAAAAGCCATTGTCAAGACAAGAACGCGCATTGAAGAGAACGTGCGACAAATGCGACAATGACATTTAGAAACGACATTGTAAAAAGCAGAAGAATGCGCATTAAATATATCATCTACAAATTAGAGATATAAATCAATTAAAAAAATCTACTTTTGGCAATAATTTCTCTTATTTCTTTTTAAATACCTTCCTCAGCAAGGTTCCCTCTCAATATGATATCTTTACATGAATTGAAAACGATCTCGACATTTTGTGAATCAGTGGCACAAGTCACATGCGAGTAAATCATTCTATCGGTATTTTTGTTCTTTACCAAAAACTTTTGGAGAAAGTATTTAATTCCGTTATCGTAATAATCATCTGAACCCATGGGTGTGTCAAAGTCTGAAAATACTTCCTGGTCTCCAATATGAACTTTAAGAATTTTCTCCTGAAAAAGATCCTTTTTGTTCAGGAAAAGTATCATATTAGAACTCTGGAATACATCGGTATTGCATATTTCATCGAAGAGCTGAATCGCCTCGTCCATTCTATTGGTAGAAGAATCTTCAAACAAAACTTGGTCGTATTCGCTGAGAGCAGCAACGAATATCACCGCTGTCACATCGTCAAAGCAATGTATCCATTTCTTTCTCTCATTTCTTTGACCACCAACATCGTACATTTCAAAGTTCTTTCCATCGATAACGTACTTTTCTGTAACAATGCCAGAAGTTCTAACACGAGCAAGTAGTAAATCTTGTTGAGTTGCGACATAGTCTTCCTCTTTTATCCTGTCGATCTCGTTGAAATAATATTTAACAGACTCGACAATTTGAATTTCTGATCTTCGATTCCACGCTTGCAGGATACCTTCATCATTCCAAAGTTGTTTAATTGCATTGCCTACGGATGCATCAATGACTGAGCTATCTGGGGTGTTCTGAATCAATTCAAAGCTTTCTTTATTCTCTGATGCAATCTTTTCAAAAAATCCCATGTCAAGAACAGCTTGGACTAAAAGTTTCATGGACGCTATTGTGTTACTGTAAACAACTGGAGTTATTTGATTCTTCTCATCTTCAGTCAATGGAGCACCAAAAAGAACTCTCATTTGCTTGAAAATTGTGGATTTTCCAGATTCTCCAGCCCCAAGCAAAAGTAATTTGATCTTCTCAGATTCGAGAACGTAACCTTGATTAATAAGTTTATCGATATTTCTGGAAGTCTTTATGACTTTCCCGTCAACATCTCCACTCAAGCAAGCTCCCATGATTCAAGACTTTTTTGAGTTCGTTCTTTTCTTTCTTGACAACTCCGTTGCACAGATTTTGCCGATCTCTCAGCTTCAATGACGTGCATCTTGTCTGTTGTGTCAGTGAACATACCCAAAAAACGAATGATAGTTTTTCCACACGGTTGATTGTTGGCTTCATATGATTCAACGAGAATTTTCAGACCTACATTGAAGTGTGGATGTCTGTTGTCTGCACATGAACAAAATTTTCTCGTCTCAAACGACTACAGCCCTTTCAGCCCAATTCTTTTGCCATCTCTGGCTGGTAGCGAAGCAGCGAAGCCATGGCAGAATTTTCTCGTCTCAAACGACTAGCCCTTTCGGCCCAATTATTCTTTTGCCATCTGGTAGCGAAGCCATCTGACCTCATTGTTCCCTGCGAATTACTCATAACATATTATATATCATATATCATATATCTTACATATCTAAAATGAGCGGTCAAGACTTTCATAACTCATTATTGATGTCCTATCACTACAACTTACATGAATTCCCAGCCTCCAGCGCTTACGACCACTTCAATAATCCTGCCAGTGTTACAAGCTCCGAAACTGGTAACACCTTTCCATCTTCCGATTCATCTGAAACGGCTCTGGTAAATGTGAAACGAAACACACGAAAAGGACCTCGTGGAGGAGTTGTGCATCCCTTTCCTTCTAAGCTTCATCAACTACTGGAATCCAATGAGTTCGATGAAATCATCTCTTGGCATCCAAATGGAAGGTCCTTCATTTTACATGATGCTCAAGGTTTCGTGGACTCAGTCATGCCACTGTACTTCAAGCAAACCAAGTTTCGATCATTCCAGCGCCAACTGAACTTGTACAACTTCAAACGTATCACATCAGGACCAGACAAGGGAGGATACTATCATCCAATGTTTCTTCGAGGAGAGACTGAGCTATGTAACTCTATCAGACGCACTAGCGTCAAAAGCCACGGCAGTCTAAAAACTCACACCAACGATGATTCCAATAGCGATGCCAGATGGCGAGAACATCATGCTCACCGATACTGCGATAAAATTCTTCAGAATACTTTCGATACTTCGCAAAACAGACCAGTTTCATGCGACATTGATCCATCTGTTAATAATACGGAAAAACCATGCCTCCCGTTTACTCGTAATGATCTCCAGGTCTCCGATACCACACATGGAGGACTTTCAACAACGATGACACAATGGGGGATATTCGGTGAACACAATTTATCGGTTGATGACGTAGAGTATGATATTTTGCATCGCTCTCTCGTCAGCGAATTCAAAGGTATAGATGAACCAATCAGCTGCACCCACATTCAAAATTTTAAATGGTAACAAGAACTACAAGTTTGGACAAAATGAAAACGTACATATACCAATAATACATTTTTCTTACCGCATTGACATATAGAGCATATCACTTGCCAAAATTACAGGTTCAATTATATGCAAAGCCATGTCATTTATATTTTAAGTAATTCAAAATGAATAGATGTAAATCAAGAACTATACAAAATTTAAAATAAATCATTCATCCTTCTCTTTTGGTTATGACACTCATCAATCTCTCGCGAATTTCTGCTTCACAATGAATGGATGTAGATTATTCTGGTACTCTGTAATACCTGCTTTCAACAAATGGCATCTTTGTAATTTCAGCTTTTTGCATCTTATTTCGAATCTTGACCATGACTTCAGTTCCATTGGCATGCATACCATTCTCAACATACCCCATAGCAATAGGCTTTTTAAGACAGGGACTGAATGTTCCAGAAGTAACTTCACCAATCAGCTTCTCTCCAGTTGCATCATAAATCTCTGCATGTTCACGAGCAGGTGCCTTCATTCCCATAATTCCAACCCTCTTTCTGGCAATCTTTTTGAATTTTCCATCGGGTGTAAGGATGTGTTCAGCTCCAAGGAATCCACCTTCTAGACGCCGACGTGACTTGGGTCCACCCATCGTCCATCCAAGGGATCCCTCGACAGGATTGATGGTTTCGTTCAAATCATGTCCATACAGACAGAGTCCAGCCTCTAGACGAAGGGAATCACGGGCACCCAATCCAGTGGGGTTTACAGTAGGATCTTGTAAAAGTTTCGATGCAATGGGTACAGCATATTCTGCAGGCATGGCAATTTCAAATCCATCTTCTCCTGTATATCCACATCTAGTAATACGACACCCTGGAACACCATCCAATGTTGTATCTATACCAGTCATGAATGGCATATGAGTTAGATCAAAGCCACTGGGAAGGATTTTCTGAACAGCCTCTGCAGCTCCAGGTCCTTGTAGAGCAAGCAACTGCATAGAATCTCCAAGGTATTCCATGGACACATCACCATCAAAGGCATCCATTTGCTCTTGAAAATGCTTCATATCTCCATGTTTGGTAGCTCCGTTGACTACCATATAGATGTATTCACCTGCATTGGTAATGACAGTATCATCAATGATACCCCCATTGGCATTCGTAACGAGGGAAAGCAAGCCCGAGTTAGGAGCTAGACCTTGAATGTCACCCACGACAATCTTTTCAAGGAATGCAGCTCTATCTTTTCCATGCCATTTAATCTAATTGTAATAAAATAAAAACAATAAATGTGCATCCCAAACATGTGAGTTTCTTTTTCTGTTGTTTGTGTTTCAATGTCAAACGATACTTCCATCTCTGCTCGATATTACTAACCTGACCCATATGAGACACATCAAACAAGGATGCCTTTCCCTGCTCACGACACCACAAGTGCTCCTTCATCACACCACCATTTTCACCCTTGTACAAAACGGGAAGTTCATATCCTGCAAATGGTACCATATCTCCTCCTAATTCTAAATGCATATCATAAAGAGCTGTCTTTACAAGATTCTCACTATCAGATGCAAAGTATCTCTTGCAGTTGGATGATTTGAAAACCTTTGACAGTTTTGACACATTCTTTATGTTTATCATTAGCATGGTTTTATGTTTTTAGGAAGGTTCGTTCTGTGTAAGATATGTTTCAAATATCGATATTTAAGTGATTGTATTTTGTAGAAAATAGAGACGATATGAAAAATTCTCGGTTGGTAAATTTTCAGAAAGGTCAACGTCAGACTTTCGTCATCACAAAGATATGTTTTTACAAATATAAACGTTGGATCAAGTTAGTACTCTCAAGGTTTAAGGTTTAAGGTTTAAGGTCCATTCTCCATACTCCATACCATTTCAGTTCAGTTCAGTTCAGTTCATCCATCATCCATCCATAGCATGTCATCCAATCTTCCAACAAAGCAGAACAAATCGAAATCCAAAGGAGAAAGAAGAGATGGAACTTTGGAAAAGAAATGCAGCGTTTGTCAGATCATCAAAGTCAAAGAATGTTACAGTAGCAATCAGTGGAAACGACCCGCTTTGGTAATCAAATGCCACGTATGCATCGTTCAAGAACAAACGTATGATAATGATACCATTGAAAAAGTATGTTCCATTTGTCTGGTTCTGAAATGTCAAAATTTCTTTTCGAAAAATCAATGGAAAGGAAGTTGTTCTTCTCGAAAATGTAAACCATGTGTGGAGAAAGAAATGCCATCTTCCTCCACCACATCGAAAAACAAGCGATCCACACTGCAAGAAGTCTCTTATTCACGCACTCTTATCAATCATGATCACAATAGCAATGGTACCTCTACTTCATCGGACATTCAATCACCCACAAGGAAAAAGAAGAAAAAGAAACATTCAGATGAAGCAAAAAAACAGCTTTCAATGGAAGAAAAGAAACAAATCTTGGCACATAGAATTCAAATTCTACCCAAGGGACAAACTGCTGTAAAAACATTTCATGTCATTTATGATACTTATACTCCCATCTCTGACATAGATGAACAGAATATGATGGACAAAGTCATCGAACGAGGGTACTATGGACCGTTTCCGGAGTCCATCCAGACACAGCACAACTTGGAGGCATACATTGAATCTGGAAAGACAAAAATGGACATATTCCAAGCGTTATCCTTCAGAAGTGCCTTGCTCCAATTAAAGGCGAAAAAACGTAATTGGTTTATAAAGACAAATGTCAAGTACTTATCCAAGGAATACCAGAAGGGCACGTCCATTGTTCATATTGCAAAATATCATGATCTTCCACCTATGAATGTACTACGTCATGTACTATCGGATATGAATTTCTCGAAAAGGAAAATCAAACGTTGTTTCAAGAATCCACAACAAGAACTTGAAGAACGTGAAGAACGAGAATTTTATGCTGCTGATGCTTTGGATTGCATCTCTACGTCCAACCAAGATGAGGTATTGAAGAATGCAGAAGCATTCGAAAAAAACATTGAATCCGTACTTGTGCAAATGAATATATCATTTATTACTCAAAAGGATCTTGAAGAGGAGCAAAAACGTGACTTTGGAGTACCCTTTGTGACACCAGACTTTTTAATACTTGATGAGCTATTTGTAAATGGTCAACGAATACATTGGATCGATGCAAAAGCTTTTTATGGATCTAATATCAAGTCTCAAATATCGGATACAACTCGGCAAATGGCGCGATACATCGAACTTTGGGGGACGGGAAGCATAATCTTTTTGAGAGGGTACAATGAAATGTTTCTGATTGACAATTGTATCATGATGGACTGGATCACTTTTTCTGAATCCAAGGTAACTTCAACCCACTCTTAGAATTTTTTTCATGGACACAAAGTGCCATTGGAAATAGAAATGCCCAAAGAAGTTTATACAAATACACGCACACACACACACAACAATACCCCTATTCGTATTATATCTACTGTCTACACACAAAATAGAATACATGCCACAAGACAAATGGTCCAATACCTTTTCATCACGATAGTTCCACTTGATGGAGTCGTGTCATCGTCATGGTCGTCATCACCACCCACGTTCGAGTCAGTACCAAAGTCAGTACCAAAGATTCGGTTGTATTCCGTGTCTTCCGAGAGAGATTTTTGTTCAAACGAACCGTTGCATGAAAGATACCATGGGACACCTGGACCACACACTGCAAAATTCGGAATCTTTGGATAATACCAAATGAAATTCATGCACATCTCATCTTGACTACCCAATCCAAACACTGTATTTTCATTTGAATCATAATAGCAAGTAACTGAAAATGAGTCACCTCGTTTTACAGTGTAAGGTTCTTGTCTGACTAAATTAAGCCCACTCTGTTCAAAATCCCAATAATCAGTCACTGCTCTATGGATGACTTTTCCATCTCTGATCACCTCACTTGTCATACGTTTACCTTTTTCATGCATATGATGTCCCTCCTGCACAATAGTAATACCGGCCTCAGGAATATTGTTCTGAGAACATCGTCCTGGACATTCAAAGTCGAAGCGAACAGGACCATTTCCCAACGTTTCATCTTCTAACTGCAATAGAGGATCCCCAGTCGTAACCAATCCTAGTTCATTTTCAACCGTTTCAGTAGTGTAATAAATCTGGACAACCACTCCAGATAAAGTAATACCTGAATCGGAGTCACGATTGTCCCAATGATAATCAATTTCCAAGGCGTTGAAAGCGGTCGGATCACTGTTTGAAAATTTGAATCCGGTACCATCTGGCAAATGCATGTAATCCTGTCCTGGAGCCCATCCGTACCATGGAAAACTTACATAGGAACAAGTATCAGGGTTGGGATTGATGGACGTAGTGGATCCATACGCCAACATGTGGTGAAAATATTTTGCAGCTTCTTCTGGGTACACAACTTCAACACCAATAATGTAAATGTCACTGGTGGGAACTCCTATGAGACTACTTGTCAGATCGTTGTAAGAATAACATTCTCTATGATATGTTGTACGTTGCGTAGGAAGAGTATAGTCCTCTAACGCCAACATCATCGTTCCCGTTGCTTGCTCTTGCATATGCTTCTGAAAGACAAGGTATCCATCTCCTGCCGGTTGAGTGTCACTTGAAAACAACTGTACGATGCTCTTTGCACGATTATTCCCATGATATCTTATGGAGGAGGAACTTCCCCATGCACTAATCATTCGATGGTCAGATACGTAAACATGAGAATCATCGACAAAAGGCCAATCGTCCCTATCTCCCGTATCAAGCAGACGCTGGGCTTCGAAAATAAGATACCCATCTTCGGACATGGTCGCATTGATCAATGCCCAATCCTGCTGCGAATCTCTTATAGGCTTAGCATTTCCATCCAATACATGTGCATCAACCAGACTGTTCGTGGATGTTTCGTAATAGACAATATCGGCACCTGACATTCCTCCCGTTTCCGAAAATCCCAAGCCGACCCATCCTCCGCTTTCGACCAAATTCGTTCCGATGAAGGATGCAACTGCTATTTTGATGGATGAACCTAAGATACTCCAATGGAACGATATTCCAACGCATGGATCGGATGCTGTCGGTACATAAATCTGATGATTGTAATTGACACCTGCACTCAACTTCCAGGAATTGTAACCATTATCAGACACTACGGCAGTAGTTGGATCGAGAGGGTTCGGGTTGATACACTCCGCCCTTGCACTTGATAGACAGGCAAACAATATGAATAACAGTAGTACATTCATGTTCGTCAGTTGAATGAACGACGGTTTGAGGTTTGGAACTACGCCGGACCAAAGATTTACTTCCGAGAATCACGAATCACGAAACACAAAGAAAAATGTGAAATGTTCGACCGAATGTCACATGTTTAGAGCCTTTTAGATTATTATTCTATTACACTACTTTACATATACTACTTCCTGATAACCTGATACATGATACTTGAAACTTTACCTATTTTTCAACTCACAACTCTTATTCTCTTTGCACCACAATCAGAGTCCCTCCCGTCATTCCTCATTCCTCTTTCCCCCTTCCTTCTGTCTTGTAGATCAGTGGTGGGGATATTCACCAGAGATGAAAGTATGAGACACTTATCCAGTACAACTGTTGCACTTTTTTCCAACATTTTGACCTTTTCTTCCAGGATTAGTACCATTGCTGGTACCTGTTCTGCATTCTTAACGATCCCAACTCCTCTATTTGTACATCATCGTGGCGTTAGAGCCTTTCAAAGTTTTAAAAATCAACATCAAAGCACAAACGAAGCATCAGCAGTGGTAGAAATGTTTCATTTTCCCTCTATACATTCCACACAAGATCAGATGAAATCAATACTTAAAGATCCATCCAAACACAAACCTAACTCCTTCGTTGCAATTACAGCATCAGAACAAACACAAGGAAGAGGGACCAATGGTAGATCTTGGATTGGTCATTTGGGTAATGTATTTCTTACCATTGCGATTCCTGCGAGTGAATTGGATATCATACCTTCCTTGTTACCACTTCAAATTGGAACCATTGTCACAGAAAGAATCTACAAGTTGCTAAAGAATGCAGGTGGTGATACATTAGAAAAACATAAATTGACTATCAAGTGGCCGAATGATGTTCTACTGAATGAACATAAAGTTGCTGGAATATTGATTGAGTCAGACCAAGATTATGAGAATCATTATTATTTCTTAGTTGGAATTGGTATCAATTACAAATTCGCACCAGAGATTGATTCTGTAGGAGTTCATCGAGGAAGAACGGCTACATGTATTTGTGACTGCATAGACTGTGGAAATACAGATGGGATAGAAGAAGCCAAAGAGTTGGGAATTCATATCGCCCATGATATCAAGGATTGGGTTTCAGCTCAAAAGGGTTGGGATGGCGCTGCCGAGGCAATTGTTCAAAATTGGGAGCGATGGGCAGAGTTTGGACAAACTTTGGTACTAAGAGATGATCCAGCTGATACACTTGTTATTCCGATTGGCATTGAAAAGGATGGTAGGCTTCGAGTCAAAGGTGTAGATGGAAAAGAACGTCTGCTGTGCTTTGATTATTTGCTTTAGAGGCAACAATACAAAATACCACTTGCGTACTTTTGACATACATAATAGTCATATCTACTGTTTATTAAATTAAGCTAGCTACTGTTTCTTTGATTTTGTCGTTCGTTTCCGTTTCTTCTTCGTATTTCCCGTGGATTGTTCTACATGCCTTCCCTCCAATTTCATAAGAAGCGTAGCATACACGGGACGATGATCGCTATGTATAGCTTCAGGAACACAATTATATTCCTGCAAGCGCACTCCGAAAGGACGAAATAAAATCCTATCTGTCCATGCAGGAATCCTTAGTTTGTGAGAGGAATCGTAAGTCTTTGTGCCCTTGTCGTATTTAAAAGTGGGCGCGAACGTAATCTCTCCCTCCACCATGTCTTTGAAGGCACTACCTTGAGAAATAGTTTTTAACAATTGGTCGTGTCGAAGCAACATGAGTCGATTTTGGGAGGAGTAAACCTTTTCATCATCATTTCCACTGGATTCCATCTCAAGTATCATCTTTTCTACCTCTTCTCGAGGCAGATCTATTCTATAATTTAAATCACCAGCAAAAACAACATGATCCATTGCATTTAACAAATGCTCTCCACCATTCAAAGTCGGATCAGTGCTAGGACGTAAGAAACTCGGTGGAGCCTTCGCTTCAAGCTCGCTGATTATTCTCCAATAATCAGCATTTCGTGCATCGACTTTCTTTACATGAGCAGCAAGATGGCAAACCACCAAAAGCATCTTCACAGATTTCGCTCTATCTCTTGCGTTTAAACTATCATCTGGATTTCGGGCTCGAAGTTGTACGAAAGCACCAATACCACCTTTGTTATGAAACACGTTGCCAATACCACAAGCTACATCAGCGAGACTGACATGTTCCAAATCACAAAGTAAAGACTTTTTACAAAATAAAGCCATTTGGACACCACCAAGACTATGTATCGCAATCGGCACATATTTTTTACCGAGCATATGTATCAGTATTCTCCTAATCTCACGAGATCGACTCCCCTCGTTTCTTCGAGGTTTTGTGTTTTCAGTCTCTTGGCAACCAAATAACACCAAATCGCTTCCCTTACCATTACTAGTGCGAAACTTTTTCATGAAAGATGCCTCGTCATCTGAAGGAGAAAGTTCTGCTAAATTCCACGTGATGACGGATACAGTGATTTCAGAAGTATCCACCTCAGTTACAGTCTTTTCAAAGGTCTCTTCCCTTGTAGATTCTATTTTCAATCTGTCGGAAGCGTCAGATAAACCCGTTCCACTAGCACGAATTTCATCGTGGAAATCACTCCTAGATTCCTGTTGGCTGTTAGAGTCATTACTAGCTTCATCGTTATCATTATCGTTACCAGAATCAATGGGCGTAGCTGATGCATCCTCAACTACTTTTCTACTTTCATATTGGAATTTGTCATCATCAGAATGGTCATCGTCTGATGTATCGTCTTCTTCATTGATGTCATTTCTTCTTTCCGCGTCCTCTTCAAGCTCTTCAGAATCTGTAGCATCTTTCAATGCATCATAGTCCACAGTACTATTGACATTTAAGTCATCGGAATATTTTTGATTTTCATCGGTACAACCTTCACCAGTTTTGGAAGAATCGCCATCAGAGGAGGCGCGCTCTTCATCAGCATTATTCGTATCGCTGAGACAAATCGTACTCTCATCGCTTCGGACAGATTGATCTTTTTCAGACTGTTCATGTTCACCAACCAGTGATGATAGCTCAGTTTTAGAATCTGAAATCTGGCGACTGTACGGTTTTGTCTCTAGATCTGAATCGTCGTCGCTAGTTTGGGAATTGTCTAGTACTTCGTCAGCGTCGCCATCTTCAAAAGACTTCAATGAACTATCATCCTCGTTCTCATCATCTAACGTTGTTTCCAATATCATAGATTCTTTCATATTAATTGAAATTATTGGCTCTTCTTTCTCGTCATCAGCGCAGGTTTTAAATTCTTCGACGTCCAAACTTGAATCAACTTGCGGAACATCCCTCTTCTCAGTCTCATTTTCATGCACAGTCACTTCTTCCAATATGAAAATAGCCTCAGATACTCGAGAATGGAGTTCATCCTCCTTACTTTTGTGAACTTCTTGGTCTACTTCATTGGAACTAGAAACTGAATCTTTCTCCTCAACGCTTGTCTTGTACGTGGCATATTCTTTAGTATCTGAGACTCCTTTGGATTCTAAGTTATCATGTAATAGAACCTCGTTTTCCTGATTTACTGGATGAATAGACTCTTGACTTTCCGTTTCATCCAGTTGATCATCCAATACGTTATCTATTGCCACGACGTTACTTTCGTTGTCTACAGTCTTCATATCCACTTCGATAGAAGCATCAGTTTCAGCATCAGTTTCTCTTCCATCCTCCTCCTCATCTTGTTTCGAGTCCTCAATCGTAATTACAGTCTTTATAGCATCCACTTCGATAGAAGCATCAGTTTCAGCATCAGTTTCTCCTCCAACTTCCTCCTCATCTTGTCTCGAGTCCTCAATCGTAATTTGTTCTTCATTACGAACGGAAGCCATAGCCCTACGCTCATTTTCTTCAATCCTCAATGCCAATTCAGCTTCAAGAACTACCGCTGCGTCTTTCAGAATGAGACCGGGACTTGATTTCTCTTTCTGTTCCTTTGTATCAATCTCACTTTCACGATCCTGCTCAGCGACATGACTCTCCACCATACTTTGAATATCACCACCATCACCATCCTCTAATTGATTTGAAACAGAATCATCTGTAATATTTACAAATGTTTCAGTAACATTTTGCACCTGTATGGATACATCCACATCATGACCATCACGATCTACATCTTCCTTTTCGTTCCTGGAGCTAGTATCGACTGCTTTTGTAGAAACACCAGAGCTCTTCCTTTTTCGCTTCTTTGTTTTCTTCTTCATCTTTTGCTTCAGTGTTGGTTCATTTACACCTGGTTTTGTCATTTCAGTATTCAATGGTACTACAGTTTTATTATTCTCCGTGTTACCTTCATCAAGAAAACTATTCTTATCATCCATCTCATGTTGGAGTATATCCTTTTGCCTTGTCTTGGAAGTTGTTGTCGACAGTTTCGTCTTCTTCTTCTTCTTCGTCTTCTTCTTCTTTCCATTGTCCGAACTTTTCGCATGAATGGGCTTCAACTCTTTGTCACAAGCATCATCCTCATCTAAAAGATTCTGTGATCTTGCACTTTTCTTCTTTTTCTTCTTATGTCTCGTCAATGTCCTTGTTCCCTTGCCAGCAGAAGATGATGCTGGCGATGTATCATCTACCATACTCGTAGTTCTAATGGTTCCTCCAATGGTTTGAGTCTTGTTCCCTTTCGACTTTTTCTTTCGTTTTGGTAGTGGTTCTTGTATCTTGTTATGATCCTTGGTGCCTCGACCTTTAGTATTACTCCTATAATTACTAGTAGCTCCAGTACTAACACTAGATGATGATGACAACCGGAGAATAGGAGTCTTTTTCCCTAAAGATTTGGCTGCATCACCGTTGTCCTGATTGGACGATGGAACGGATGGTTTCACATGACTTTGACCTACTAACTTCGCATTACGATGACTTCTTCTCTTCTTAGTCCTCTTTGGAGTTTGTGTTAAGGATCTTTGATGTAGAGATTTCGAATGGCTCTTGGAGCTTTTGTGTGTGGTCTGTGTGTTTCCCAATCCAACAACAGACACTTCTTTCGTATCATCATCATCACCGTCACTGTTCACGTTACTTCCTCCACGAAGGTCAATCATATTTTCATCTCTGATTCCAATGAATGGAATAATTTTCGTCGAGGTGGGAATTGTCTTCTGACATTGATTCGAACATCTTTTGAAAAATGCAAGATTGGAACTTTTCAGACGCTGCAGGAGATACGACGAGGACTGACTTTGATCCACCAAGGACGACAACCACAACAGAAGAAAACATAACAATCGATTCATATTTCGAGAAGTAAGTCAAATCGAATCGGTGAATATGTTTCCGAGGAACAAGTCGAGAAGTTAGTTATAGTATTAGACTTTATATATTGACATCGCTCCGTTGTCTGTTGTCTGTCGTCTCTCTCATCCTCTCGTGCGTTAGAGAGATCACCTCTCTGTATCCGCATCGGGTTCATAAAACGGTTTTCAAATTTTGATACCATCTATCTACTACTTATAGTACCTGTACATTCATTGATTCATGTCCTCTTGATATATTTATAACAACTACATTGTTGAAATACATAATTTACAATACATTCCGTAGGGGGAGTGAAGAAAAGGAGACACATGCGGTTTGACTTTAAAGACGATGCATCCCCGATTAGAGTGGTTGCAAACGCGCGAAAATTTGATATTTGCTCGGTTTCAAATTTGCTCGGAGCAAATTTGCATTTTTGAGCGCGAAAATTTCGTCTCAAATTTGATCATTTTTCTGGTTTTGTCAAA
>Ga0213868_10003489_pt1 | contig 14656 bp, 13 predicted proteins | sample PICome_9_FD_160087 | JGI IMG/M metagenome (GOLD analysis project Ga0213868, IMG submission 160087) | Coastal seawater microbial communities near Pivers Island, North Carolina, United States - PICO127 | ecosystem: Environmental > Aquatic > Marine > Coastal | place: USA: North Carolina...
AGTTAAGGCAATAGCGTTTGCATCTTCTTGTATGGCCGTATTAACAACCTGCTCAACACTTCTGTCATGCCCTAAATGTATCACCTCAACCCCTGTAGACTGTATGATACGGCGCATAATATTTATAGCCGCGTCATGGCCATCAAATAAAGAGGCAGCTGTAACAATACGTACTTTGTATTTTGGGCAATAAGGTGTTTGATGTTGCATTATGGTTTTATAAATTATGGGTGCAAAGTTAACGAAAATTGAGTTTTGGAACTAAAAAGGGGAGCAATACCTCTAAAATTAAGAATCTAGGGTAAAAGTTATGGTAATATATTTTTAACAATTCAATAAAATTACATAAATTGTACCCTTACAATATTTTTTAAAAACAATTAAAACAAAAATTATGAAAAAAATTTACATTTTAGCTATTGCAGCTTTCGCATTCACCCTTAACATGAATGCACAGTTCACGGATGATGCAGAAAGCTACGACTTAGGAGATATGGGATCACAAAACCTTGACGTTTGGGGAGTATGGTCTGGATCACCAAACCCTGCTGAAGATATTGATGTTGTTAATGATTTTGCATTATCTGGATCACAATCTCTTTATGTTGATGATACGGGCGCAATGGACGTTATGTTATTAACACAAAACTTAGATGCTGGACAATGGACATTACAATTCCAAGCATATATTCCTGCAGGTAGAGGAGCTTACATGAATATCCAAGGAGAAACAGAAAACGAAGGTGCTGGAAATGGTGGTTCTGGAGTATTTAACTCTAGTAACTTATACTTTAACCAAGGAGCAACCAATGCTGGTGTATTTCTTGATGAGGCTACAGGTGAAACTGAAGAATATCCAGAAGATGCATGGTTTCCAGTTACAATTGCCTTTGATCTTGACGCTGGTACTCCAACATACCACATATCTATCAACGGCAATACCGTTAACGACGATCCACAACCATTCGCTGCAGATGCTATCTTAGGAGGTCTTGACCTTTACTCTATTGATGCTAACAACGAATTATACGTTGATGATGTAATCTTCGCAGAAGGTTCATTAGGTGCTGATGATTTTAACGCTGCTGTATTTAGTGTATATCCTAACCCAGTTGTGAATACTTTAAACATCCAAACTGCAGATACGGTACAAAATGTTACTGTATATGACGTACTAGGAAAAGTTGTAATGAATGTTAACCCAGGAGTAGTATCTCCTTCTCTTGACATGAGTTCATTAAACGCTGGAGCTTACATAGTAAATGTTACTATCAACGGTACATCTAAAAGTGTAAAAGTTATCAAGTAATTTAAGTACTACACAAAAATTTAAGGTCCCTTACAGATGTAAAGGACCTTTTTTTTACCTCAAATTTTAAAGTATTGCTTAAACTTAATATCCAAGAGTACCAACTATTATAAAGAAATCAGTGATTTAATGGAGGGTTTTAAAATAGGAAAAAGCATCTTGCAATCTTGAGCCATACCAAGAAAAATAAGTGCCATCAACAAGCATCACCTGTTTTTTGGTAACATTTTCTAACACCTTTACATGTTTTTCGGAAAATGGAAAAGGCTCTGATGACAGTAAAATAAGATCTGCCTGTTTTAGATCTTCTAAATCCACTTCTGGATACCTAGAAGTAGGATTTTTTGCTATGTTTTCAAACTTATTAATACTTAATAAACTATTAATAAAGGTATGTGCTCCTGCTACCATAAAAGGCTTCTGCCATATAAGATAGGCTACTTTTTTTAGAGATTTTTTATCCATAAAATCTTTAAATGAATTAAACTCTCTAGTAATGTTATGTGAAATCTCAGTGGCATTTTTTTCTTTTTGAAAAATACTACCAAGCAAAGAAATCATTTCAAGAGCATCATTTATGGTGTATATATCACTTACCCAAACGGGTGCTATTTTTGCGCAAGAAGCTACTATCTCTTTCGTATTCTCTTCCTTATTGCAAATAATAATATCTGGCCTTAGGTCTTTTATGGTATCTATATGTATGGTTTTTGTACCACCAACGATGGTTTTCTCACCTTTTAGTGAATCTGGGTGGGTACAAAATTTAGTGATTCCTACTACTTGTTTTCTTAGCCCTAAATCAATGAGAAGTTCTGTTTGGGACGGCACCAGTGATACGATACGTTTGGGGGTTTGTAAAAACTCAAAAACAGTATGTAACTGATCTTTACATTGCATCTAAAATAACCTGCATTTGTTTTTGTAAATTCTGTGTAGCATTGGCTGCAGTATCTGCAAAATCTAGACCAGATGATGCGTAAATAATACCGCGAGAAGAATTAACAAGCAAACCAACATTGGCATTCATACCATTGGTGCAAACATCTTGCAAATTACCTCCCTGAGCGCCCACTCCTGGAACAAGCAAAAAACTATCGGGCACTATTGCGCGTACCTGGGCAAGATAGGTTGCTTTGGTAGCTCCAACCACATACATTAGGTTTTGAGAGTTATGCCATGTAGTTGAAGTTTTAAGTACTTGTTTATACATTTGTTCTCCTTCAGAAATTTTAGTCTGAAAATCAAAAGCACCTTTGTTTGAAGTAAGCGCTAGAAGTATGGTATGCTTATTTTCAAAGGCCAGAAAAGGCTCTACAGAATCTTTTCCCATATAAGGTGCCACCGTTACAGCATCAAAGGATAAATCTTCAAAAAAAGCCTTAGCATACATACTTGAGGTATTGCCTATATCTCCACGTTTTGCATCTGCAATGGTGAAAATCTCTGGATACTTTTTATTTAGGTATTGTATTGTTTTTTCAAGAGCTCTCCAGCCTTTTAAACCATAGGCTTCATAAAAAGCAGTATTGGGCTTATAAGCAACCGCAAGATGATGTGTTGCATCAATTATTTGTTTATTAAAAGCAAAAATAGGATCCTCTTCTTGCAGTAAGTGCTCAGGAATCTTGTCCATATCTACATCTAATCCTATGCATAAAAAGGATTTTTTTTGATGTATTTGGTCTACCAATTCTTGAGTAGTCATAGGGTGTGTGTTTTAGAATGTATCTCCAGATTCTTTAAGGCGCTCTGTATTATCTACCAGCTGTAACTCATCAACAATTTTTTGAATATCTCCATCTATAATATTGCTCAAATCATAGAGCGTTAAATTAATTCTATGATCTGTGACACGCCCTTGAGAGTAATTGTAGGTGCGAATTTTTGCACTTCTATCTCCACTGGTTACTTGCGACCCGCGCTTTAGGGCATCTTCTGCATTTTTTTTGGCCAGCTCTAAATCATACAATCTAGAACGCAACACTTTAAATGCTTTCTCTTTATTCTTATGCTGAGATTTTTGATCTTGACACTGCGCTACGAGCCCCGTTGGCGTATGGGTGAGCCTAACGGCAGAGTAGGTGGTGTTTACAGATTGGCCACCAGGTCCAGATGAACAAAAATAATCAATCCTTACATCCTTCATCTCTATTTGCACATCAAACTCTTCGGCCTCTGGAAATACCATTACAGTTGCTGCGCTTGTGTGAACGCGGCCCTGGGTTTCTGTTTGAGGCACACGCTGTACACGGTGTACACCAGCTTCAAATTTCAAAGTACCATACACATCATCTCCAGTGATCTCTAACTGAATAGCCTTATACCCTCCAGAGGTTCCTTCACTAAAATCAACAACACTTGTTTTCCAACCTCTATTTTCACAATATTTTGTGTACATCCTATGCAAATCTCCAGCAAAAATACTTGCTTCATCTCCGCCTGTTCCGGCCTTTATCTCCATTACTGCATTCTTTGCATCTTCTGGATCTCTGGGTATTAACATGTATTTAATTTCTTCTTCAAGAATCGAAATATTTGATTTTGCCTCATCCAATTGCATTTTTGCCATCTCCACCATATCTGCATCACTTCCATCTGCTAGAATTTCATCTGCTTCTTCGATATGATTGGTTGCCATAATGTACAGGTCCCTCTTTTTCATAAGGGCATTCAAATCCTTGTACTCCTTATTGAGCTGAACATATTGCTTTTGATCGCTTATAATATCTGGCTGAATGATCAAATCACTCACCTCATCAAAACGATTTTTTACTATTTGAAGTTTTTCTAGCATAGGAGTTTAATTCTGGTAAATTTACAATAAAAATGACGAACATTTTTAGTACTCGAAGGTTCCGTAAGGGCTCTTTATAGTTAATTTTTTGTCTTCAGAGGCCTCAACCCTTCCAATGATTTGAGCAGGAATATTAAATGATTCTGAAATTTTAATAATATCAGCGGCAATCTCTTGATTTACATACAGCTCCATTCTATGACCCATATTAAATACCTGATACATTTCTTTCCAGTGGGTACTACTTTCTTTTTGAATTAATTTAAACAAAGGCGGCGCCTCAAAAAGATTGTCTTTCACAATGTGTAAGTTCTCTACAAAATGTAGAATTTTTGTTTGCGCACCTCCACTGCAGTGAACCATACCATGCAAGTGCTGTTTGTTACACTCTTGTATTATTTTTTTTATTACTGGGGCATAGGTTCTTGTTGGAGATAAAACTAGTTTTCCTGCATCAATAGGAGATCCTTGTATGGTATCTGTCAAGTTTTTTGAGCCAGAGTATACTAAATCTTCTGGCACGGCATGATCATAACTCTGCGGAAATTTCTTAGCTAGTTGTTTTTCAAAAACATCGTGCCTAGCAGAGGTAAGGCCATTGCTTCCCATACCACCGTTGTACTGAGTCTCATAGGTGGCTTGCCCAAAAGAGGCCAAGCCTACAATTACATCACCGGCTTTAATATTTTTATTATCAATCACATCACTACGCTTGATTCTGGCAGTAACTGTTGAGTCTACAATAATAGTACGCACCAAATCGCCAACATCTGCGGTTTCTCCTCCTGTAGAGTGAATCGTAACACCAAATTTACCAAGCTCTTGAATTAAGTCTTCTGTACCGTTTATAATGGCAGATATTACCTCACCGGGAATCAGATTTTTATTACGACCAATGGTAGAAGACAGCATGATGTTATCTACCGCTCCTACGCAAATAAGATCGTCAATATTCATAATAAGGGCATCCTGAGCAATACCTTTCCATACAGACAGATCACCGGTTTGCTTCCAATACATATAGGCCAAAGAAGATTTTGTGCCCGCTCCATCTGCATGCATTACCAAACAATAGTCTTCATCTGAGGTTAAGTAGTCTGGCACAATTTTACAAAATGCCTGAGGGAACAACCCTTTATCTACATTTTTGATGGCATTATGGACATCTTCTTTTGATGCAGACACGCCTCGCTGGGCATATCTTTTTGAAATATCTTGACTCATGATTGAATTTTCTGGTAGCAAAAATACAGATTATAAAAAGCACATCAAAGAGAGGTTTTAATTAAAATTATACTTTGTTGGACAACAGGACAAAACAGTGCTCAAGAATCCTAAAAGTGCCCACAAAAAAGCCCGCAATAACTTGCAGGCTTTGAGTTTTATTTGATAATTATTACATTATCTAGTAAATAACAATTCACGGTATTTTGTTAATGGCCAGATCTCATCATCTACTAATAGCTCTAGCTTATCACAGTGGTAGCGAATTTCTTCAAAATAAGGTCTTATTTTATCACAATAGGCTATTGCACGCTTTTGGGAATCTTCAATTTTATTGGCTTTTTTACGCGCATTAATCATATCTGTAATACCACCATTTATGCTTTCAATATGGCTACTAATTGCTTCAATTAAGTACATTTGCTCTTTTGCAAGTTTCTTGAAATCTTTACCATAGATGTCTTTAATACCTTGAACATTTTCTATGAGAATATTTTGATATTTAATAGCTGTTGGTATTACGTGATTTCTTGCAATATCTCCCAACACTCTTGCCTCTATCTGAATATGCATTGCATACTCCTCAACTTCAATTTCATGACGGGCTTCAATCTCAATTTTATTCATGATGCCAAGGCCCTCATATAGAGCAATAGTTTTCTTAGATACTTGCTCTTTTAAAGCTAGCGGAGTTGTTTTATTATTACTCAAACCACGTTTTCCTGCTTCAATTTCCCAAGCTTCTCCATAGCCATCACCCTCAAAACGGATACGTTTTGAATCTTTAATATATTCTCTCAATACATTAAAAATAGCATCGTCTTTCTTCATTTTTTTACCCTTAATTAGGCCATCAACCTGCGTTTTAAACTCCATTAACTGCTTTGCAACAATAGTGTTTAAAACCGTCATTGGTTTTGCACAATTTGCCGTAGAGCCTACTGCTCTAAACTCAAACTTGTTCCCTGTAAAGGCAAATGGTGAGGTACGGTTTCTGTCTGTATTATCAAGTAATATTTCTGGTATTTTACCAACTACATTTAATTTAAGGTTTGTTTTGTCTTCTGGTGATAATTTACCGTCTTTTACTTTTTCTAGTGCATTTAATACGTTGGTTAACTGCGTACCAATAAAAACAGAAATAATAGCCGGTGGAGCCTCATTGGCTCCCAAACGATGATCATTACTTGCACTCGCAATAGCTGCTCTTAACAACTCCTCATACTCATTTACAGCCTTGATTGTATTTATAAAGAATGTCAAAAACTGTAGGTTTTTCATTGGTGTACTCCCAGGGCTTAATAGATTGACACCCGTGTTAGTTGCCAAAGACCAGTTGTTGTGCTTTCCACTTCCATTTATACCAGCAAATGGCTTTTCATGGAACAATACTTTAAAGTTGTGTCTGTCTGCTACCTTAGTCATCACATCCATAAGTAGTGAGTTGTGGTCTACCGCAAGGTTTGTTTCTTCAAAAATAGGCGCTAACTCAAATTGGTTTGGTGCTACTTCGTTATGACGGGTTTTAACCGGGATACCTAGATACATACATTCTGTTTCCAAATCACGCATGTAGTTTAAGGCGCGCTTTGGTATAGAACCAAAATAGTGATCATCTAATTGTTGCCCTTTTGCAGAGCTGTGTCCTAATAGAGTTCTACCTGTAAGGTTTATATCTGGTCTTGATTTAGCCAAAGCTTTATCAATCAAGAAGTATTCTTGTTCCCAACCTAGTGTTGGATTTACCTTTGTTACTGATTTATCAAAATATTTTGCCACATCTGTAGCTGCCGCGTCTATGGTTTGTAATGCTCTTAACAAAGGCGTTTTATTATCTAGAGCTTCACCTGTATATGAAACAAAAACTGTAGGTATACAAAGAGTGGTTCCATAAATAAATGCGGGAGAGGTTGGATCCCAGGCCGTGTAACCACGAGCTTCAAAAGTATTTCTAATACCGCCGTTTGGAAAACTTGAAGCATCTGGTTCTTGTTGTACAAGCTGTCCTCCTCCAAATTTCTCTATAGCTCCGTCTTCCGTAGTTTCAAAAAAAGCATCATGCTTCTCTGCGGTAGTTCCAGTTAAGGGTTGGAACCAGTGCGTATAATGAGTAGCTCCCTTTGCAATAGCCCACTCTTTCATTCCTGTTGAAATGTGATCTGCAATTGCTCTGTTAATTTTACTACCATTTATAACTGCGTCCTGAACGCTCTTAAATGAATCTTTAGTCAAGAATTGACGCATGGCCGCATTGTTAAATACGTTTGTTCCAAAAATATCTGAACGTCTCTGGGGCTCTTGAACGTCGATGACAGGACGATTAAATGTTTCTTTGATGGCATGAAATCTTAATGTTGACATATTATATGCTCTTTTACGTGTTTATTATTACTAAAATTCAAAATTATAGCACAAAAATACATTTTCACATCATACACCCCCCTGTTTTTAGTTAAAATTATTAACAAATTACTATTTTAATCAACACACCCCCCTATTTTTTTATTTTAGGTATCTCTAAGTCTTATTTTTGATTTTAATTTAATAATAGCATACTGCAAGATCTATTTTTCGCTTTCTCACCATAAAGTTAAAAATTGTACTTTTACAATCTCATTATTATCACTATGGAATTACTTGGTATTACAGTTGTACTTTTACTATTAGCCGTTGCTGGTATTGCTATAAAAATTTGGGCAAAAAAAGACGGAGAATTTGTAGGAACCTGTGCAAGTCAAAGTCCTTTTTTAAACAAAGACGCACAACCCTGCGGATTTTGCGGTAAAACTCCAGACCAGTTTGACACCTGCACAGAAGAACAAAATTAATTTTTAACGTTTAAAAACTCGAAGTGTTTTTTCACCACACTTAGATGTATTTTTGATTACAAATCAAATTGTTATCTTTATTTAAAATCGTTTTTCAAAAACTACACCGTGGAAACAGATAAAACAGGTATAGACATTCAAGTAGCTAATGCAAAATTAGGCAAGCAATCTGCATACAATTTTTTATTAGATCGGTTTTGGAATCAAGTGTATGGTTTCCAAATTAAACGCGTGGGAAACGAATTTGAGGCTGAAGATATTACCATAGAGACCTTTGCAAAAGCATTTGACAAAATACATTCTTACAAACAGACCTATGTTTTTAGTACATGGCTTATTGCCATATCTAAAAACATACAGATTGACAAGACTAGAAAAAAAAATGCAACCCTACACACGCAGGCAAACATCGCAAGTGATGCGCAATTAAAAAGTGTGGCAGATGCAAACCCAACTCCAGAAGACGTGTTAATTACCAAGCAAAATTTAACACAACTACTGCGAGACATCAAGTTATTAAAACCTGCCTATCAAGAGGTGATTCAGTTACGGTATTTTCAAGAAATGAGCTACAATGAAATAGCACAAAAACTTACCGAACCCCTAAGCAATATTAAAGTTCGTTTATTGCGCGCAAAAAAACTACTAGCAGAAATTATCTTAAAAAATAACAGTCTATAAACTACACTAATGCAGTTTGCTTTAGACTGGCTTTGTTATGCATCTTGCATCTAATCTTTCTGATTTTTTTAACGTATGTAGGTCTTAAAAAGACTACACTATTAATTTTGTATCCGTATCTTTGTATTCTATGAGCACAGAAACCTTAGCACCACAGCAAAGAACTCCAAAACCTAAATGGCTTCGTGTAAAGTTACCTACTGGTAAGAAATACACTGCCCTTAGAGGATTGGTAGACAAATACAACCTGCATACAATTTGCACCTCTGGAAGCTGCCCAAACATGGGAGAATGCTGGACAGAAGGAACGGCAACATTTATGATCCTTGGAAATATCTGTACACGCTCATGTGGTTTTTGTGGGGTTAAAACAGGAAGACCAGAAGATGTAGATTGGGATGAACCAGAAAAAGTGGCTCGATCTATAAAAATCATGGGCATAAAACATGCGGTGGTTACCTCTGTAGATCGTGACGATTTAAAAGATATGGGGTCTATCATTTGGGCAGAAACCGTAAAGGCGATTCGGCGCATGAACCCAGAGACTACCCTTGAGACATTAATTCCAGATTTTCAAGGAAACACAACAAATATAGACCGTATAATAGCAGTTAAACCTGAGGTAGTGTCTCACAACATGGAAACTGTTAAACGATTAACACGTGAGGTCCGCATACAAGCCAAATACGAAAAAAGTTTGGAGGTATTAAAGTACCTTAAAGACAATGGCATAAAACGCACCAAGAGCGGAATGATGCTTGGTCTGGGTGAAACGCAAGAGGAAGTAATTCAAACCATGAGAGATCTTCGAGGGGTAGGGCTAGATATACTTACCATTGGGCAATACTTGCAACCTTCAAAAAAACACCTACCTGTTAAAGAATTTATCACGCCAGAACAATTCAAAAAATACGAAGAAATTGGTCTTGAAATGGGCTTCAGACATGTAGAGAGTAGTGCACTGGTTCGATCTTCTTACAAGGCACAGAAACACCTTACTTAAAATACTATGGCAATAATAAAAGTTGGTATTAACGGCTTTGGAAGAATTGGCAGAAGGGTCTTTAGGTTATTATTACAACACCCAGGTATTGAAGTTGTTGCCATTAACGATATTGCAGATGCTAAAACACTCAGCCATCTTTTAAAATACGATAGCATCCATGGGGTACTTCAAAAAAAAGTAGAGAACACCCCCCATAGCATTAAAGTGGATGATACATCATATCCTTTTTATTCACAAACAGCCATCTCAAAGATACCCTGGCAAGGGGTAGATATTGTTATTGAAGCCACCGGAAAATTTAAAACAAAACAAGCACTTGAGCAGCACATTTCTAGTGGTGCGAAAAAGGTAATTCTTTGTGTACCCCCTACAGATAATCAAATCAAAATGATAGTAATTGGAGTTAACGACCACAAGTTAACACCAGAAGATTGTATTATTTCAAACGCATCCTGCACTACCAACAATGCTGCTCCTATGCTCAAACTCATTAACGATGCGTTTCAAGTAGAACAAGCCTATATAACAACAATACATTCCTACACAACAGATCAAAGCCTGCATGACCAGCCACATAAAGACCTTAGAAGAGCTAGAGCGGCTGGGCAATCTATAGTACCCACGACAACAGGCGCTGCAAAGGCGCTCACAAAACTTTTCCCTGGTTTAAACAATGTTATTGGAGGATGTGGCATACGTGTTCCTGTGGCCAATGGATCTTTGTGTGACATTACCTTAAATGTTAAAAAAGAGAGCTCAATACAAGCAGTGAATGCTGTATTTGAAAAAGCGGCAAAAGGGCCCTTAAAAGGGATTCTGCAATACACCCAGGACCCCATTGTATCTATTGACATTGTTGGAAACTCACACTCTTGTGTTCTTGACTCAGAAATGACCTCTGTGATTGGTAAAATGATAAAAATTATTGGGTGGTATGATAATGAAACAGGATATTCCTCAAGAATTATCGATTTGATGTACAAAATGTCGAGGAAATAGCTATATTTACCGATAAACTACATTTATTGATGAACAAGGTACGTTTCTATTACTTACAAATAGTGGTTGTTTTCACTCTTTGTATCTCACCTTTTGAGTTTTCGGCACAAGAGGAAGATACAAATAATCTGCAACCAATTGTTGTCGAAATCCAAGAAGAAAAGCTGCCCACAGACCAGGAACTTTCCGATAAAGAAAAATCTGAGAGTTTCAATGTAATTACAAACGGGCTTAGTATAGCCATTATCGCAATACTTTCTTTACTAACCTTATCACTCTACAAAAACAACAACCTTAGAGCCAAGGCAAACATCTTGTTAAAAAACAAGAACACAGAGTTGCAATTAGCCAAAGAAAAAGCAGAAAAAGCATCCTTAGCCAAGGCACAGTTTTTATCTACCATTACACATGAACTTAGAACCCCTCTCTATGCCGTGACAGGACTTACCCATTTATTGATGGAAGAAAACCCTAAAGAATACCAAAGAGAGCATTTAGAATCACTTAAATTTTCTGGGGAGTACCTGCTGTCTCTCATTAATGATATCTTAGACCTAAACAAACTTGAAGCAAACAAAGTAGAAGTTGAAAAAACATCATTTCATCTTAAAAAAAGAATTAATGATGTGCTCATTGCCCTAAAGAAATCTGCTAATGACAAACAAACAACCCTAAGAGTGGATTATGATGATAGCATTCCTGAAAGCCTCTCTGGTGATCCAGTAAAATTATCACAAGTTCTAATTAACCTTATTGGTAACTCTGTAAAATTTACCCGAAATGGCGAAGTTGTAATTCGAGTTAGAAAAATTGACCAATATAACAATAGCATAAAACTCAATTTTGAAATTGAAGATAATGGTGTAGGAATCTCCATAAAAAAACAAAAAACAATTTTTGAAACCTTCTCACAAGGGTCCCTTCAGATCAATAGAAAATTTGGTGGTACTGGTCTGGGACTCTCTATTGTAAAAAATCTACTTGAATTGATGAACAGTAAAATTAAACTAGAAAGCAAACTAGGACAAGGGTCAAAATTTTGGTTTAACCTAGATCTTGATATTTCAGATCAAAAAGTATCACAACAAATAAAAAGTGATAAAAAGAAGTTTATTGATCTGCAATACCTGGTTGGCAAAAACGTATTGGTGGTTGAGGATAACAAAATCAACCAAATGATTACCAAGAAGATTTTAGAAAAAAACAAGATGGTATGTCAAGTGGCAGACAATGGCACAGATGCCCTGCAACTAGTAAAAGAAAATGATTTTGACATTGTGCTAATGGACATACACATGCCCGGAATTAGTGGTATTGAAGCTACTCAAAAGATACGAAGGTTTAACAAAGAACTTCCTGTTATTGCCTTAACCGCTGTTACTATTGATGAGAATATAGATGAGTTTTTCCGTGTTGGATTTAATGAAATCATACCCAAACCCTTTAAGCCAGAAGAGTTTTTTGAAAAAATATACGACACCCTCAAACTAAATAAAAAACAGAATATCCCTACCCCTTCATAAGTGTTATTGCCTCCAAAATAGTTTCTTTAAAAAACGGTTCTTGTTTATTTAGAATAATGGTCTTTATAGGTAAATAATACAGTGCATATTTCCCTAAAGGAACCTGCAAACGCATGTAATCCTTCTCTGTAGTTATGATCAACTCTTCTTTTTGTAGTGCAGAGATTTCAGATGCAGAAAAATGATGATGATCTGCATATTTTTTATGGGTAAAAGAAAAACCTTGCTCTTTTAAAAACAACACTAAAGGAGCTGGATTAGCGATACCTGTAACAAGAGTAAAGGACTTATCTTTTAAATAGGATAGCGGCAAAGATTCGCTAACTCCCCTTAGGGTATCTGCATATCCTATTTTTGAAAAATATACTTTTTGATGTGATGCTAGGTTAAGCAAAAACTTAATTTCTTGCAATTTGGCATACGATACTTTTTCTGGACACTTTGTAACTACAATAACATCTGCCCTGTAGGCTCCTTTTCTTGATTCACGCAAATTCCCCGCAGGTAAAAAATAATCTTCAAAAAACAAATCATCAAAAGCTGTTAATAAAATAGAAAAACCCGGAATTACTTTTCTGTGCTGAAATGCATCATCTAATAAAATAACATCGGCCTTGGGTAGTAATATTTCAATGCCTGTTTTTCTATCCTCACAAACCGCAACTATAACTGATGGAAACTTTTGTTTAAATTGCATGGGTTCATCTCCAGTTTGAGAGGGTAACTTATTTGTTTGAACCTCTAAATAACCTGAAGATTTACGACCATAACCTCTACTGAGCACCGCAAGATCGTGCGTGTCTTTTAAATATGTTATTAAAAGCTCAATCATTGGAGACTTACCCGTTCCACCTACAGATAGATTTCCTACGCAAATAGTTGGCTTTTTATAGGAAACACCTATAAAACCAAGCCATTTTTTGTTGTATAGGAAATTCCGGATTGTAACAACCCAACCATATATTATGGCAAAGGGAAACAATAATTTTCTTAAGCGGTTCATGCAACGAAAGTAGTAATATGTTTGGGAAATGCTCCTTAAAAATTAAAATTTCAGAAAAAAGAGAGATAAATTACAACTCAGATTCTAGTATATTTACGAAATAGTATGTGATTGATGACAACCTAAAGCAAAGGTTGCTATCCTAAAAAAGAAAGTTATGAAAATAAAAGAAGTTATTACAATACTAGATGAGTTTGCCCCACTTGCATATGCAGAAGATTTTGACAACACGGGTTTATTAGTGGGAGACCAAGAGGCGAGTGTAACAGGCATACTTGTAACCCTAGACACCCTAGAGAGTGTTGTAGATGAAGCTATCGAGAAAAAATGCAACCTTATTGTTAGCTTTCATCCCATTCTATTCAAGGGATTAAAAAAAATAACAGGAGCTACTTATGTAGAGCGCGTGGTTCAAAAAGCGATAAAGAATGACATTCATATTTTTGCAATACATACTGCGCTAGACAATAGCTTTGAGGGAGTAAATGCCCAGATATGCAATACCCTTGAGTTGGTACATAAAAAGATTTTAATCCCTCAAAAACAAACCATCAAAAAACTAACTACCTACGCGCCCTCACAGGTAGTAGAGAGTATTAAAAAAGCATTGTTTAGTGTGGGTGGTGGCACCATTGGAAACTACCAAGAGTGTAGCTTTACCTCTCAGGGCACCGCAACTTTTAAAGGCAATGAGCACAGTAATCCCGTAATAGGCAGCAAAGGCGTCAACCAGACTACCTCAGAGGTTATGATTTCCATGACTTTTGCAAAGCATCTTGAAAAAAATATAATTAGCGCATTGCATGAGGCCCATCCCTATGAGGAAGTTGCCTATGAAATAACAACTCTTGACAACAACAACCAACACATAGGTATGGGCATGATTGCAGAGCTTGAAAACCCAATGGAAGAAGATGCTTTTTTAATGTATTTGAAAGAAAAAATGAACACTACATGTGTTAGACATTCAAAAAAAACAAATAAACCTATAAAGAAAGTTGCCGTTTTGGGAGGCAGTGGCAGCTTTGCAATTAGAGATGCAATTGCTCAAGGAGCAGACGCATACGTAACCTCTGATCTAAAATATCATGACTTTTACACTGCAGAAAACAAGATTCTATTGGCAGATATAGGCCATTATGAAAGCGAACAATACACAAAAGAGCTTTTACATACTTATCTTACAAAAAAAATCACTAATTTTGCAGTCGTTTTATCGCAAATAAACACAAATCCAATTAGCTATTTTTAATGTATGGCAACAAATAAAGAAATTTCTGTTGAAG
>Ga0213868_10003493_pt1 | contig 14651 bp, 9 predicted proteins | sample PICome_9_FD_160087 | JGI IMG/M metagenome (GOLD analysis project Ga0213868, IMG submission 160087) | Coastal seawater microbial communities near Pivers Island, North Carolina, United States - PICO127 | ecosystem: Environmental > Aquatic > Marine > Coastal | place: USA: North Carolina | collected...
GGAAATCTGTTTGAGCAAGGATGAGGGATGCTTGTTTCTCGACTGCTTGCTTGGTAGTTGGAATCTTGCTTCTTCTTTGGTCCGGAAATTAATTTCAGTGATTCGGGGACACTGATCCGTGTTAATAACATTTGATTAAAAATGGGAATAGAGAATTACATGACACGAGTGAGATTGATTATTTTTTCTATATTGGTCACTTTCGTTAATGCTTCGATTATTTTTGCGGAGGAGCAGGATCAGTCTATTCCAGTTGACCCTAAGTTGGTGGCTCTCAATAAAATCCGACCGGTGCTAAAAACCGTGAAAAAGTTTTATCCAGAGGCTTCCTCTATTTTATTTATGCAGAATTTGCATTTTGAGGATTCAACCCAACTTTATGTCGAGAGCGCAATCACGAAGCTTCAAGTCGTAGGGAATTCTTTCTTAGAGGGCGTGCGCGGCCCAAAGGCGAAAGGTGGTGTGTGGTGTGATATTTTTTTGTTGAAGGGGAGTAGTAGGTCGTATTCGCGAGCTGAAGGTGCTGTGAAGCGTAAGCATTTCGTGGAGCATAAAATTTATCAAGACCTTCATGGGATCGATCATCACCTGCACGTGACCCTGCGTGTGCCTAAGGGAAATGCGAGTTCAGAATTTGTGAAGGAATTTACGTCTCTCATCCGTTCATGCAGTCGTGATTTTGTGACCGACAAATAGTTTGTTGCAGAACTTCGCTCAAACTAGAAAAATAAGAAGCTTGCCAACACCTCAAGCGACCGCGTTTCTCTTTTTCTTATAAAGAAAGCAGAATGACATCGCTTTTGTTTATGTTAATTAAAAGCATGTCAGTATACAGAACTGCTATGGGCTTTATTATCGGCACTTTGCTTTTTTCCACTTCATTTCTTCTTTTTGCGGAAAATTGGCCTTCTTGGCGTGGGCCTTCCTACAGTGGAAGTCGGACTGGGGAAAATTACCCAACACAATGGAGTGCCGATAAGGTTACTTGGAAAGTTGAACTCTCTGGAAAGGGGGCTTCTTCGCCAGTGGTTTGGAAGAACCGAATCTTTCTGACCGCACCTGCTGAAGGCGTCGATACAGCTCTGGCGTTTGATCTAGACGGGAAAGAGATTTGGAAAACCGAGTTCGGTGCTGAAACCAAAGCCAAGCATATGAAGCTTGGCACTAGTAGTAATGCTTCACCAGTCACTGACGGGAAGGGGGTTTTCGTTTACTTTAAGAGCGGCACTTTTGCGGCCCTCGAAATGGATGGGACGATCCGCTGGAAACGTAACCTAGCCGAAGAATTTGGTCGGCAAGATCTGTATTGGGATCAGGGGAGTTCTCCGGTAATCATCGGCGATTTGGTCATCCTGCCCCGTCTCCATGCTGGTGATTCTTGGGTTGCTGGATTTGAGAAATCCACTGGCAAGATTCGCTGGAAGCAGGAACGTAACTTCGAGGTTCCTGCTGAGAATGATAACGGTTACACCACTCCGATTCCTATTCTTCATGGCGACCGGAATGCTTTGCTCGTTTGGTGTTCAGACCACTTGACCGCCTACGCAGCTGACAATGGTTCTTTGCTGTGGACATGCGCTGGTTTCAATCCGAAAGGAAAGAAGCTTTGGCCACCAATTGCAACGCCGGTGGTTGCGGGTGATATCGCGGTTGTTCCGGTGGGTCGCGATGATCGAAAGCAGGCTGAGGTTCATGCGGTTCGCCTTGGTGGGAAGGGAGAGGTTACGCAGACTCACCGGGTCTGGGATCACAGCGACTTTGGCGTATTCGTTACGAGTCCAATCGAGTATGAGGGAAAGGTCTATTTGCTTCGTCACAAAGGTGAGGTGGTGTGCTTCGATCCGAAGACAGGAAAGCCGTTCTGGACTGCCAAGTTGCCAAAATCTCTTATTCCCTACTACGCCTCTCCCGTGATTGCTGGTGGTATTTTTTACGCCAGTCGCGAGGATGGCGTCGTGTTTTCGGCGCGGGTGGGCGAAAGCTTCGAACTTCTTGGTGAAAATGATATGGGAGAGCAAATTCTTGCGACTCCCGTTCCTTTTGATGGGAAGCTGCTAGTCCGTACTTCCAAGAGTCTTATTTGCGTTGATTAAGCTAGGCATTTTAATTATTGCCGCGATGTTTTGAGTTTAGTTCTCTCGTTTTGTTTTCGTCAGATTTTGCACCGCTACTAGCGATCACCACGTTGCACTTATTCTTCTTTTTGAGAAATTAAAACTGGAACAGAATATTTAGTTAATATATTTATAAGGTGCTTTCTATTAGTGGTTTAAGCTTAATAAGCTTCTCGGTTATTAACAAAATTTTGTGGACAAGTAGTTTTGAGTTGTTCAGATATTATTCACACCTATTTAGATCGTCATAAGTTTGCGGGATGGCGTTCTTACGAAGAAACTAAAAAGCCACCTATGGACCCTCAGTTATAGAAATGGCATCTAAGATTTTTTGAGTTAGGACGCTAAAGCAGGTCAATCTATCCCCAAGTCTAAATCTAAGATCGGAGATTCTGAATTTGCTAAAGAAGTAAGGCAAATTTTGGAGGATTATGGCCTACATCTGGAACATCTTTTTTTCTTATCTCTGCCTTTTGGTCCTCTTCTGAAGCCACTCTGTAGAAAGTCTCTCAGCTTCGACGATCTGCTCTTTCGATATTCTCTGACGAATAATGTCTCTGTGTGCTTCAGCTCTCTCTAAGCCTCCACTCGCTGCAAGATTTGACCACATATAGGCTGATATGTCATTTTGTTGAACGCCATTACCTCTATCATACATGCGAGCTAAGCTCAGTTGGGCGCCTGTGTTTCCTTGTTCAGCCGATTTGTAATGCCATTTAGCGGCTTCGCTGTAATCCTGTGGGACGCCATGTCCCACGCTATATTTGAGGCCCAATCTATACTGGGCATTTGAATCCCCCTGTTCAGCAGCCTTGCGGAACCATTTCACGGCTTTGGAGTAATTCTGAGGTACCCCTTCACCGTTTTGATACATGATGCCTAATTCATATTGTGCCGTCGGGTCTCCTTCTTCAGCAAACTTATGCGTATCGTCGGTTTTACAGGAGACAAGAAGTATGATCGGAACCAAGGCAATGATAGCGGAAAACTGAAATGAATTTATAAACACCTGTCATCATATCGCAGATGATTACCTCTCAGTATTATAATTTAGGCGTGGTTTATAATGCTTTAAAGGCGCTATCTCGTGATAGTCTACTAGACTTCGACGAGGTTACTCCGCCACTCGTGGCCTGAAATCTTTTGATTTGCAAAGATAATTCACCTTGGCTTTTGAGTCAGCGTGGAATTTTAGAGATCCCCCGCGGCCCTATTCGGAAAGGCGTTTTTCGAAATCAGGGATGGGGCTCAAAGTGGGTTCGACCTAATGAGGTTGAAATAGGGGTTGACTGAAATTAAGGTTAGGGTATCCGCAGATCTCTTTAGCATTCTAACTGATTACCTATCAAATCCTCCCTAGCGATGGCCCCATCAAAAATCTTATCTTGTTTTGTTACCTCACTTTTCATTGTGGCTCTAAATCAGACGGTCGCGGAAGCCAGTCAGGTTGAGACGCGAGTGGTCAGGACCTCGATAAGCGAGGGCATTATTGATTTATCGGTTCGTCTCTCTTCTTCGCTTGATTGGAAAGATGAAAGTTATCGTTCAAAAAAGGAATTTACAATAGATGCACCGCCGGGGATTCCAAATCCAGGGACAACAAGGCATCAATTACAATGGAATAGCGATGGGACCTTTGAATGGTTTCAGTTTGATTATATACAGGCTGGCACCTACAGGCTTATAGAAGAACACACGATCGAAGCACGTCTTTTTGGAGGGCAGATCCTTCTTGGTTCTTTTGACCCGATATCAAAGGTTCTGAAATTTGATGGGTTAGACTATGTTGCTGACTTTTCTATTCCAGATGTGACTGTCGAAGTTTCGGGAGATCTAAGTGAATGGACTAAGGTCGAACAATTGGAGGAAATCTCCCAAGATTTTACGGAGGGACATACGCTTTCAGTAAGGTTTAAACGGAGAAAAGTTGGCTCAGAATACTACAGGGTGAGAATTAATGGCGGAGCTACGCTTCCGGTCAATATTAGCAACGACGGGCCAGAAACTTTTCAGCTTGATCCATTTGTTCTCGAAGAAGCTTCGCTAGACGATTGTCTGCTCACGCTTGATGTTAATTACGGTGGAGGTTGCAAAGAACATGAATTCGAAGTTTTCATGAGTCCGTCCCTTTTCGATGAATCGCTTCCAGTACGGGCCAATTTATGGCTTAAGCATAATGGCAATGGCGATTTTTGCCGTGGGCTGGTATCAGACAAACTTGTGGTCGATATCACCGCCGTGATTGAGCAGTATCGTGCGCAGTACGGGCGAGATGATGAAATTATCCTTAACGTCCATGGTTATTTTTCTGATAAGCCGAATGTTGTAAAGGTCGTGAGATACTCACCTTAAGGAGGATGTGGTCAGGGGAATAGGCGTTGAGATGTAGGCCCACCTGGTGGAGTGAATCGGAATTCAGTGAGTTATAAATACGGACAAGAAAAATAGGGGGTGGATCGAATAGGGGAAGAAAACCCATTTGCTGATTAAGCAGAGCGTATTTGGGTAAAGAGTGCCCTTATAGTCGAATCCTTTTAAGGGATAAGAACAACGTAGAAACGCTTTTTGGTTTCAATAGGAACACCGACTTCAGTGAACGAAGTGGTTGTTTCTCCCGCAGCGGCAGCAAAACCGTCGTCCAGTTCTTCCCACAAGTCTAGGTTGCCTTCGCTGAGGTCGTCACTTGCCAATATACTGTAGGTGCGGCCTTCCTTGGAATTCCACGTAACGGTTACTGCTTGCGTTTGCCCCCCTGGCTCAACCTCGGTGCTCACTGCAATAATTTCGAGTGGTTTGGCATTTGCTCCTCCATCAACAAGGAGAACAAGATTATCGATCCCAAGGTTCATGCTTGATCCACCAGTGCGCCCCATCACTTGGACTCGGAAATCTTGCAGGTCCATCTCTTTAATCTCGAAGTCAGTATAGATGTTTTCAGCCTCTCCCTGACCGTTACGGTCAGTATACATTGTGACATCAACGAGGGCGGTATTGGTTCCAGAATCACGGTCGACATCAATCGAGAGCGAGGCCCAAGAATCAGTTGGTAAAGAGAATGGAAATCTTCCACTCGCATCAATTCCATCCCAGGTAATTGAGGCTTCGGTTGATTGGAAGGTCTTGAATCCTACTCCAAAAGAGTTATCCACAGTCCCATCCTCTTCGTTTCCGATACCCTGAACCACACCAGAATCGCCATTGTCGGCGGTGGAAAGAAAATTGATTCCCCAGCCATCTGCTGCAACTGCGCTCGCGAGGAAATCCATTGTGAAGGAGAAGTTTTGCCAACCCGTGTAGTCCTCTTCGGATTCAAAAGAGATGTAGTTTCCCAAGTTACCTATTGTCTGTAGAAGCTGGTAGTAGGCTCCGTCAGATTCGGCGTTAGCAGCTACGAGTCTCCCGACAGGCGCCCCTCGAAGTGCCTCCTCGGTATACTTTTCACCGGCATCATCAAAGTTGGCGATAATCCCGTCGCGTGTTCCTGTTGTTTCAGCTTCCGTAGGATTGCGACCAATGGAAACTTCGATCCCATCGTTCACACCATCGCCGTCGGTATCGGCAATATGTGGGTTAGTTCCAGTTTGGTCAGCATCTACAAAATCAAGGAGAGGGTTTTCTACGCCATCGAGGAGGCCATCATTATCGGAGTCAGCATTAATAGGACTCGTTCCAGTTTTGCTCGCGCTTACGAAGGTCCCACCACCATCCTCGACCTTGTCACTTAGGCCATCAGAGTCGGTGTCCGCTAAAGTTGGATCGGTCTCCGATTGGAGCTCCCCAAGATTATTGAGCCCGTCATTATCAGGGTCACCGTTGGGGCCATTTTTGATGTCGACCGATCCGTCATCATTGTTGCTCAAACCATATTTTATTTCCCAGATATCTGGGAGACCATCCCTGTCTGCATCACTCTCACCCTCTTGAACAACTCGGAAGTTGCTTACGATTAGCTTACCATTAAGAGTCGAGGTTGAATCAAAGTTTTGACCACCGATACGGAATCCAAATTTATCTCCTGCTTTAACGATAACTTGTTGGTCAAAGCCGTTGAAAAAATAATTTCCTGAGGTGGTAGTGAGATCGACAGGGCTTTCTATGACCTCGTCGTTTACCATGATTCGAAATTCGGCAAAGGCCTGCCACCAAGCGTGCATCCCGTTGAATTCCCAATCAAAAGTAATTTCTGCATCGTTCGCTAGCGTGATAGTGAAGTCTGCGGTGCGGTTGCTCACCCCGCCACCGGGTAGGCTAACATCGTAAGTGAATTCAGCGCTCTGTGCAGCACCATCAAGGTCGCTTTGGAACATGTCCGTAAAGCCGTCGGAAACGACTTGGTCGGTCGCAAGAATTTCGGTGTTCTCCCAGTTTGCGATCTCAAATCCGTTGGTGAATCCAATTGTTTGAGCATGAGCGCTAGCCCCCAGCGCGCTCAGAAGGATAAGGAATAAATTAGGTCTAAAACGTTTAGTTTTACTTATCGACATAGAATAAGGAGTATGAAACGCCCGTAAAAGTAGCAAGCTTGAAGATGGGCTGACAATTATGAGCCAAATTTATAGGCATCGTAGCATAACACGACATAACTATTGATAATACAGATGATTAAATCACCTGCGCCTCTGCTCTCTTTTTGGGCCAGAGTGGCAGCTTGAACAGAACTATTTCCGAATACAATAAATGCGAGCAGAGGTGCGGATGAGAAGGTTTTTACCGGCAATTGCAGGAGTGGCCATTCCCATATCATCTTCGGCCAATTGGTTGGTATGCAAAAGTTTGAAGCTCTTACCAGCTTCACAGACATTGGTGCCTCCGTCTTCGTTGAAGCAGAAAATTTTCCCGTGATATGCCCAGGGTGATGCGGTGAATCCGGTGGAGCCGGGCAGGCGTTGTTTGCCGTATATCGTAGCTCCGGTCTTAGGGTTTAAGGTGGAGAGGTAGCCACGGTCGAGCAGGACGTAAATTTGGTCCCGATAAAGAAGAGTGGAGGGGTTGTAAGGAGCCGCTTTCCAGTTGCTCCAAGCGATGAAATCATTCGAGGTTTCTTTTGAAGTGACCGATATATCACCCTTAGCGCCAGGTCTGATTGCGTAGAGCGGGCGCTTGCTGTCACCAACGTATCCGGAGGATATGTAGAGAAGCCCGTCGTGAGTATAAGGTGTAGCAATCGTAATGCTGGACATTCCCTTGAAAGACCAAAGTTCCTTTCCGTCCAGATCGTAGGAACGAGTGCGGCCGGAGCCCGCTACGATGATTTCAGTTCGTAGCTTGTTTTCCCAAATGTAGGGATTGGACCAATTGGATTTTTCGTCACGAGAAGTTTTCCAGATTTCTTCACCAGTCTTTTTGTCTAATGCGATGAGATAAGATTTTTCTTCATTGTCGTTGACGAGATAGACGCGGTCTTTGTGAAGGATTGGTGAGGAAGCCGTTCCCCAACCGTAGCGAGTTGGATAAGCTGTGACTTTGTGGGACCAAACGACTTTTCCTTCGAAGTCCATGGCGTAGAGTCCCAAGCTGCCAAAGTAACAGTAGACAAGTTCGCCATCAGTGACCGGGGTCTCGGAGGCGTAGGAATTCTTGAGGTGAATAGAGGATTTGGGCTTCCCTTTGTGAACGTCTTTATCCCAGAGCATTTCGCCAGAGTCGAGGTCGAGGCAGATTACTTTCCAAAGGTGAGTAGACTCGGGGATTTTAAGACGGTTCCCACCGAAATAGAGTCCCTTTTTCGGACTCTCGCTTTCGCCCTGGTTGACAACAGTCGTTAAAAAGACCTTTTTGTCCCATACGATGGGGGAAGACCAACCACGACCAGGGATATCACTTTTCCAAGCAACGTTTTTAGTAGCCGACCATCTGTCGGGGAGATCTGGGTTTTCAGAAACTCCACGCGATTCAGCACCTCTGAAAGATGGCCAGTGATCTTGACCTGAAATTGGTAAAACGAGGATGATTGATAAAATGACAATACGCACAAATCAAAGGTCTCCCAAATTGAACGATTCGTGAAGCCGAAAGGTGAAGAAAGAGATTTTGCCTTGGATAGTTAGGCAGAAAAGTTAGACGATTGTGTTTAAAGAATCACTTTCTGGATCTTAATACCTAGGGGTCTTCTTTTCGGGCGGAAGAGCACTCCTATTTCGGATCTTCTTTGAGCAAGAAATACCGATTGGCCGCAAGATTTTTGTAAATTTGTGTTTTTCCTGAAGGCCAACGGACTTCAAGGCGATCGATTTCCTTTGCGTCTCCAAGTCCCAGAATGATTTCTGCTGGGCCCTGTCCCATAAAACCGTTTTGAGGAAATAAGTCCCGGATCAGTTTTTGTCCTTCCACAGTTGCCGTGAGCCGTGCGCCAATCCCGGCACGATTGCTCCCAGATCCCTCAAGGCGGATGCGGGAAAAATTGGCCTTTGGAAAACGGTTGAGGAACAGCCGCAACGAGCCACCTCCGACCGAGCCAACAAGTAGGTCAGTGGCTCCATCTCGGTTAAAATCTGCCGCCACGACGCTGCGAGAATCGGAGTCAATATCTGCACCTGAGGCGAACGAAACATCGATGAAGGAGTTGCCATCGAGGTTCAGGAAAGTGCGATTGCGCTCAAAGGAACTTAGGTTCTCACGTTCGTTTGGCATTTGAAAAGGGTTCTTGGTCCAGAACTCGCCTGCTTCTTCATCGATCTCACCGATCGCTTCAAGCTGGCTGAGTCGATTATGAGGCTGCGACACGACAGACCTCCATAGACAAGTTCATCCGTCTGGTTTGCTGCGATCAAAGCTTAGAAATCCGGTTGTCGCGTGGAGATCGAGTAGTCCATCGTTATCAAGATCTGCGATCGTGGGCGCGTAGGCCCATCCAATATCGTTGATGCCCCAGGATTCGCTCTTCTCCGTGTAAGGCCCGCCTCTCGGGCCGCGTTTGTAGAGCCGGTTGCCAGCGCAAGCGCCCTTGATTTGCTTGTGAACCCCAGGCTCATAATCATCTTCGGAGACCTGGGCGATGATACGCCGTCCCATTTTCGAATACATGTTGGCGACATAGATCTCCGGCGAGCCATCATTATCGAGGTCTCCGCTAGCAACCCCCATGCTAGTGGCAAAGTCGGCAACATCGTTCTGTTTTGCAATTTCCTCGAAGCTACCATTGCCCTTGTTTCGTAGCAGGTTGTTCGTGCCAAAATCATTGGCGACGTAGAGATCGGGCAGAGCGTCGTCGTCGGCGTAGAGCCAAGTCGCAGCGAAGGAATTACGCTTGCCCGCGCTAGCTTTGCTTTCTACCGAAACATTCTTGAAGCGACCGCCACCGAGATTTTTCCACAGCACATTTGGGGCGCCAGAAATGTCATCGCCGACCCAAGGTAGCGGCTCTTCCCCGGCCGTAGTTCCTTGGTAGAGCACATAGAGGTCGCACAGGCCATCTCCATCGTAATCCGCAATGCTACAGCCCATCGGAGCCCTTGAAAATTTGAGACCCGATTCAGTGGTGATCTCTAAGAATCTTTTTCCTTCGATGTTTCGATAGATTCGATCGCCGAGAATCAAGTCAGGGAAACCATCGTTGTCAAAGTCCAACCAACAGGCCAGCGCTCGTTCCGCCTTGGTTGCCATCATAGGAAGTCCAAAGGCTTTGTTCGCGACGGCAAAGCGCTGACCCCCTAGCGACTTGAGCAGCGCCGTTGGTCCGCGCACCGAGGCGATCGCAATATCTAGGTATCCATCTCGATCGAAATCTTCCACTGCGAATTGAAAACTGTAACGTTGGGAGATCTCCTCTTTAGGCATTTTCCAGTTGTCGGCCAATGGCAAGCGATGCAGCTGACTGGCTTCGGTCACTTCCTCCATCAGCATTTGTGGGGCACTGCGCTTGGTTTCGGACAGAACTTTCCAAGAGGAAATTACGGCGCCAGCGTTAAAATTTGAATTTGATTTCGTTCGGAAGCTGACGATGTGCTCCGACTCGAGCGCAACCAACTTCGCTTCGGCACTGCGCCCAGATGCCGTTAGCAATAGCCGTGTCTCCCACTGTCCCTCACCAGCGGTCGCGATCCTTAGAACACGCAAGTTTAGGGCCTCGATCTTATCCAGCAATCGAAGCTGATCCAACAAGGCGGCAGCCACATCTTCGGCGTTTGCGGGTTTCTCTCCAGCGGTGCGGCGAACTTCTTCGACATTGCTTTTAATGAACTTCTCAAACGAGGCCTCGGCGGGGATTACCGTGCCCGAGAATTCCTTGTGAAAGGCCGCTGCGAGAACCCCTGCATCTTGTTTACGCAAGCCATCCAAAAACCACTTCCCAAATCGCTTCTCGATTTTAAATGTGACATGCTCGGAATCCCAGATCTCTTTTTGGCGCTTTGGATCGAGCGCTTGCCTAGCCTCATCCAAATTCTGAGCAGATGCCATGAAAGCTAATATGGGGATCCAGATGAGGATGCGGAGGTGTATTGACGCTTTCATACTATGTTTTAAAACGGCCCTAATGCTGCCTGATTCATCCAGCTAAAACCAGCTCGAACTATCTGCCCCCAATTACTAACTTAAATTAAGGAGAGAATTCACCTTCGAGGAAATGCCATGGGGAGTGTCGCAATTTCACGAAAATTAAAAAGCGGAGCCGCCCTGAGGGTGACTCCGCTTAAATGATTATCTCGTTTGAGCTACTTCTGGATCCGGAAGAACCCACGCTCAGAGCCTGGACCCCCGATTAGCGACACTGGGAATGTGTAAGTGGTCGAATCGCCCTCATCCGCCGGGTAACTGTCGTTGAGATCAGTGTCCCAATCAAAAAGGTCCTCGGAGTAGTAGACGCCGTAGGTTTGCCCTTCTTTCGACGGCCAAGTTAGCGAAATCGTATCGTCCGAATTATCGTCAGTCCCTTTGCTATCGTAGGTGATATCTGTAATAGCAAACTGGGTTCCACCCCCAAGCAATACCTCGATACTGGATCCTTCGCCAGCCGCCCATATCTCAGCAATCTCATCAGCTGATAAAGCGCGTGCCCAGATTGCAACATCGTCAATCTTTCCATTCCATCCACGGCCGAGGGCATCTGGATTTTCGCCAATGCGCATCCTGTTAGCACGGTTGCCGAGAGCTGCTCCTGTATTGGTTCCAACCTCGACGCCGTCGATGATAAGGGTTGTGGTTCCTGTGCTTCCATCGGTAACCCCCACCACGTGGTGCCATGTCTCTGGTTCACCACCGATCGTGATTGCGGTTCCGTGCGCCGAAGCTTCGCCGACACCACCTGCCCAAGAAAATTCCTCGGGAACATCGCTACCACGGCGGTGGACGCGCCAGCCGTTACCCTCACCCTTGGCAATTAAGCACTGCCAGCCAGTGGTAATGGAAGCAGCGGTGCACCAAGCCGAGACGGTCATACTTCCGTCCGTGAAGTCGAACTCGGACTCATCGCCACCGGTGATGATGACGTTCTGGGTCCCATCAAGGTTGATCGCGTTACCGAACTTGCCTGTTTCAAATGGGATTACACCGCCGTCTTCGGTCCCGTGGTTGTCATCGGCCGCATCCAACAAATCGGAGTCGAGTGGCCAGTAGGAGACTAGACCGAATTCAAAACCTTCGCCGCTGGACAATGGATCGTCGTCAGCGCCATCGGGAACGGTGTCGCTATCTGTGTCAGGATTGAATGGATCGGCACCAGCGGTGAGTTCGGCGCCGTCTCTCAGACCATCGCCATCGGTGTCAGCATTGAGTGGATCAGTGCCCGTATCAGTAACGCTCACAAATGTTCCCGTTCCTGACTCGACTCCGTCGACCAGGCCATCGCCATCCGTATCCTGCACGTTTGGATTAGTGCCGCGCTTAAATTCTTCTAGATTTAAAGATCCATCGTTGTCTGCGTCCTGACCCGCGTCAGAAGCGAGTAGCGGATTGAGTTCGTTGTCGACCTCGTAACCGTCAGGGATCTCGTCGTCGTCGGAATCGGGATTGAGCGGCAGGGTATTTGCAGCGATCTCGGCGCCATCGTTAAGGCCATCGTCATCGGAGTCAGCTTTGTTCGGGTTCGTAGCGTGGGTATTCCTTTCGGCACCGTCAGTAAGATCGTCTCTATCACTGTCGCTCTTCAAGGGGTTGGTTGAATTTTCACCGCTGTTCCACTCCTCAAGGTTGGTAAGCCCATCGTTGTCTGGATCCTCCGCGGAGTCATCGATCTCGGGATCGAGACCGATTGCAGTTTCCCAACCATCGTCCATCCCATCACTGTCTAGGTCATCGCCGGTTGCTGTCGAGAATGGGATGGCCCCTTCAGCAAGAGCCGTGATCTGCTCCTGAGTAAGGACTGAATCCCAGACCGCAAATTCATCAATTAAGCCATTATACCAAGCTTCACCGCCACCGCCACCATTGTTGCCTTGTCGGCCACCAACGATGAGGTTACCGGATCCGTTTGGACCAGCTTTTGAGGTCGGGACGCCGTCTTCTACGCCGTTCAAATAAATCGTGCCAAGGTCGGCTTCGCCGTCATAGACAAAAGTCGCGTGCACCCAGTCGGTCGCGTTTAGAAGAGTGTCGCCGTAATGGTCGTTGCCCCAGTGTGCCTGATGAAGACGTCCATTGTTGCGCAAACCATTGTGGATTCCTTGACTTGATTGCCCGACAAAAAACCGGTCGCCGCTTAATGAGGCGGCGTCAGGCTTGATCCAAGCCGCCATTGTGTAGCTTACCGCATCTCCCGCTCCTGCGCCGTCCCGGTTGCCTAATAGTAAGGGAACATCGAAGGTTGGGATATTGAGGATGCCATTGGTAAATTGCGCGGCGCCAGATGGGGTGGATCCTCCCGGGGCACCCTCTTCGCCAAAGGTAACGGAGTTGACTACGACGCCATCGTATCCGTTGCCAGTTTTGTCGACGGCTGCCGTTGCGCCGCTTGCCTCGTCTAGAGGGAAATAAAGTAAAGGCTCGGGGAGTTGTTGCCCGAAGGCCGTGAGTGCCATCGCTGAAAAAACCGCAAGACTCGAAGTAAGAGGCCTAGAATTATAATCTAATATTCGATTTGATAGATCTCGAATCTGGAGTGTTTGTTTTGAAGTTGTCATAATGGAGGAGGGGCGACTTACCGAAGGTAGCCAAGGGTGTCCATCAAAAATCCATTAGTTAATTTGCTTAAACAAAAAGACAGGGTGAGAGAAGCCGGGCAGTGTGCTGTTTTCGGGCGCAAGAGCGCTCCTATTTCGGATCCTCGTTGAGTAAGATATACCGATTGGCAGCAAGATTGTTGTAAATTTATCTACTTCCTGACGTCCAACGGACTTTGAGGTGGATGTAGAGAAATCGACTTCGAGTTATAGGAAAGTGAATTTATCCTCGAAGGAACAAAGGCCTTTTTATCGATCTCAAGGATCGGTGCCGGAATGATTTCGATAATTAAAAAGCGGAGTCACCCTGAGGGCAACTCCGCTTAAATGATTATCTCGTTTGAGCTATTTCTGGATCCGGAAGAACCCGCGCCCGGGGACGGGATCTCCGATAAGCGACACTGGGAAAGTGTAAGTGGTCGAATCGCCCTCATCTGCCGGGTAGTTGTCGTTGAGATCAGTGTCCCAATCGAAGAGGTCCTCGGAATAAAAGATGCCATAGGTTTGCCCTGCTTTCGACGGCCATGTCAGCGAAATTGTATCGTCCGAACGGTCATCAGTCCCTTTATTATCGTAGGTGATATCTGTAATAGCAAACTGGGTTCCGCCTCCAAGTAATACCTCGATACTGGCACCTTCGCCAGCTGCCCAAATCTCGGAAATCTCATCAGCTGATAAAGCGCGTGCCCAGATTGCAACATCATCGACTTTGCCATTCCATCCGCGACCGAGGGCGTCTGGATTTTCCCCGATGCGCATCCGGTTGGCTCGATCCTCGAGAACCGCCCCTGGCTTGCTCGCGACTTCGACACCGTCAATGTAGAGGGTCTCGATTCCTGAGACGCTCTCGGTAACTCCCACGACGTGGTGCCATGTTTCTGGTTCTCCTCCGACCGTGATCGCGGTTCCGTGCGCTGGGGTATCTCCGACGCCGCCTGTCCAGGCAAATTCTTCTGGAACATCGCCACCACGGCGGTGCATGCGCCACCCGTTACCTTCACCCTTGGCGATTAAACACTGCCAGCCAGTGGTAATTGAGGCAGCGGTGCACCAAGCCGAGACAGTCATACTGCCACCCGTGAAGTCGAACTCAGACTCATCGCCACCGGTGATGATGACGTTCTGGGTCCCATCAAGGCTGATCGCGTTACCAAATTTACCTGCTTCAAATGGGATCACGCCCCCGTCTTCGGTCCCGTGGTTGTCATCTGCCGCATCCAACAAATCGGAGTCGAGCGGCCAGTAGGAGACTAGACCGAATTCAAAACCTCCACCGCTGGCTAATGGATCGTCGTCAACGCCATCGGGAACAGTGTCGCCGTCTGTATCAGGATTGGATGGATCTGTCCCCGCAGTGAGTTCGGCGCCATCCTTTAGGGCATCGTTATCGGTATCCGGATTGAGTGGATCAGTGCCCGTATCAGCAACGCTGCCAAATGTTCCC
>Ga0213868_10003495_pt1 | contig 14644 bp, 14 predicted proteins | sample PICome_9_FD_160087 | JGI IMG/M metagenome (GOLD analysis project Ga0213868, IMG submission 160087) | Coastal seawater microbial communities near Pivers Island, North Carolina, United States - PICO127 | ecosystem: Environmental > Aquatic > Marine > Coastal | place: USA: North Carolina...
AAGATCACTTGGCGTACGCCCATCCCGATGGACCGCCATTTCACCGCCGACAAATCACCGCCAACATAGTCCATCAAAGGTGCAGGCATTGTTTTGGTGCCTTGACGGCGCGGTGTGGCGGGTGCGGGCTGTGCCAGTTTGGCCATTGTTGCAGCCAAACTGTCGTTAGACATGGCAACCGTATCGCAATCGCCCAACAAAACGCCGCCAACCGCGTCAAACGCCCCCAGCCGCGCTTTGCAATCGTCACAAAGCGACAGGTGGACCGCCAACACGAGGTTGAATGCCTCGGGTAATTGGCCGGAGGAGTAACCCATCAAGAGTTGGTCTGAGATATGGTGGCGAATGCTCATAAAGTGTTCTTTCAGCTCATCTTGTGGCGCAGACGCTCGAGCGCCAGCCGAATACGGGATTTTATCGTACCAAGCGGCAGGCCGGTTTCGGCGGCGATTTCGCTGTGGGACAGGTCGGAGAAATAAGCGCGCTCAATCAGTTCGCGTTGCTTTTCGGGCAACAGTGCCATGGCTTCAGCCAATCGGTCGGTGTCTTGCGACAGTTCCAGCGCGTCATGTTGATCAGGTTCTGCCTGCGGACCCCAAGGCAGTTCCTCAGGCTCTGGCCTGCGCGACTTGCGCAAAGCGTCGATGCGGCGGTTGCGGGCGATGGTAAACACCCAAGTCGTAGCAGATGCGCGGCTGGGGTCGAACAAATGCGATTTTTGCCACAGTGTGGCCATGACATCTTGGGCACATTCCTCGGCCAAGCTGGCGCTGGCACCGGACTTCATCAGGAACCCTTTGATACGCGGGGCGAAATGCCGAAAAATCGCAGCGAAGGCGTCTTTGTCCTGATGGTCGCGGACCCGAAGGATCAACACGCCCCATTCATCTTGAACAGCTTCACCCGACACAGACAGCCCTTTCTGGTGCTGCAAATCAGCCCCACCCTGCGCAGCATAGGGCTGTGGCAGAGGGCGTGCATCCGATTTTTGCTGTGTCATTGCGTTTATCATGGGGGATTTACGCCGATGCCGTGCATTTGGATCACTTGCGCAATCAAATTTCTTTGGTGAAGCGCCAAAGTTTTTGCTTGGCATCGGGTTGGTGTGCAAAGTGATCCAGTTTTACGGCCCCCCCGTACTCAAAACAATCTGCCCAGACTAAGACGGGATCCAAACTATCATTAAACCCAAAGGAAAATGCTGTATGCCGTTTGAGACCACAGGGCCTGCGACCCGTAAAATTGCTGTGATTGGTGGCGGGATTTCAGGCATGGCGGCGGCGCATTTGCTGTGTTCAGATCAGCAGATTGTATTGTTTGAGGCAGAAAAGCGGCTCGGTGGACATGCGCGCACAGTGATTGCGGGCAAGCGCGGCGATCAGCCTGTGGATACCGGGTTTATCGTGTTCAACCATGTGAATTACCCCAACCTTGTGGGTTTGTTTGACAAGCTGGGCGTGCCAACTGCAAAGAGCGATATGAGCTTTGGCGCCTCTATCGGGGGCGGCCAGTTTGAATATGGGTTTCGTGACTGGCAGGGGCTAATTGCGCAGAAAAGCAACATCGTGAACCCGCGCTATTGGGGCATGTTACGCGATATTATGCGGTTCAATGCACAGGCCGAAACGCTGGCGGGCAATGGAGAGATGACGATCCGTGATTTGCTGAAAAAATTGGGCGCAGGCGATTGGTTCCGCGATTATTACCTGCTGCCTTTGTCGGGGGCGATTTGGTCAACGCCGACTGTTGGTATCCTCGATTTTCCGGCCCGTGCGATGATTGATTTCTTCAAAAACCACGCGCTGTTGGGCGTAACGGGGCAGCATCAGTGGTACACGGTGCAAGGCGGGTCGATTCAATATGTCTGCCGGGTTCAGGCCGCGTTGGAACAGGCCGGGGTGGATTTGCGGCTGGGTGCGCCCGTGGCCGCGGTGCGGCGTGAACCGGGGGCAGCATGGGTGCGTGCCCAAGGGGGCGAGTGGGAGCAGTTTGACGAGGTGATCTTTGCCACCCATTCCGACGATACTTTGCGCTTGTTGGCCGACCCGACACCTACCGAGATGGCAAAACTGGGGGCAATTAAATATCAGCCTAATGATGTGGTGCTTCATTCTGACATCACGATGATGCCCAAACGTCGCGCGGCTTGGGCGTCTTGGGTCTATGTTGAAGGGGCGGGGCCACGGCCAGACCGGATTGACCTGACCTATTGGATGAATTCGTTGCAACCCATTCCGATGGATGACCCGCTGTTTGTGACGCTGAACGCGAATAAACCGATCCGAGAGGAGCTGATCTATGATCAGATCACCTTCCGCCACCCGGTTTATGACCTTGCAGCCTTGGCCGCGCAAAAGGCTTTGAAAGTAGAAAACGGCACCAATGGCACATGGTTTTGCGGCGCTTGGATGCGCAACGGCTTCCACGAGGATGGGTTTGCCAGTGCGGTCGATGTGGTCGATGCGTTGCGCGCCCGTCAGCTGCAGGTCGCTGCATGAGCCATGTGGAATACATCGCGGGGGAAACCTATCACGGCAGGCGCGGGGCGATTGAAAATGCCTTTCGCTATGGCGTGGACTATGTGCTGTTTAACCCCGATGATGCCCAGACCCCAAAGTTGTTTTCGCGCAATGCGGGCAATCTGACCTCGGTTTGGGACAGTGACCATGGCGGCGAACCCAAGCAAGGGCGCGGTGTTGCGTGGCTGCGTGAGGTGTTGGCCAAGCATAACTTGCCGGGCGGGGACTTTGTGCTGCTTTTGGCCCAACCGCGTGTGTTGGGGCATGTGTTCAACCCAGTGTCGTTTTGGCTGTGCCATGACGCGGCGGGGGATTTGCGCGTTGTCGTGGCCGAGGTCAGCAATACCTTTGGTGATCGTCATTCGTATTTATGCCACCGCGATGATCTGGCACCGATTACACCGCAAGACCGGATTGCTGCGCGCAAGATTTTCCATGTCTCGCCGTTTCAACCCGTGTCGGGCGGGTATGAGTTTCGCTTTGATATCAACGCGGAACGGATTGGAATTTGGATTGATTATACCCAAGGCAATGGCGGGCTGATCGCCACGCTGACCGGGCCACGCGCGCCATTAACCGATGCGGCGATTTTGCGGGCCTGTTTGCGCAGGCCGTTCGGGTCGCGCAGGGTGCTGGCGCTGATACATTGGCAAGCGCTGAAGCTGTGGATCAAGCGCGCGCCGTTTTTTACCCGCCCCGAGCCGCCCAATGAGGACGTGTCGAAATGACCGCGCAGCGGAGCCTTTGGCCGTGGTCGCTGTTTGCGGCGCTAATCGCGTCAGCGGGTTTGCCGATCTATATTCACGCGCCGAAATTTTATGTCGATAGCTATGGCGTGTCGTTGGTGGCGCTGGGCGTAGTATTGTTTGGGTTGCGGCTGTTGGATGTGGTCCAAGACCCGGTGTTGGGGTGGTTGGCCGAACGGGGGCGGGCGTACCGCGGCGCGATAGTCGCGGGGGCGGCGATGGTCATGGCCTTTGCGATGATTGGGCTGTTTGCTGTGCCGCCGATGTTGCCACCTTTGTGGTGGTTCGGGTTGATGCTGACCGGGTTGTTTTCGTCGTTTTCTTTGCTGACGATTTGCTTTTATGCACAAGGGGTTGCACGCGCGACCAGCCTGCCCGGCGGGCATTTGCAATTGGCAAGTTGGCGCGAGTCCGGGGCATTGTTGGGGATATCGGCGGCCGCCGTGGCACCCGCTGTGCTGGGGGTTATGATGGCGCGGCCGTTTACCGGCTTTGCCATTGGCTTTGCGGTGCTCTGCGTGGCGGGCGTGCTTGCCATGCAGGCGGAATGGGGAGGCGAACGGGCTGAAACCGAACCCTCGGCTTTTGCCGTTCTGGCAGACCCGATGGCGCGGCAGTTTTTGCTGCTGGCGATGGTGAATGCGGCCCCGGTTGCCGTTACCTCGACCCTGTTTTTGTTCTTTGTCGAAAGCCGGATTGGCACGCCTGATCTGGCCGGACCGTTGCTTTTGCTGTTCTTTTTGGCTGCTGCTGTCACAGCACCTTTGTGGGGTAAAATGGCAGCGCGGTTTGGCCAGCGCCATACGCTTATGGCGGGGATGGTTTTGGCGATTGTGGCCTTTGCCTTTGCCTTGCGGTTGGGGACCGGCGATGTGGTGGCCTTTGCCCTCATTTCGGCTGCATCGGGGGCTGCACTGGCGGCCGATATGGTGCTGCTGCCTGCCTTGTTTGCCCGCCATCTGTCGACGCAAAAAAGGGGGGAGGCGATGGGGTTTGGCCTATGGTCCTTTGCGTCGAAAATCACGCTGGCGTTTGCGGCTCTTACCTTGTTTCCGATCCTTGAAGCCCAAGGGTTTCAATCGGGGCAAACCAATACCGACCAAGCCTTGCAGGCGCTGACTTTGCTCTATGCGGGGCTGCCTTGTGTGCTGAAACTTTTTGCGATTGGGCTACTGGCCCGTACGCCGATTATTGAAGGATAACCCATGACCGTTTTTGCCCTGTTCGCCGGAATTGTGATCGCCGCCGCACTTTACGTTTTGTCCAGACGGTGGGTCGGGTTCACCGCACAGCGGCCCGCCGAATTTGATGGCAAAGGCCCGGCCTTTGATCTGCGCGAGCACCTGAGCGGCCCTATCCAATGTGAAGGGGTGATTTACGGGCCGACCGGGCGCGTGGCGTCGCGTTTTGTGGCCGATATGAACGGGTCTTGGGATGGCAATGTTGGCACCTTGTCTGAGGATTTCCACTATGACAGCGGGCTGACACAGGCGCGCTGCTGGACACTGAATCTTGGCAATGATGGCGGTGTTCGCGCGCAGGCCGATGATATTGTGGGCGATGGGACGGGTGTTGTGGCGGGGCCAAGCGTGATGCTGCGCTACCGTATCCGGCTGGCACCATCGGCGGGCGGACATGTGCTGGATGTGACGGATTGGATGTATTTGATGGAGAACGGAACCATCATGAACCGCAGTCAGTTTTATAAATGGGGAATAAAAGTGGCCGAATTGGTGGCCACGATGCGCCCCAAACCGATGGGAATTTCGGCATGAAAATGTGGCAAGGCAAACGCTATTGGTTGATTGGCGCAAGCGAAGGGTTGGGCCTTGCGCTTGCTCGGCAAATCAGTGCGGCGGGTGCCGAGGTGGTGCTGTCGGCGCGGTCGGCGGCGCGGTTGGAGCAGGCTGTTTTGCAAATGCCGGGCAAGGCGACTGCGGTGGCTGTTGATGTGGCCGATAGCGCATCGGTGCGCCAAGCTGCTGAAGCCGTAGGAGACGTAGACGGCGTGGTGTTTTTGGCCGGGGTCTATTGGCCGATGAAGGCGCAAGACTGGAACGCCGATCAGGTTGAGGCGATGTGTGACGTGAACTTTACCGGCTGCGCGCGCGTGGTGGGGGCGGTACTGCCTGCGATGTTGGCGCGCGGGCATGGGCATCTGGTGATCACGGGGTCGCTGTCGGGGTTTCGCGGCTTGCCGGGGGCGACGGGTTATGCCGCGTCCAAGGCAGGGGTCATGGCGATGGCCGAAAGCCTTTACGCCGATTTGCGCGGCAGCGGGATCACGGTGCAGCTTGCCAATCCCGGTTTTATCCGCACGCGGTTGACGGAAAAGAACGACTTCTCCATGCCGTTTTTGATGGAACCCGAAGACGCCGCGCGCGAGATGTTCGAGTTGATGCAAACTGACCGTTTCAAGGCCAGTTTCCCCACCGTTTTTTCGTGGCTGTTCCGGTTGTCGCAGTTTTTGCCAGATTGGGCCTATTACCGGCTGTTTGCGCCGAAATAGAGGTTAGATATCGGCTGTATAGCTGTCAAACAGGGTTTTTGCCCGTCCCCAAACGCCTGCTGACAGGTCGTTCAGCGTCAAAAGCGAGGGCAGGAGGAGTGAGGCGAAATCCTCGCTGCTTTCCACTGGCAAAAGCGAGGGCAGGTTGTCAATCGCGGTCACATCCAGCACCGGGTTGGTCGCCACGCGCAAGGCAGGGGCGGCCCAATCGGTCGCACGGTCGTACACCTTGATCGGTGAAAACTCGGACGTTGGGTCGCAGGCGATATCGCCAATCACTGACAAGGCGCGGGGGGCGGTTAGCGCGGTTGCAGGCACAAATACCGGGCAACCGGGGCGTGCGAGAATACAGTTCAGAAAAATCTCATGCGCCAAGATCTCGGGGAAGGGTCCACCGTGCGCTGTTTCGGCCATGTCCCATTTGGTGACCTGAACGCCCATAACTGTACATAGATCGGTCGCCCCTGTGCCCACGCGGCCCAAGGCCCCGATGACAATTGCCTGCGGGCGGGCCGGACCAATTGCTGCGAGTTCAGCGCCCAAATCATTCAGCAAGACCTGCTTGTCGGGGTATTTTTGCACTGGCCCTGCGATGCCACCGCGCGCCTGTGCGGCCCAGCATTTCAGCGCCACGGCGGCACCGGCATAGCCTGCCCAGTAGCCAAAAGCCGCGACACGCCGACCGGTATCATCCACCAGATATTCAATGTCATATAGGCTGCCGCCGCCAGCCTTGAACCGCTGCAAAAGGGTGGCCCCTGCGGGTTGGCCTTTATAGGCATGGCCAAACAGGATGTGGCGGTGGGGCAAGGGCGTGCCATCCTCGGGCAATTCCTTGAGGCCGAAGATGATCGCATCGCGCGGCGCATCGGGCCAAGAATTTTCGGTCGCAATTGCGCAGCCCGTGGCGCGGTAGCCCGCAATCGGGATCGCACGGACGGAGCTTTCTTCAACCGTCACCTGAAACCCTGCTGCCAGCATCGCGGCCACGCCTTGCGGGGTTATGCCCACGCGCTCTTCATTCGGGCGCTGTTCGGCGCGGACCCAGATATGTGTCATTGCAAACTGTCCTTAGTCTTGAAGCAAAGGGTTATAGCCCCGGCGGCGCGCGCGTTTTTGCCAGCGTTCGGCGGCAAGGCAAGCATCGCGAAGATTGGAAAACCATGTGACTGTGCTGCGCCCAGCGTGAGCTCCGATCCTACCGCGCTGGCCCCATTCGCGCAGCACCGAGTATTCGCCAAAAAGATTATAGGCCACGTCAACGCGGTAATAGCGGGCATCACCCCGGCGATTACGCCACAAATGGAAACCGATCATTTCCGCCCCCCGGCTTGGTTTATGGGTCTAGAGATACCAGATTAAACCCTGAAAGACAGGGAAAATTGTGAGTTTATGGGGAATTGGATGCAACGCAGACGCGTGATCTGGACGGGGTTGGCTGCTGTGGCGGCGGCAGGGACATATGGGATTTGGCGGAGTATGCAGGCCCGGCCGATGGATTTGGTGGCGTTCGAGGCGCTTTATACCCAGCCTCTGGCAGCCCCCGTCGGCGATTTATCCGTCTATCACCTTGGCCATAGCCTTGTGGGCCGCGATATGCCTGTGATGCTGGACCAGCTTGCTCAGGCGGGGGGGCATGTGGGACATGTTCATGCAAGCCAGCTTGGCTGGGGCGCAAGTCTGGATCAGCACCGCCAAGGCGCAGAGGCTGTGCCGGGCTTTGCACCGGAAAACGCGCATCCGAACCATGTGCTTGCCGATCAGGCGATGGCGTCGGGCGATCATGATGCCGTTGTGCTGACCGAGATGGTCGAGATCAAGGATGCCATTCGGTACCATGACAGTGCGGCAGCGCTTGCCCATTGGGCGCGCGCGGCGCGGGCCGGAAACCCTGAGACGCGAGTGTATTTATACGAAACCTGGCACCGTTTGGACGATGCAGAGGGGTGGCTGACCCGGATTGATGCTGACCTGACCCGCGCATGGCAAGACCAGTTGATGCGGGTCGCAATGGCCGAGGACGGGGTGGGCACGATATACCTTATCCCCGGCGGGCAGGTTTTGGCCGCCGCCGTGCGCGCGATTGAGGCGGGAAAGATCCCCGGCCTGACCAGCCGCGAGGCGCTGTTTTCGCGCGATGCGGCAGGGGGTGTGGACACGATCCATCTGAATGATCTTGGCGCATATATTATCGCGCTGACCCATTTTGCCACGCTGTACCAACGCAGCCCAAAAGGATTGCCGCATCAATTGCGCCGCGCAGATGGGGAGCCTGCGACCGCCTTGCCCGACTTGGCGGTTGAGCCGTTGCAAACACTGGTTTGGAACACTGTATCGGGCTATGCTTTGGCCGGGGTCGCGCAGTAGCGCTGCGTATTTGTGATTGGATTAAGGAAAGGGTGCTGATGTCATTTTTCGCCCTGTTGGCAGATGTCTTGTTTGTAGGCCATAGCCTCGTTGGCCCGTCTTTGCCCCCGATGGTTGAGGCAGGTTTGGGCCAACAAGGCACGCCGGTTTCTGTGGCAGCCCAGGTGATCAATGGCGCGCCTTTGCGGTATAGCTGGGACAACAGCAGTGACGGCGAGCGTGAGGATGCCCGCGCAATCTTGCCCAAGGGTGAAACATCGGTGTTGGTTTTGACCGAGGCGACCCCGATTGCCGCCCAAGTGGGCTGGAACGACACCGCAGGCTATGTTGCCAAATTCGCTGGGTTGGCGTGGGAAGCGCGGGTGGATACCCAAGTCTATATCTATGAAACTTGGCCGAGCCTGAAAAGTGGTCCGGGCGTGGAGATCCCCGATGATCCGGGGGCGGGCATGCCATGGCGCGATCGGTTGAGTGCTGAATTGCCCTTGTGGGAATCTGCGACCGTCACCGCCAATGCCACCCGACCTGTTGGCGCGCCTTTGGTCCGGTTGGTCCCGGCAGGGCAAGCGATGGGGCGATTGGCCGATGCGATTGCGGCGGGTGACATGCCGGGAATTGACCGCATAGAGCAACTGTTCGACGACGATATCCACCCCGATGACCGGGCGCTGTACTTTCTGGCGCTGGTCCATATGGCGGTGATCAATGGCAAAGACCCCAAGGGTTTGCCCGCGAAGCTGACGCGCTCATGGATCAGCCGGGCAGGGGTGATTACCGATGATCAGGCGGCGGCCTTTCAGCGCATCGCTTGGGAGGCCGTGACAGAGTACCGCGCAACCGATGCTGCCCGGATTGAGGCGCTGGCAAGTGCAGCGGCGCGGACGGTGGTGACGCCGTCCGTGACATCAATGGTGTCCGTTTCGGCGGTGCCGTCCATTGCGGAGGGTGCCGAAAGCCTGCGCAACGCTGAAGCACAGGCGGCCGCAACCCCAGCAGCCGATCCGTCGCGGGGGATCACCAACCCGTATTTATCCTTGGGGCTGGCGAGTGTGGTGGATTGGTCGGTGCAGCAGCCTTTTTTGGATGTAATGAAAACCGCGCGTCCGTGGATTGGCAGCCTGAATGGCCAATGGGGCGGCATGGAATATGACGCGCTGAAGGCTGGCGGGTATTTGGATGCGAATGGCTGGCCGATTGCGATGCCCCCCAATGTGAGGGAAATTGCGACATTGATCCTGACCGATTTGCCGGAAGAGGCAGGCATGGTCGCGGGGCGTTATGTGCTGCGCTATGGGGGCAAAGGCCGCGTTCAAATTGGTGGTCGGGCCGAAGGGGTTGAGGCCACACCCGGTCAGATCATGTTTGATTACACGCCGGGGCCGGGCAGCGTTATGGTGACTTTGTCAGGCCTCGACAGTGCTGACCCTATCCGCGACATCTCGGTCGTGCGGGCAGACCGACTGGCTGCCCATAATGCAGGAGCGATGTTCAACCCCGATTGGTTGGCGCGGATACGCGGGATCAAAGGCCTGCGCTTTATGGACTGGATTGAGACGAATAATTCCAAACTGGCGCGGCTGGAAGACCGGCCAAAACCGCAAGATTTCAGCTGGGCCATTCACGGTGTCCCGATTGAGGTGATGGTCGCGCTGGCCAATGAACTGCGCGCCGATCCGTGGTTTACCATCCCCCATCTTGCCGAGGATGCGCTGGTGCGCGGCTATGCGGTTGCTGTGCGGGACGGGCTTGCGCCGGGGCTGAAAGCGCAGGTCGAATATTCAAACGAGATGTGGAACTGGCAGTTTGATCAGGCTGCTTGGGCCGACACGCAATGCCGCGCCCGTTGGAAACTGCGCGATTGCTGGGTGCAGTTTTATGCCCTGCGTGCCGCCGAAGTCGCCGATATCTGGGCCGAGGTTTTTGGCGCTGTGGACAAGGATCGGCTAACCCGCGTGATCGCCACCCAGACCAGTTGGATGGGGCTGGAAGATCAGATCTTGAACGCGCCTTTGGTTGTGGCCGAAGGGCGCAAACCGCCGCGCGACAGCTTTGATGCCTATGCGGTAACGGGATATTTTGCCGCAGGTCTTGGCACCGATGACAAGGCCGACGTGCTGCGCGGATGGATCGTGCAAAGCCGCAATCAAGCGCTGACAGAAGCCGATCAGCAAGGTTTGACTGGCGTGTCGAAGGCTGAGTATATGGACCAGCACCGCTTTGACATGGCCACAGACCGCGCGGCGGCCGAGCTTGAAAACGGTTTTGTCACGGGGCAAGCTAGCGATAGCTTGGTGGCGTTGCTGACCGAGGTTTTGCCCTATCATGCCGATATTGCCAAACAAAACGGGTTGGATTTGATGATGTATGAAGGCGGTACCCATGTTGTTGCCAGTGGCAGGCTGCTGGAGGATGACGACGTGACCGCCTTTTTCCACCATTTGAACTATGCGCCACAAATGGGGGTGCTTTATGATCGGCTGCTCGAAGGTTGGGCTGCGCTGACACCAGCCCCTTTCAACGCCTTTGTTGATCTATATGCCCCGAACAAATGGGGCAGTTGGGGCGGTTTGCGGCATTTGGGCGATGACAACCCGCGTTGGCAAGCCTTGGCCCATGGGTGCAAAACGTGCTGAGCGTTATTTTGCCCGCAAGCAATGAGGCGGGCTATATTGGTCCCTGTCTTGATGCGCTGTTTGCGTCCTCTCCCGTGCCGGGCGGGGCCGAGGTGATTGTAGTCGCCAACGGCTGCCGTGATGACACCGTTGCCCGTGCTCGGAATTTTGAGGCTGTGGCCAAGGCCGCAGGCTGGCGGTTGACCGTGTTGAACCGGGCCGAGGGCGGCAAGATCGCGGCGCTGAACGCAGGTGACAGCGTGGCGCGCGGCGATTTGCGGGCCTATTTGGACGCCGATGTGATTGTCAGCCCGGAGTTGATGGCGCAGATCGTGCGCGTGCTTTCGATAGACGCTGCGCGCTATGCGTCGGGTCGGCCTGAAATTCCACGCGCCAAATCAGCCGTCACCCGCGCCTATGCCCGGTTTTGGCAATCGCTGCCGTTTGCCAGTTCTGCCGCACCTGGGTACGGGCTGTTTGCAGTTAATGCGGCGGGGCGCGCACGTTGGGGTGCGTTTCCCAAGCTCATTTCGGACGATACTTTCGTGCGGTTGCAATTTGCCCCGGCCGAGAGGATTGGCTGCAAAGCGACCTATAGCTGGCCGATGATCGAAGGGTTTGCAGCCCTTGTGCGCGTGCGACGCAGACAAGATGCAGGCGTGGCTGAAATTGCAGACCATTATCCGCAAATTCTGGCGCGCGAAGGGAAACATCGGCTGGGCGCGATGGGGATGATCAGCCGAGCGCTGCGCGATCCTGTGGGCTTTGCGGTTTATGCCGCCGTTTCGCTGGTCGTAAGGGCGCGGCGTGGCGGTACGGAATGGGTGCGCGGGCGTTAAAGCATTTATCCTGTGATCAGCGCGGCCAGCTTTGCGGCCTCTATATCTATATCATGGCGTTCAAGCACGCGGATGCGGGCCGCTATGCCCATTGTGGCCAGCACATCGGGGGGGGTGCAGGCCAAGGCGGAGATGGCGTGGGCCAGCGCCGTGGCATCGCCCGCAGGCAGGATCCAACCGGTTTCGCCTGCTACAACCAGTTCCGGCACGCCTGCAATCGCCGTGCAAATCACGGGCCGACCTGCGGCCATCGCCTCCATCACCACCATCGGCAGCCCTTCGGCAAAGGACGGCAGGATCAGCGCTTGGGCGGCAGCCAGAGCGTGTTTTACCCCGGTCTCATCTTGCCAACCTGCCAGAGTTATGTGGCGCGACAGGTCGTTCGCTGTAGTAAGCGCTTCAATCTCGGGGCGCATGGGGCCGTCACCGACAAGGGTTAGGTGCAAGTTGGGATGAGCTGCGACCGACAAAGACACGGCCTTGATCAGCAAGGAGAAGCCTTTTTGTTCTGACAAGCGACCGATCGCCACCAGATGGGGGCCACCGCTGGGGAGCGCGCTGGGGTTCGGGAACTTTTCAGGTTCAATCCCGCAATGCACCACGTTCAGCTTTTTCCAATCGGCAAGGGCGGCCCAACGATACAGCTGGCTACGGCCAAAACTGCTGATCGCGACGGTAAAGGCAGCATGCTGCATTTTTTCGCCCAGGGCCAAGGCCACAGGCGCGTCAAACTCTTCCGGGCCATGCACCGTAAAGCTGTAGCGTGGGCCACCGAGCAAATGGGCCAGCATGGCGACGGTGGTCGAATTGGTGCCAAAATGGGCGTGCAAATGGCCAATCTCCAGCTGGGTGCAGCGCTTGGCAATATAGGCGGCCTCGACCATATAGACCAAATGTCGCAATCGACCGCCTGTCCCGGCAGTGCCACCCACACCCAGCGCCCCGCAGCGCAAGGCCGCAGCCCAAGCTGTCGCGGATCGCAAAGGATGGGCCAACATCCATCGCAAGGCTGTGGCGATCAAACGGCCTTTGGGCATGTGCAAAACATGTTCGGTCCTGTCATCCTCGGCCAAATCGGCCGGGTCCACCAAGCCTGTGCGTTCCGAGCGCATCGCAAAGCGGTGAATGCTAAATCCGCGCCGTTCCAACGCCTGAACCTCTCGCCGTATAAAGGTATGCGACGGGCGCGGATAGGTGTTGACGAGGTATGCGATTTTCACGGGCGGTGCCTTTTTTGATCTGCCCACAAGCTTTAGGGTGCTAGGGCGGGCTTGCAAAGTCTGGTTAAGCTTTGGTTAAGAAATTTGCGCAACACTTGGGGTAAGCGGAAACTGGCCGCTGAATAGGGGTAAAAGTGGCGAATTTTCTGTATTGTCCAGCTATCGCTGTATTCTTGCCTGACTCTTGCCACATTTTAGGGTCAGCTATGGTTAATTCGTAAGAATGTTCTTTGTAAATCGCTTGCGGCGCCTTACGATTATCCAAAAAACTGACGAAAATTGGCAGGAGAGATAAAATGGTCATCGGTGTAATGGTTTCGGGCATTCTTGCAGGGCTTGTTGCTACCATTGGGTCGTTTTCGGTTGGCTTTCCGCTTTGGGCCGCCTTGATCCTGTATCCTGTGATGGGAACGCTGGGTGCGGTTGCCTTTATCGCATTTGCGTTGAGCCGCGAAAAGGCAAAGCAGGGCCAAGAATTGCCGAGGTTCTCACCTGAGTTTCGATGAACGGATAGATTGGATTGTAGGTCATTTGGAGACAATGGCTTAGCCTCTATATTGAAGCCTTTGATGCCGCCATGCTCGGCTTTGGTCGATCCCGATGTGCGCCCGCCCCCTTTCATCTCCGAATCATTGAAAAGGTTAATCGGGTTCACGCCCACAACCTTGCAGTATTTGAATTTCATCTGCACAACTCTGGGTGAAATTTGTCGAAATTGTGTCAGGCTTTTGCGCAAAACATGCCTAAATTGTGGCAAAGTTTTCCGATCTTCCCTCGCCAAGTCCCCTAAAAATAAGATAAAATGACAATTGGGGGCGTAACAGCCGAGTGTAAGTGATGGTCTGCTTTAAACGTTTTTTTAGCCGGGCAGCTGCTGGTTTTCAGCTTGCTGCCTGCGACGCTCAACTAAAATTGAGGTCCAACAAGCCAACTTTACACAGTTATTGTGTTGGGAGGCTTAACAATGGCAATTGAGTATTCTGACTTCGTCCCAAGCGGATCTGATGCAATTAAGCATCCTTTCCACAAGATGGACGTTGCCGCTGAGAGTTTGGGCGGGCTGGCCAAACCTGCTGGAACCTACCGCAACCTATTCAAACGAGCGTTTGATGTGGCGGCCGTTGTTTTGGCCGCACCGATTGTCGCTCCCCTTATTTTGGGTTTGGCGATATGTGTGCGGCGCGATGGTGGCAGCGCCTTTTATACGCAGCTTCGTGTTGGTTTGGATGGGCGACATTTCCGCATGTGGAAATTGCGCAGCATGGTCAGTGATGCCGATGACCGTATGGCGGACCATCTTGCAGCCAACCCGCATGCGCGGATCGAATGGGAACAAACGCAAAAGCTGAAATCCGACCCTCGGATCACGCCCTTTGGTCACTTCCTGCGCAAATCCTCTATGGATGAGTTGCCACAGCTTTGGAACGTGCTGGTGGGGGAGATGAGCCTTGTTGGTCCACGCCCCATTATGTTGAACCAGCAGGCAATTTATCCGGGAACGGCCTATTACCGGCTGCGGCCGGGGATTACAGGGTATTGGCAAACCGCTGGCCGAAATGCCACCACGTTTGGGGCCCGCGCCGTTTTTGATGAAGCCTATGACGCAGATGTATCTTTGGTCACGGACCTGAAGGTGCTGACGCGCACCGTGGGCGTTGTGATGAAATGCTCCGGATTTTAAAACTGGTTTAAGCCAGTCAAAAGCCCGTCCCAAACAATTGGGGCGGGCTTTATACTTCGGGGCGTTACGCCGCGCGGCATTGTATTTTGGGCTTAGTCTGGCATAGCCACGATGATACAAACCGCCCTTAGGTGTCACATCCCGGCAGGTA
>Ga0213868_10003496_pt1 | contig 14641 bp, 14 predicted proteins | sample PICome_9_FD_160087 | JGI IMG/M metagenome (GOLD analysis project Ga0213868, IMG submission 160087) | Coastal seawater microbial communities near Pivers Island, North Carolina, United States - PICO127 | ecosystem: Environmental > Aquatic > Marine > Coastal | place: USA: North Carolina...
CGAACCTTTTTTACTGTAACACTACCTTCTGCAAAATACGGTGTTATAAGCGCAGCTTTTGTAGTTTTCACATTAGTGATTACTGATTTTGGAATACCTAAGGTTATAGGGGGTAATTATAACGTTCTTGCGGTAGATGTTTATAAGCAAGTAATCGGTCAGCAAAATTTTGAAATGGGTGCAGTTGTAAGTATGGTGCTTGTTTTTCCCGCTCTCATAGCCTTTGCAGTTGATCGCATAGTACAAAGAAAACAGGTAGCCATATTAACTTCTCGTTCTGTTGTCCATGAGCCCAATGAGAGTAAAACTTTTGATAGAGTTATGTTTGGCTATTGTTCAGTAATCTCATTATTAATCTTAACGATTTTAGGAATGTGTTTGTATGCAAGTCTTGTTACCTTTTGGCCTTACAATTTAACCCTTTCACTAAAAAATTATCAATTCGATCTCATGGATGGAGGTGGCTGGGACTCATATTATAATTCTATTCGTATGGCTTGTTACACAGCCTTTTTTGGAACAATTGTGGTTTTTGCTGGGGCTTACTTTGTTGAAAAATCAAGAGGCCTTAAAACGGGACGCTCAATACTTCATTTATTATCGATGATGCCGATGGCAATACCTGGGTTAGTATTGGGATTAGCTTATATTTTCTTTTTTAACCACCCCGATAATCCTTTAAATTTTTTATATGGCACAATGGCCATATTGGTTATTTGTACAATTACCCACTTTTATACCGTATCGCATTTGACAGCTCTTACATCTTTAAAACAAATTGACAATGAGTTTGAACATGTTTCATCTTCTCTAAAACAACCATTTTATAAAACTTTGTTTCGTGTAACAGTACCAATCAGCCTTCCAGCTATATTTGAAATAGGTATTTACTTTTTTGTTAATGCTATGACCACTGTATCTGCTGTAGTTTTTCTATACAGCTCAAAAACAACTTTAGCATCTGTCGCTGTTTTAAATATGGATGATGCTGGTGATATAGCTCCTGCAGCAGCAATGGGTATGATGATATTCTATACTAATGCTGCCGTTCGTATTGTGTATGTGATTGCTACTAAAAAGATTTTAGTTCGTTTCCAAAATTGGAGAAAAAAGACTTCTTAAAGGAGGTAAAGAGATGAAATGGCCAATTATTGGGAAAATCTCTATTGGATGAATTGCAATACTATTTTTAACTATGATTATATTAATAAATATTATTATTTAAATTCAAATATTTGATATTAAATTGATTAACAAAAATAATCTTCTAATTTCAATACTTTTAACTTCTAATTTTTTTTTATTGTTTATATTTGAATTAAAAATAGTTTTTTTTATATTTTTTTTTCAACTTTTAGCAATATTAGTTACCAAACAAAAGTATAAGAAAAAATTACAGAACCAGTATTTAAAATTAGAAAATGAAAAAATATCATCTAATACAATTAAAGAAGAAAAATTATTTAATTTTTTTGATCAATTTCCACATTCGGTTTTCATAATACAAAAAGACCTGAATATTTATTATCAAAATTTGTTTGCCAAAAAAACATATGGCGATAATAGCAATAAGGATATCATATCAGTTATTAGAGATTATGATTTTATCTCTCAAGTAGAAAAATTTAAAAATAATTATAATTATAATAAATTTAATTGGAGCAAGCCTTTACCTAATAACCAGTATTTTACGACAGAGATATTTAATCTTTCTAATTTTTATGTACTAACAATTAATGAGATAACAACTGAAAAAAACAAAGAAGAGTCTTTTAATGAAAATTTATCAAACCTCACTCATGAACTTAAAACACCTTTGTCGGTAATTATAGGTTATTTAGAAACAATTGATCTAGAAAATATTTCTAGCAAAGAAAATCAAAAATACTTAGAGATTATCAATTCTAAAACATTTGAAATGAAAGACTTGATAGAGCAAATATTAAAAATTTCTGAAATAGAACTAAATCCTTCACAGCAAGTTAGTATTGATCTCTATGCCTCAATCCAAAAAACTCTAGAAAGCCATTCGGTTCTTTTTAATAAAAAAGGTATAAATTTAATCATTGATATTAAAGCTACTAAAAATATCTTAATTGATTTTACTGTGAATGACTTTGAATTTATTTTAAATAATCTTTTATCAAATGCTCTTAAATACACACCAAGTGGAAAAAATGTTTATATATCGGCAATTAAAATATCACATTCAACTCTCTCTATAGAAATCAAAGATGAGGGTATTGGAATAGCACAAACAGATTTAGATAAAATTACTAATAAATTTTTTAGAGCTGACCTTAGTCGAAATAGTGATACGGGTGGTCATGGCCTAGGTCTTTCCATTGTAGATAAATTACTTTCAAAAAATGGCCATAAATTAGAGTTTTCAAGTATTCTTGGTGAGGGTTCTATATTTAAAATAGAACTTAGACTGTCATAAAACTTTAATAATTCTTTGATAATAATTACATAAATAATTCTTAAACTCAGATCAAATTAATAATTAATAAGGAAAATATATAATGAAAAAATTTTATACATTAATGGCTCTTTTAGCGATTACATCAACTACTTATGCCAGAGACACAATAAGTATCGTTGGTTCTTCAACTGTCTTCCCTTATGCAACAATTGGTGCAGAGCGATTTACAGAAGAAGGCTTTAATGGAGCTACTGTTGAGCCAACAGGCACTGGCGGAGGTATGAAATTATTTTGTGGAGGTTTAGGAACTAAATTCCCTGATATCACTAATGCTTCAAGACCAATGAAAGCTAAAGAAGCAAAACTTTGTTTAGATAATGGTGTAACGGATGTCATTGAAGTAGTTCTTGGTAACGATGGATTAACTTTTTCCAATAGTGTAATAGCAGAAAGGTTCAGTTTAAAAAAAGAACATATCTTTTTGGCTATGGCTGCTGAGGTTCCAGTGGACGGAGCAATTGTTACAAATCCATATACTACTTGGAATGAAATAGATGCCTCATATCCAGAGTATAAAATTGAAGTTCTTGTAGCTCCTCCAACTTCTGGCACTAGAGACGCATTTGATGGACTAGTGATGGAAGAGGGTTGTGAAAGATCAGGCTATACGGAAATTAAAGGTGATGATAAAGGATGTACTTCTTATAGAGAAGATGGCAGAACAATTGAAATGGGAGAAAACGATACCTTGATCGTTCAAAAGCTCTCTGAAGATCCTGAAAGGTTTGGATATTTTGGATACAGCTTCTTAAGTGCTAACCAAGATAAAATTCAGGGAAGTCTTATTGATGGTATAGAGCCTACTATGGATACTATTCAATCATATGATTACCCAAATGCCAGACCCTTATTCTTTTATATCAAAAAAGCCCATATTGGCGTAATACCGGGTATACAAGAGTATGCGTTACTTATGGTTTCTGAGGATGCTATAGGCGAAGATGGCTATCTCACTGAATACGGCCTAGCACCAATGACCGAGGATTTAACTGATAGAACAATTGAAGCCGTCGAAGATTTAGAGATTATGGATTTACAGGCTTGTTATGAAAAAACACATCCCCTTAAAGAGTATAGTGGTTTTGGTTCTGCTTGTAAGTGATAGGTAATTTAAATTTATTCACAGGGGGCTGCAAATAGCCCCCTTTTTGCATTTAATAATTTGATATAAAAAAACTGTAAATGTTCTACCCAGTGCTATTTTTATTGCTGCTTTCAATTATAGGCTTTTATCTTAATAAAAATAGATCTGTTCATTTATCAAAAAATCAAAAATTAGCCAGTCTTCCCGCATATTATGGATACCTAGCTTTCCTATATATTTTCATTCCTGCAATAATACTTTGGTTAGGGCTCTTAATTGGTAAAAGTATTATTCTTCAAAAATATTTAATTTTAATTTTAGATGACTCATTAAGTGTAATGAATTCTGATGAAATAAATTTATTTCTAAGCAAAGTTAAAAATTTATCTCTTGGCATATCATTTGGAAACGAAAGTGATCTTGAAAAATTTGCAGCAGAAAAAATTAAAAGTTTTGATAAAATATTTTCTTTATTAACTTATTTAGTTCTTACTCTATCTTCTATTTTTGCCTTTTTAATTGCTAGAAGAAAAGTTATTCCTAATTTTAAAAGCCAAAGAATAGTTGAAAAAATTATTAATCGATTTATTCAGATTTGTTCTTTTATAGCTATATTAATTACTTTAGGAATTTTTCTTTCACTTGTGTTTGAAACATTGAATTTTTTTAGCTATGTCAATCCTTTACATTTTTTATTTGGTCTAAATTGGAGTCCAAATAAAGCTTTTGTTATCGACAGTGCTGAAACAATTGATAAAGATGTCTTAAGAGATGCTTTTGGAATTATACCGCTGCTTGGAGGAACTTTACTGATAGCCTTTTTAGCAATGATAGTTGCTATTCCTCTAGGGCTTATGTCAGCTATATACTTAGCTGAATATGCACCGAAAAAAATTAGAAACTTTTCAAAACCTGTTATCGAAATTTTGGCTGGAATTCCAACAGTGGTTTATGGCTTTTTTGCTGCTTTGGTTGTAGCTCCCAAAATAGTGATACTTGGTAAATCGATTGGTTTTGAAATCTCATCAGAAAGTGCGCTAGCAGCTGGCCTTGTAATGGGAGTTATGATCATTCCTTTTGTATCATCGCTATCTGATGATGTTATTAATGCAGTTCCTCAAAGCCTTAGAGATGGCTCGTATGCTTTGGGCGCTACAAAATCAGAAACTATAATCAAAGTGATACTGCCATCTGCTTTACCTGGAATAATTGGTTCTTTCCTTTTAGCTATTTCTAGAGCTATTGGTGAAACAATGATTGTTGTTATGGCAGCTAGTCTACAGGCAAATCTGACAATCAATCCTTTAGAGCCAGCAACAACAATTACAACTCAGATTGTTACAGCACTAACGGGAGATACTGAATTTGACAATCCTAAAACCCTAGTTGCTTTTGCGTTAGGTCTGACATTATTCTTTATCACTCTATTTTTAAATTATTTTGCTCTTAAAATTGTAAAGAAATATAGAGAAATATATGACTAATTTGATTAAAAGAAAAAAAGCTGAGAGAAGGTTCCATTTATACGGGATATTTGCGGTCAGTCTTTCACTTCTTTTTGTTTTAACATTAATTATAAATATTTTTTCTTCTGGAGTTGGGGGATTTTATAAAACAAGTTTTTTAATGGAAGTTCATTTTGATCAAAAACTTTTGAAGTTAGAAGATAATCCTTCAATTGAGCAAATTGAGGACGCTTCATTTAGAAAGCTCATTTCTTATAATTTTAAAGAGAATTTTTCTCAGTATTCAAAAGATGAATTAAAAAAAATTAAAAAACTATTTTATCGAAAGATTGATAGAGAGGCACAAGGCTATCTTCTCCAAAACCCCGAATATTTAAATCAAAAAGTTGAGTTATTGTTTACAGCTTCAACCGATATAGATCAGATCCATAAAGGTAATTTTAATCGCAATATTCCTGAAAATCAAAGGGCTATAAATGATTTCCAATTAGGCATATATGATCAATTTGTAGAAACCGAAAAAGTAAAAAGTGTTTTTAATAAAAAATATTTTTCATCAGGTGACTCTCGTGATCCTGAGTCTGCTGGTGTTGCAAGTTCAGTGATGGGATCAGTTTTTACAATTCTTATTTGCTTTTTACTTAGCTTCCCAATTGCAATATTTGCTTCGATATATCTAGAGGAATTTTCAAAGCCAGGAAAATTAACTGATTTAATTGAAATAAATATTAATAATCTTGCTGCTGTTCCTTCTATTATTTTTGGTTTACTAGGTCTTGGAATATTGTTGAATTTCTTTGGTTTGCCGAGATCTACATCTTTGGTTGGAGGAATGGTTTTGTCATTTATGACATTACCAACCATTATTGTGGCTTGTAGATCATCATTAAGAGCTGTTCCTCCATCTATTCGAGAAGGCGCTTTAGCTTTAGGAGCAACAAAAAATCAAGTTGTTTTTCATCACGTTCTCCCTTTGGCAATGCCTGGAACTTTAACTGGTACGATAATAGGACTAGCAAGAGCTGTAGGAGAAACAGCACCTTTGTTGATGATAGGAATGGTTGCTTTTATAATGAATGTTCCCTCTACCCCTCTAAAGCCAGCTGTTGGAATGCCAGCTCAAATTTACTTATGGTCAGAGAGTGCAGAGCGAGGATTTATTGAAAAAACATCCTCTGCTATTATTTTATTGTTGATCTTTTTAATTGTTGTAAATTTTGTTTCTGTTTATTTTAGAAAGAAATATGAAAAAAAATGGTAAATGCAATTACAACTGAAAACGTAAATGTCTTCTACGGAGACAAACAGGCCATTAATAATATATCTCTTAATTTTTTAAAAAATAAAGTTACTGCTCTGATCGGACCTTCTGGTTGTGGGAAGTCTACTTTTCTTAGATGTTTAAACCGAATGAATGATGTAATTGAAATTTGTAGAATTGAAGGAAAAATTTCAATAAATGACTTGGATATTTATAACGATGATATCGAAGTTGAACAATTAAGAGAAAAGGTTGGGATGGTCTTTCAAAAACCCAATCCTTTTCCAAAGTCTATTTATGATAACGTTTCATATGGGCCCAAAATCCATGGCTTTACTGATAAGAAAACTGAAATGGATGAAATTGTTGAAATAGCATTAAAAAAAGCTGGGTTGTTTGAAGAGGTTAAAGACCGATTAGATGATTTAGGAACAAGCTTGTCTGGAGGACAACAACAGCGTTTATGTATTGCTCGAGCTATTGCTATTAAGCCAGAGGTGATTTTAATGGATGAGCCTTGTTCAGCCTTAGACCCAATTGCAACTTCAATAATTGAAGAATTAATTACTGAGCTTAAGGAGAGCTATACTATTATTATTGTCACTCATTCTATGCAACAAGCAGCTCGAGTTTCAGATAAAACAGCTTTTTTCCACTTAGGAAATTTAATCGAAGAGGGAGACACTTCAAAAATTTTTACAAAACCAGATAACCAAAAGACAAATGACTACATAACAGGAAGGTTCGGCTAATTATGCAACATACAGATAAAAATTATGAAAATCAGATTAATTTAATAAATGAAAAATTAGTTAAAATGGGATCAATTTTAGAATTACAATTTAGCGATGCTTTGAAAGTCGTCGCAACTAGGGATCAAGATCTTGCAAATAAAGTTGTTGATAAAGATAATCTCATAAATCAACTTAATCATGAGATTAGTGATTTAGCATTTCAAATCATTGCTATGAGACAACCTATGGCAGATGATTTAAGATTTTTATTTTGTTCAATTAAAATTATTCGAGACCTCGAGAGGATATGCGATCATTTAACAACTGTTGCAAAAAAAGGCTATAGGGTAAGCACAAATATACCTGAGCAATTAATTGAAAAACTTGAAATTTTGGGAAACAAGGCATCGGTAATGACACACGATGCATTAAATTGTTTGTTTGAGAGAAAATTATCGCAGGCTGATAAGATTGCTGAAAGAGATGATATTATCGATAATTTACATGGTAATTTCATAAAGGATGTTTTGTCATATATGAAAGATAATGATGATTTTATCCCAGACTCATTGGCATTGATTCAAATATCTAAGGGCATTGAACGTATTGGTGATTACATAACGAATATAATGGAAGAAGTACATTTCTTAATTGAAGGAAAGTATAATAATTCATAATAAAAATTGTTTCCTAAAATATTAGTAGTTGAAGATGATAAAGCTATTTCTGATCTAATTATTCTTCATTTAAAAAAAAATAGTTTTGATTATTTAGTTGTTCATAATGGGGAGGATGCACTTTCACATCTTGATAGTTTTATGCCCGACTTCATTATATTAGATTGGATGATACCAGGCCTTTCGGGCCTTGAGGTTCTAAGAAGAATTCGAAATAAGCAAGAAAATAAAAATTTACCCATATTAATGCTTACAGCAAAAAACTCTGAACATGATAAAATTATAAGTTTTGAAAGTGGATTAGATGATTATATTACTAAACCCTTTTTACCCAGCGAACTTATTGCAAGAGTTAAAGCAGTTTTAAAAAGAACTAGTCAGTCAAATCAAGATCAAGAAAATCTTATTTTTAATGAAATCAAAATAAATACTGTTCAAAAAAAAGCCTACAGAGGAAACAGGAGACTTAAACTTGGCCCAACAGAATTTAATATTTTATTTTACTTACTAAAAAACAAACAAAGAGTTTTCTCTCGAGAGCAAATTTTAAATAAAATTTGGCCTAATCAAGTCAACGTAGAATTAAGAACAGTTGATGTTCATATCCGGAGACTTCGAAAAGAACTAAATCAAGATGAAGAAAAAGATATAATTCGCACAGTTAGGTCAGCAGGCTATTCCATAGATTTTGATGAATAATTAAAAAAAATTTTAGTTCTCTGTACCGGTAACTCTTGTCGCTCGATTATGACAGAAGGGCTAATCAATCATTTTGGTAAAGGTAATTTTCAAGTCTTTAGTGCAGGGAGCAATCCCGCAGGTTATGTCCATCCAATGAGTATTAAAACTTTAGAAAAATCAGGTATTTTTAAAACAGATTATAAAAGCCAATCTTGGGATGAGTTTAGTGATATAGATTTTGATTTAGTGATTACAGTTTGCAATAATGCTAGTAGCGAAGCCTGTCCTGTTTATTTAAGTAATGCTCCTAAAGTGCATTGGGGCGTAGAAGATCCAGCTTAGTTTAAGGGTAGCGAAGCAGAAATTGAAAATGAATTTCAGCGGATCTTTGCAATTCTTGCGAAACGAACCCACGCAATGGTTGAAAAATATAACCATACAAAAAAGATCCAACTAGATGAACTTAACTTAATTGGAAACTTAGTTTAAAGATAATTTTAATTTATTGGAAAATGATTTAGCGGTATTTGAAAATTTTATGAATTATTTTTTCTTTTTATTTTGAATTTTTTTTAGAACTCGCCAGCGAAGATTACTACGAACAATAAAGCCTACACAATTTTTGGAACCACATCGACAAGGGTGATCTTCAAAGTAATGCATATCATAACCATAGTCATATGATAGCTCTTCACCTTTTTTTATATCTTTAATTGCACTTATCCAAATTTTGCCTCTTACTATGTCGGTCTCACAATTGGGGTCACAGGAATGATTAATATATTTTGCTAAGTTCCAAGAAACTTTTCCATTAATGTCGTATCGATCATTTAAAGTAAAGATATATACCGAACCCACATTTCCTTCTTTTTTATTAGCTTCAATGTGAACGTCAGCAATTTTATCTGATTGGGACTTTGTGATCTTTAGTCCACGATATTCTATTATTCTAGAACCAGTCTCAATATTAGATCTTGCAAAAAGACCAGAGGCATGAATTCTTGAATTTTTTTTAATATAGAGTTTTTGATCCTTGGCCATTTAATAAATTTTCACCTTTAGTCACAATCAGACATAGGATCTAAAAAAAAACTAATTACTGATTATTAAATACTAATTCGGCATATTGGCATAAGAGATTGAAAAGTAAAGGTGCTCTTAATATTTTATGATAATATAAACACTTGAATATTAATTACTCTATTCCTCAATCTTGTGATTGGTTGATGCAATTCAAAAGCCAATTCGAACTAAATTGGAGCAACGATTCAATCTCAAAGCATTTTCAAAATGAAAATTCCTTTAATCTAATAATACAGCAAGATCAAATTCCTATTGGATTGTTGATCGGGCATTATATCTTTCAAGATATAAAACTTATTGAATTTGAAATTTTGCATATCGCTTTATTACCAAATTATAGAAACCAAGGTTATGGTTATAAACTGTTGATAGAGTTAGAAAAACACCTGAAAATAAAAGAAAAAACCATCAATATATTTCTAGAGACAGGCTCTGCTAATAAATTTGCTATTAAACTTTATGAAAAATTAGGCTATAAAATCTACAATGAAAGAAAAAATTACTACGGGAGCAAGTCTATAAACTCCCCGCTCTCCCAAGACGCAATATTGTTTGTCAAATCCCTCAATGCCATCAGCTAAGAACTTTTTTATTAAATCCTTTGGTTGTCAAATGAATGTCTATGACTCTGACAAGATGAAAGATATTTTTATTTCTCATAACATGCAACCAACAGATGATTATTTGAACGCAGACTTTGTAGTCTTGAATACTTGCCATATTAGAGAAAAAGCAACTGAAAAAACCTTTTCTCATTTAGGTCGAATTAATAAAAAAGGGAAAAAAGACCAAAAAGTTATTGTCGCTGGATGTGTGGCTCAGGCAGAAGGAGAGTTAATACAAAAAAGAGCCCCTTATGTTGATTTAGTCATTGGTCCTCAATCCATTCAATCTTTAAATCATTTTCTCCAAAAAAGTGACCTCTCCCAAACATCTATTACAGATTTTGATGTCATCGAAAAATTCGATACGTTAAATCAAATTAAAAGAACCCAAAATTCAAAATCAGCGTTTGTGACTATCCAAGAAGGTTGTGATAAATTTTGCCACTTCTGTGTTGTTCCTTATACGAGGGGTTCAGAATACTCTCGAACAGTTTACGAGATCGAAGATGAAGTAAAGTCACTAGTTGATTTAGGTGTTGTGGAATTTACTCTTTTAGGTCAGAACGTAAATGCATTTCACGGTTCAGACGCATCAGGGCAGTCACATAGCCTAGCTTCCTTGATTGATACAGTTTCCCAGATTAATGGAGTAGAAAGAATTACATACTCTACTAGTCACCCCGTTAACATGACGGATGATTTAATTGAACTCCATGGCACCAATCATAAATTAATGCCTTTTCTCCATCTCCCTGTTCAATCAGGGTCTGATAAAATCTTAAAACTTATGAATAGAAAACACACCCGAGATTATTACTTTGAAATCATTGAAAAAGTTAGAAAAGCCAAGCCAAATATAGCTTTATCGTCTGATTTTATTATTGGGTTTCCTGGTGAAACACAAAAAGATTTTGAAGATACACTTGAGCTTATTAAACGTATAAAATACATGAATTCTTACTCTTTTAAATATAGTCCGCGCCCAGGAACTCCTGCTGCAAATAAAGAAGAAATCAATAAAGATATTCTTGATGAACGGCTTGCCATAACGCAAGAGCTATTGGACGAACAACAAATGGAATATAATAGAAATTTTATTACAAAAACTGTCAAAGTCCTAATTGATGGTGCAGGCAAGCATGAAGGACAGATAAAAGGAAAATCAGAGTTTAACCAAAGCGTTGCACTTGAGGGAGAAGAAAATCATATTGGCCAAATTATCTCAGTTCAAATCAAAGATGTTAAAATGCATTCACTTATAGGTGAAAGAGCTTAATGGCTACTCCTAATACTTCTTCTCATCAAAAACAATTAGAGTTTGACGATAATAAATTTCTTGCAAGTCTCTTTGGTTATCATGACAAAAACTTAAAAGTTTTAGAGGATAAGTTTAAAGTTAAACTTTATACTCGAGGAAATTTCCTCTCAATTAAAGGAAGTAGAGATCCTGTTGAAAAAGCCTATTATGTTATTCAAGGATTATATGTGAAGTTAAAAAATAAAGATATCTCTGCTGAAGAAATAGAAAATAATATTGACTTAGCTAAGCCGGCATACATCAAAGAACAAATTGAACAAGATCAGAAACATCAAATTACAACTAAACTCAAAACTATTTATCCTAAAACCAAGAACCAAGAAATTTTCCTAAAACTCATGAAATCAAAGGATATTGTTTTTGCTGTAGGACCCGCGGGTACCGGTAAAACTTATTTAGCTGTAGCGTATGCTGTTAGTCTGTTTGTGGAGGGCAAGATAAATAGATTAATCCTATCAAGGCCAGCAGTGGAGGCGGGGGAGAGGTTAGGGTTTCTTCCAGGGGACATGAAAGAAAAAATTGATCCTTATCTACGTCCTTTGTATGACGCATTATATGAAATGATGCCTGGAGAAGAAATAGACCGTAAAATGGTCAATAATTTAATAGAAATAGCCCCATTGGCTTTTATGAGAGGAAGAACTCTTAATAAATCTTTTATTATTTTGGATGAAGCTCAAAACACTCTATCTACTCAAATGAAAATGTTTTTAACCAGGCTTGGGCAAAATTCTAAAATGGTTATTACAGGAGACCTAAGTCAAAAAGATTTACCCGATAATGCCAAAAGCGGCATGCAAGATGCCATGGAAAAATTAGAAAAAGTAAAAGATATTGGATTTGTCCATTTAAATAGTAGTGATGTCTGTAGACATACGTTAGTTGAAAAAATTATTAATGCATATGATAAGTAATTTTGAAAATTAAAAGTAAAAGATTAATAATAGAGTTTATTGGCAACTCAGAATTAAAAAAGTTTTTAAATAATTCGAAAAAGAGATTAAAAAAATTATTATCTTATTTTGATACGTTGCATTTAGGAACAGAACAAACATTAATATCTATTAAAATTGTTACAAATGATGAGATCAAATCGTTGAATAAAGAATTTCGAAAAAAAAATAAAGTTACTGATGTTTTGTCGTTTCCTGATGATCATGCTTCAGGTGATATAGCCATAGCTGATAGTTATATTCTAAACAAGAATAATACTATAAATGCACAAAATTTTTTTATGTTAGTGGGGCATGGCATCCTTCATTTATTTGACTATAGTCATTATGATAGACAGTCGCGAACTAATATGAGATTTTTAGAGAACATGTTGATGGACCTATTAGGTTTAAAAAAAATTCATGAAGATTAAAAAAAACATCGCTTTAAAATTAATTCAAGATCTTATAAAAGATGAAAAATTTAAAAAAGACCTTATTGATTTAATTTCTGCTAATTCAGATAGTTCAGGCATTGCTAAAAATGAAGAAAAGAAAATATTTAATAATCTTTTAAAAGTGCATAAACAAACTGTAGATGATGTAATGGTCCCAAGAGGAGAGATTATCTATATTGATCAAAAAATAGATAAAGAAAACTTACTTAAAATTATTAATAAAGAGGCTCACTCTCGGATGCCGGTAGTCAAAAGTGATCTTGAAAATTGCCTAGGTATGGTTCACATCAAAGATATTTTCAAAAAAATTAACAATAAATCACTCAATATTAAAAGCCTTTTACGAGAAGTAATTTACATCCCTTCAGCAACGCCTGTTTTTAACCTTCTTCAAAAAATGAAAAAACAAAATATTCATCTCGCTATTGTAATGGACGAATTTAATAGCGTTGCTGGATTAGTCACTATTGAGGATTTGGTTGAAGAAATTGTAGGAGAAATAGAAGATGAACATGACTCTGAAGAGACTCCGATGTATCATCAAAAAAATAGGCAGTTAATTATGGATGCAGCCATGCTGGTAGATGATTTTGAACGAGAGTTTGATGTCATTATCCCAGATGATTTAAAGGAAGATGTGGGAACAATCGGTGGAATTATTTTTAACCTCGCAGGCCGTATTCCTAAGAAAAAAGAAAAATTTTCTATAAATAAAAAATTATCTTTTACCATACATAAGGTTTCCTCCCGAAAAATTCTGGAAGTAATTGTGAATGGTGTGAAATCTCAATAGTTTGTTTCAAACTATACAAAGACCTTATTTTTTTATTGTACTTAGTGCTTTTTTTATAGTTCTTTCACTACCTCCTTTTAGTCTTTCTTTTTTATATTGGTTAGGCCTTTCATTATTTATTTTAGTTATGGCTTATAACTTTATTAATCATCATAGATATTATTTTTTTTTCTTTTTTATTATTCAATTTTTAAGTCTTAGTTGGATCATACAATCGTTTGCATCAGGGGGTTGGGGATACTTAATATTAGGTATCCTTCTTATAATCCTTTTAGCTTCATTTATTGCATTTCTAAATTATCTTTTTATTAAATTAACTTTCATCTTTTATCATCAATCAAATTTAAAATATTTATTGCTGCCATTAAGTATAAGTCTTGTTGAAATTTTAAAAGAATTTATTTTCGGAGGTTTCCCATGGAGTCCTGCAGCAATTATCTATTATAAAAATTTATGGATTTTAAATTTCTTACCCTTGACAGGTGTTTATGGCATGGGAATTTTAATACATCTCTTTATAGGACTAATCATTTACTTACAGATTGTTGGAAAAAAAAAATTAAGCTACTTATTTTCAGTTTTTGCATTCATTATTTTTACAATTGGATTATTTTACAATCCTCCTAGTGCTGAGAGTAATCAAAAAACACTCAATATAGCTCTCATCCAGCCTAATATTTATGAGTCGTTAGTACAGTTTGACGTCCTAAATAATTTTGAAAAATATGAAAGTCTCACCTTGGAGGCCTTAAAAAATAATAAGAATATTGATGTCATTATTTGGCCAGAGGGCTCTCTTCCTATTGATTTAAATAATCGACCTGGTCTTTTAAGCAGAGTGGGAAATTTGATCAAAGATCATCAAATAATTATTTTAGGCGCAAGTGCTATTGAAAAAAATCAACTCTACAATCGTTTGTTTGTTATAAACGCTGACAGTGATGTTATACATCACTATGATAAGCAAAAACTTGTCTTGTTTGGTGAATATGTTCCTTTTATAAAACCATTTATTAGTCAGTTTTTAAATTTAGGAATGAATTATTCCCCTGGACTGAGTCAAT
>Ga0213868_10003500_pt1 | contig 14630 bp, 17 predicted proteins | sample PICome_9_FD_160087 | JGI IMG/M metagenome (GOLD analysis project Ga0213868, IMG submission 160087) | Coastal seawater microbial communities near Pivers Island, North Carolina, United States - PICO127 | ecosystem: Environmental > Aquatic > Marine > Coastal | place: USA: North Carolina...
GTGCTAATTTTTACGTTGGTACGCTCCAATTGTGCATCACTCATTTGAGAGGCAATGGCGCGTTTCCAAATAAGATCATAAAGTCGTGCTTGGTCTCTTTCTATATGGACAGAATGAGTTGAAAAATTAGTAGGACGAATCGCCTCATGCGCTTCTTGAGCTCCTTTTGATTTTCCTTTAAAATTTCGAGGTTTGCTATACGCATCACCATATGCGGACGAAATTTCTTTAGCGGCTGAATTTCGTGCTTCTTGTGAAAGATTTACACTATCGGTTCTCATATATGTAATTAACCCCGCTTCATAAAGGCGCTGAGCCATGTTCATCGTTTTACTCACCGAAAAATATAATTTTCGGGAGGCCTCTTGTTGTAATGTAGAGGTTGTAAATGGTGGTGCTGGTGATTTTTTTGCTGGCTTTTTCTCTAAACTTGATACTGAAAAAGTAGCACCGCTATTTTTATTTAAAAATTCTTTTGCAGCAGCTTCGCTATTAAATGACTTTGGAAGTTTTGCGTTAAAGACGTGTCCTTTTGATGTTACAAATTCTGCATCGATTCTAAAAGTGGCTTCCGATTGGAAATTTTGTATTTCACGTTCACGTTCAACAATTAATCGAACAGAAACTGATTGCACTCGCCCTGCTGAAAGACCTCCTTTTACTTTTCGCCACAAGACTGGAGATAATTCATATCCCACAATTCGATCTAAAACACGTCGTGCTTGCTGAGCATCTACTAAATTATAGTCAATCCCACGTGGGGTTTTCACCGCTTTTTCAATGGCTGATTTGGTAATCTCATGAAAAACAATTCGTTTGGTTTTTGCTTTGTCTAGTTTTAAGGATTCTGCCAAATGCCATGCAATGGCCTCTCCTTCTCTATCCTCATCACTTGCCAACCATACAATTTCTGCTTTTTTGGCCAAGGTCTTTAGTTTACTTACAACTGTTCTTTTGTCGCTCGATACTTCATATTTGGGTTTAAAATCGCCTTCAACATCCACTCCCAATTCCTTGGAAGGTAAATCCGCAATGTGTCCAAAACTAGACTCAACTTTGAAGTCTTTTCCTAGAAATTTTTCTATAGTTTTTGCCTTGGCAGGGGACTCAACAATCACTAAATTTTTAGCCATATCATAATTTTAAAGAAGTACAAATGTAGATGATTTTTTTTATTTCTTTCTTTTATTTTTTTTTCAACTCAAAAAACGACTACAAATTGTAGTCGTTTTTAATGGGGTTCTAATTTAACTTAAAAGCTTATTAAACAATTGTTTGATGTGTTGATTCGGGCGTATCGAATCCTATTATTTTTTTGTAAATGATATATTGAGGCAGGTAAATAAAACAACTAAAAAACAGCACTCCTAAGCCGCATGTTAGAAACATAATAACATAAAATAAAACAATGTTTAATACCATGATTAGAAAGGTAATGCCCCATTTTTTATTTCCTATTGCAAATGTTACCTTAATGACTTCAGAAATTGACAAATGAGAATTATAAACAAACACTGGCAGCATAAACATTAGAGGAACTATTGCATAAATTAAAGGAAAAAAGCAAAGCAAGGCTGCTGAAATGGAAATCCCTGTATAGGCTAACATTAACCCTATTGCCTTTCCTAAAATAGATCCTTTAAAAAAATAAAAGAAATCAGACACCACAAAAGGGTTTCCATGATCCATTTCTTTTACAATTCTATAAAATCCTAAGTTTAAAAGAGACGATAGAATACCCACTATGAACATTAACAAATATATCCATATTAGAGATGCGCCGTAGTCTTCAATAAAGGCACGATCAAAATTTTCGGTACTCATAGTTTGATTTAAATCGCCCTCAAAGGCAAGTGTTAAATACGGTAAATAGAAACTGATTAAAAAAGGAAGCATAATGACGATTGAAAACAACTGCAGTAACAACCCTTGTACCCATACTTTTTTGAACACACCTAGAGATTCATTGAATAAATCTCCGAAATCAATTGATTTAGAGGTTTGAATTTTATTTAATAATGTTTGAACTGTATTCATAATGTTAAGATTTATTGAGACTTTAAGACATCAAATAAAGAAGATTGTTTTGTAAAATCAAAATAAAATACTAAAATCATGACACTTTGTCATAAAAAATAAAATTATTGTATCTTTGCACACTTATTGTCCCTCAATGGATATTGAAAATTTTATGGAGAAATTAATTGATGAAACTGTTCAAGGCTCAAAGCTAGCCATTACACCTCAACTTGAAAACACAAAAAAATTGTTTATTGAAAGTTATGATTGTTAATTATATACTGATTATCAGTTAGTTACATTTTCATTTTCATTAGTTAACCCCAAGTTAACCCCATTTATTATTATTTTGTATATTTGGATATCCAATTATCCAAATGAAAAAAAGTTCAGAGAAAACAAAGGTTTTAGAAAGTTTAGGATGGAGTGATTCCAATCAATCCAACTTCTTTGATTTCAATAAGAATCATATTGGCGATAGGTTCAAAGGTACATTTACAATCAAAAAGATTAAATCAAAATGGTTTTGGTACTTTAAATTTTCAAATGATAAAATCTCTCCACGAACAAAATATCTCTGTAGTTGTGATGATATAGGTAATTCAAAAACATCATTTAACCACGCAACTCAAATCTTTTTAGAAAAGGTTAATATATCATTCGCAAATAAGAATGTTATTGAACCTAACCTCTCAAAATACATCGATGAGTACATAAAGAAATGTATGATAGATGGTGGATTGGTTTACAAAGAAAATCTTAAAGGGAATTCAGAACTTACATCAAAAGATGATGTTGTAAGAACAAAAAATATTAAAACAATGACTCGCAGGGTTCGAATGTTATCTGAACTGAAGGAGTATTGTATTGAAAATAATATTAAAACCATTGAACTATCAAAGAATGATTTTAGAAACACTTACAGAGATTATCTAACCCATATAAAAGATAGGAAGAAGAAAAATAGAGATGGTGAATCTAAGAGTAATAATAAGTTAGCAAGAAGTACAGTTAAGTTACATCTTCAAACTATTCGTATGTTCTTTAATTGGATGGTAGAACCAAAGGATATGGGTGGTAAGGGATTAATAAAACAACATCACATCACAATAGATTATCAAAATTATTTACTGAAAGAATTCTATGGTGACCCCTCAACACATAATAGAATTTATGATGATTTTAGTTTGAAAAACTATGAAACTGCTTCTGAAGATTGTATTAAATATATCAGAGAGGTTTGGAATCTATATTGTAAATATGATGGAGATAGAGAGAAGATAAGAGAAGAAAGATTATCATATAATAAAAAGATGAGTGATGGAACTTATAGTGGAGTGATTCATAAGAACCAACCTAAGAACTTAATTGTAATGGGTGATATAGTTTATTTCATTTCACTCTTGCAGTTGAGATATGGATTTAGAATTTCTGAAATATTAGATAGTTACAGAAATGTTGATGTTTGGGAAGAACACGCTAGTAATAAATCAACTCAGATGAGTTCATATTTTAGAAAGGTTGAGGGTGAAGGAGAAGAAAGAGATTACTATATATTAGAAATAAAGAATAGTAAGAAGAAAGATAGATTAGTTCCTATTGTAGATAATATATGGAGTTGGTACGAACCACCAAAGAATGTTAATTCAATTCATATACCATCAAAAGAAAAAGTTAAAGAGAGATGGGAGACAAATATTATTGATGTAATATTTGAAATATTCTATCCTTATGAACATCCCAAAACATTCCCTTCTCCAAATCAATCTGAGAAACCTAATAAGGGTTATTCAAACACATACTACCTAAATTTATTCAAAGAGAAATGTGTTAATGATAATCAATATAATTGGGGAAAATATGGGATTACATCAACTCACAATCTACGTTCATACTTTGTGAGTTATATGTTTTCTAAATCAGCTTCTATTGAGTTAGTTTGTAGAATAAGTGGTCATTCTTATCAAACTGCACATAAGTTTTACCAAAGAATTAATACAAAAATGTTGAAGAATCAATTGGATATTAATTCAATTAAAAATATTCTGAGAAAGTAAATTCCAATTTTACTTAACTCACCTACCCAATCCCTCAACATTAAAAATTACCATTTAAAAAAAAACTTCAATCACATTTATTGCGAGATATCCAAATCCTCTGAATTGAAGTGGTGTTTAGTGATAAATTCTAATACTTATTGGTAAAAGGAGATAAAATGAATACACAAAACAAATTATCAAATGAGATGATTGAATCTGTTGGAAGAATTCAAAAATCATTGGGAATTACCCCTAATAAAGAACAAGCAGAGGTTCTAACAAAGGAACTACAATTATTTATAGAAAGATACTTAGAGTTCAGAAACATTGATGACATACCATCTGAGAACGAAGATGAAAATTTAGTGTTGAGGTACTAAAATGAGTTTAGGATATATTTCAAAAAAAGATTTTATAGATGAATTTCAAATAAATCGGAAAACTTTCAGAATATGGGTGAATGATAAGGGATTGCCAATTAAAAAGATTGGATATAAAACCTACATACAGAGAAGTGAATTAGATGATTGGTTAAAACAATTCTCTGTAAATGAACCTTCGTTGTTGGATTTGAAATCAATCTTCAAATAACTTATGTTCGAGTGAACAGAAGTTTGATTGAATATTTGGATATCCAATTATCCAACTGATTCCAAAGTTGGTTGAACCAATTTTTTAATCTTAACAACAGTTTTCTGAGAAATATCACAAAGTTTTGAAACTTCAACACCTTTCATTCCCATTTCTAAGTATTTGATTGCTTGTGAATGTTTTTCTAAGAATTTCATAGTTCCTTCCTTACCTCTTTTCTTTCTATTCTTATATACACCTCTCATCTGAGCCATCTTAATACCTTCCATTTGACGAGATTTTATCAGAGATTTCTCAAATGAACTCATTGTACTAAGGATATTTAATAATAATTCAGAGAAGTAATCTTTTTCACCTTTATCGTTGAGGTTCTGAAAATTTGGATTTCTACAAACTACTCTTACCCCTTTTTCAGTAAATTCTTTCCATACTGATAAAACAGATAGTGTATCACGCCCTAACCTATCAATCGAATGAACTTCCAAATGAGTTAATTTGGATTTATTCATTAGTTCTAAAATCTTAGAACCTTCTTTTCTTTCAAATAATGGTGTAAGACCTGATTCTTTATCAATTAATACTAAATCGAAATCATCAACATTCTGTAATTGTCGAGATTCGTTCTGTTCTATTGTGCTAACACGAGAATAAAATACTTTCATTTTCTTAACTTTTTAATGTAGTGGTTAATACACTTTAAAATTACAATAAAACTACCATAATTACAAACATTTAACAGGTTATTTCTGAAAATTGTGATGGTAATTTTAAGTACACATTAAAAGGTTAATATTTCTGAGGTATCCAATTATCAAATTCATTCTCTTTTTCAGAGATTTTCATTTTATTACACCAATTCATCACATCATCTTTGGATATAGTATCAACCTTAAATCCTAACCATTTATTCTTATGGATGTAATAATTTGAGAACGCAAGGATAATAGTTCTCCATTCATCTCTTACGATTTCTAAATCATCAGTAAGATAATCTTCATCATTATATAACTTAACTAAATTCGTTCTCATAACTTCTTCAGTTCCCAACTGAATAGATTTTAACTTTCTATTATTATCAGGAAGTTCTGATATTATAGAAAATTTATAGTTACTCGCTTGTACCTTCGCTTGATAAGTAAATAATTCACCAATCTCTTTACCACCATAAGTTCTCCTATCAGATGCCAATCTCTCCTTATTAAAACCTTCATCACCATCTCTATTCTTCTTAAAAGTTTTGGAACTTCGGTTTCTCCTTTCAATTGAAACATTGAATTGATAATCTTCATAATAATGAGAAATCCTTTGCCATCTGTAAATCATTAACTCCTTATATCCATCCTCAGATTCTTCAGTTGATTTAGTATTTAATCGAAACTTACATTCTTTAATTTCATTTTTAAGTTTCTGAATCTTTAATTGATTATCACTTATTTTCTTTTCTAAATCAAATATGGTTCTGTGATAGGTTCTATATAATCTTTGGTGTTCCCTATCCTTTTCATTCATATTATTAAAAATATCATCTGGCAGAAAAGGAATATAGTATCTACTCTTTTCGCTTCTGTGTTTTCTGTTTTTGGATTTACTTTTCATTGGATAATTGGATATATGGATATTCATTAATTAAGGTAGTGAAAGTAGTAAATTTTACTGATACTACCACTATACATTCACGTAATTTGTATAGTAAGTTTAAAAGTTAATATATGAATGATGAAAATGGTAGTGATGAGGTTTAAAAAAGGTAATACTACCACTATCGATTCACGTAATTTGTATAGTAAGTTTAAGGGTTAAGAGGTTCAACCCATTATGAATCTCAAAAAAGAAAGGTTAAATGATTCGCCTATTTAAAGTAATCAGTAATTAATAAATAAAAATTAAATATGGAAAGTATATTTAAAAACATCGCAAAGAGAGTGATTTTCAAAAACCACTACAACAACGGAACTGATGAAGTTCTAAGAAACATCGGAACACTTTTAGGTTTAAACGAAACTTCTTGTAAGAAGGTTCTTTTTTCTAACCACTACTCTAAGTAAGGGTTAAGAGTTCTGAGTATTTTTTGTTTTTTCATTGTTATTAGAGTTATCCCCATCCAACGATGGGGATTTCTTTTTATGGTAGTGGTAACAACTTAAAAAGTTAATACTACCACTATGAATGTTCTTTCTTAGTATAGTAAGATTGAGAGGTACTCAATCAGTAACTAAAAGATAGAATATGTTAATTCAGAATTGTAAAATCAAAGAAACTCCAACTGAGAAATTCCCTCAGATGGTAACGATAGTTTCAGAATGTAAAAAGTATAGTGAACTATGGAATAAGAAGTTCATTTCAGTAGAACTTGCTGAGAAACAAATCCTCAAAGTATTTGGAGAAAGATTAGTCACTTCTCCTTCTAAGAAACTTAAAAAACTCCATAACGAATTTTTGATTATGGAGAGTGATTATGGTAGTGATAAAGATATTAATTGTGAATACTACCACTATCAAATGGCGTAATTAGTATAGTAAATGAGTGAGATAATAAACATAGAAAAAATAATAGAAATGAAACTAACAGAACACTTTGAAAAAAGAATAAAAGAAAGAACCCCTTATAGCGATTGTGAATCCTTTTTATATGATTTAAAACTTCACAAAGGTGATATGATTCACTTAACAAAAGATTCAAACCAACTTAACAGATTTCCAAATCTGAGAAACAAATTCAGAAAGTATCCATGGAGTGCTTTATTGGTTTTGGAGTCATTAAACATCGCTATGGTAACAGATGGAATCAATTTAATAACAGTTTACAATTTAATCAACTACTAAGATATGTGGAATACTAAAAAAGGAGTGGTGATGGGAAGTTCACCAAAAGTTAAAAAGTCAGTTTATGATGATTACAGAAAAGGATTTAGTGGAGTTATTTACTTCAGAGAAACACCCTTTGTTTTTAACTCAAAAAAAGAATTAAAGTCGATTAGAGAAACCATCAAAGAGATGAGAGTTTCTAACGAATACAGATTGGTGGCTTAACCACTAAAAAGATTGGTTTTTTGGATATCCAATTATCCAAATACCCAACAAGTTCTTTGAAATATTGATAGGTGGTGAAAGGGATAGGATTTTATTGTGGGTTGTATGGATGACCTAATAAACAATCCTATAATTTAAACTAAAATATATGAAGGCAATTCCTATATGGGGAGTCACTTCACCAACGAATAGTAGGTGTAGGATTTCCCAAACGAAATTGGTGGAATTTCTGAATGATTTGGGTTTTGGAAAGTTCAATAATGAAACTATCCAAAGAAAGATAGATGATAAAGTTCTATCGATTTCAAACTATTCAGATATTACCAAATTCGTTTATGATTTCTTTATGGTTTTGGATGAAGATGATTTCTTAGATACTGAAAAATATGGTGTTGTGAAATCTATCGAAACCATTGAAGATGAAAACGATGAGGGTGAACCTACTTCACATAATGTAAAGAAGTTCTTTACTAAAAACGAAGTGAAATCAGCCCTTATTGAATATGGTAAAATCAATCCCAATATCTCTCACTTTCTGAATTATTACTCAGAAGAAAGAGGGGTATTAAATACTGATGACAAACATTTATTCACTCCCATTTTTACAGATACGAAGGATGAGGTTTACTCATTTTTCCAAAGTGGAGCAATTAAGATTACCTCTAAAGGATATCACAATAAACCATATAAAACTATAAAATCTGAAGGTTTTATTTGGGATACTGAGAAAGAGAAATCTATTGATAACATTCAGAAAATCTCCAAAACTGAAAAGGGGATATTTGAAAAATTCGTTGAGTATTCGATGATGGTTCAAAGTAAGAGTGGTAAATGGAGTATTGATAAAGATGAATACGAATCTTTAAGAACTGTTTATGGGTATATGATATCCAATTTCACTAATAATGGTGAAACGCCTGTTCCTTATTTTGTAGATAAGATGAGTGATGGGGTTTTAGCAAATGGTGGGAATGGAAAATCATTAGTTATGAATTCTATTAAATATTGGAAAAAACTTTCTCCAATAAATGGTAAGAATGTTCAAAAAGATAATCGGTTTGTTTTTAGTTCAGTCGATATTGACACAAAGTTTGTTCACATTGATGATGTAAAGAAAGATTTTCCATTTGATATCATCTATAATTACTCTACTGGCGATATGGAAATTGAGAAGAAGGGTAAGGATAGATTTGTTATTCCTATGGATAAAAAACCTAAGATTGGAGTTTGTACAAACTTTATTAGTACGGATACATCTGATAGTACACGCAGACGACAAATCATTGTTGAGTTTGGTAATTTTTGGAATCATAAGGTTTTGAAAGAAGGTGTATCAGTTGAAAAGATGTTAGGTAAAAGATTATTTACAGAATTTGATGAAAACGATTGGATTCAGTTCTATAATTTTGGTTTTAGATGTGTTGAGGAATTCCTTAAAAAAGGAATCGTTCAAACAGATAAATCAAACTATTTTAAGAAACAACTGAAAATCCAAAAGATTGGAACAGATGATGAAGGTGTAATAAGTTGGATGGAAGAATTTATCAATAAGAACAAAAAAACGTTCGCTGATAAATATGAATTCGATGTTATTTACAGAAAGTTTATGATGTCTTTCGATGAATATGTAGTAAGAAATTGGGAGAAAACCCGATTTAAGAAATCTATTTATGATTTATGTTCTATTAATGGATGGGAGTACAATCCTCATAAAAATGGTAGTAACGTATCTCAAAAGAGATGGAAAGTTGGTCCTGCAGGTAATCAAAAAGAATATCTCAGAATCAATATTTAACTAAGTTGGATATTTGGATATCCAATAAATCACTAAAAAGAAACAATTAACTCACTATCCAATCACTCCTATCTATTTCAATTAACTCAAAAGAATTTTAAATTATGTATATTTGAAAATACGTAGAGAGAATAAACATAATACGTTTATCCCTACGTTGCCAGTAATTTGATTAAACCAACAGAAATCAAATGTATCTAACAGGAAAAAGAGAAATTATGAAATATTCAATATTAATTGTTTTGATTTTATTTGTGCTTGGTTGTAATAAAGATGATGATAATATTATAAATCCTCCAGTTGAATCAACTTTGTACTTCCCACCATTGAATTCTGACGAATGGGAGAGTAAATCGCCAAGTGAATTAGGTTGGAACATCTCAGATTTAGATGGACTTTTGACCTATCTTGAAGATAATAACACAAGGGCATTTATTGTCTTAAAAGACGGAAAAATTGTAATAGAAGAGTATTTTGGTAATAATATTCTTGGTACAGCTCCTTTTGACAGAAATACACAATGGTATTGGGCTTCAGCTGGAAAAACACTTACAGCGACATTAGTAGGAATTGCCCAGCAAGAAGGTTTATTAAATATCAACAATACAACTTCCACCTATTTAGGAAACGGCTGGACGAACTTGACTTCTGACAAAGAAGATATGATTACGGTTAAGAACCAATTGACAATGACAACTGGTTTAGAGTATAATGTATCTGACCTTGATTGCACGCTACCCTCTTGCTTAACTTACAGAACTGATGCTGGACAACAATGGTTTTATCATAATGCACCATACACACTTCTTGAAAAAGTAGTAGAGAATGCATCAGGTATAGATTTTAATGATTATACAAACCAAAAAGTAGAATCGGTAATAGGAATGAACGGACAATGGATTTCACAAGCTTATAATAATGTGTATTGGAGCACTGCTAGAGATATGGCAAGATTTGGGCTTTTTATATTAAATAAAGGTAAGTGGAGTAACACAGATGTACTTTCGGATGCTGAATATTATGAACAGATGTTAAATACTACCCAAAGTTTAAATCTGTCTTATGGATACTTATGGTGGTTAAATGGTAAAGAATCAATAATATTTCCAGGTTTACCAAATTCATTTGATGTTCCATTGTCTGATAATGCTCCAATCGACTTGTTTGCTGGAATGGGTTTAAATGGTCAATTTGTTGAAGTAATTCCAAGTAAGAATTTAGTTGTTATAAGAATGGGAGAAGTACCTAATGGTTCACTTGTTCCAATCACTTTTCATAATGAAATGTGGGAAAAGATAAACTTAGTAATAATTGAATGAAAAACTATACCAAACAACATCTAAAAATTATAACCTTTCATCAGTTCGGAAACAATTTTTTCTAAACGTTTAGTCAATTAACAGATGAAATAATAAAATTAGTTGAAGTTTAATTAAAGTAATTTTTTCAACTTATATAGTTATTCAAATCGTAACCAACAAAGTTTCGTTCTAATACATCACATACCTTTCCAACATTACCACTTCCACAGAATGGGTCTAATACCAAATCCCCTATTTCAGATGTTTGAAGAATTGGTAGTGTGATAATCTGTTTTGGGAATGGTGCGATGTGTTCTCCCTCAATATCTAAATTCTGATTAGCAACCGCAGTTCTAACTATTTCTTCATTCCAAAAATCACCCATATTCTTTCCCTCTGATTTTGGTAAGTATGGAGATATTGTTGAAGAATAAGTTCCATCAGATTTCCTATGGCGAGGTGGTAGTGATATTTTAGAATCTGAGTTTAATTTGGTTGGTGTTCGGTTATATAAATAATCTTTTGATTTAACCAAATGAAAAATGAATTCATATGATGGAGTAAGGTTTGATTTTGATGATGAGGGTTTAGGATTTGTTTTACTCCAAATAATTGTATTTCTGAGAATCCATCCATCAGATTTTAATCTATCAATGACTCGATGAGGTACATTCTGTAAATCACCATTTAGAAATGTATCACCTAAATTCAAAAAGAAAGAACCCTTATCCCTTAAAACTCTCTTGCAATCTTTGAAATGATTAGAAAGATTAACTACAAATTCTTCAGATGTTTTTTCATTACCTAAACCACCTTCATCAGAATATAAACGCTTGTTCCAATAAGGTGGAGATGTGAAAATAGTTTGAACTTCACCATCCCTCAACTCATCCATATTATCAGAAGATTTCTGATAAAATCTCCATTTATGAATTTCAACTCCTACTCTATTTCTTTTTTCTCTACTACTATTTTCATTTACTTCTCTTTGTGTTTGAACATATGATTGATTGATAGTTAAAACACCCTTATCAATCATTTTAAGGTGTTCTGAGTTATGTTTTCTAATAAAGAGTAGTTTTCCCAACGATGATGATGAAACCCCAATCTGAGAGGATATTTCATCTCTTTTACTATAACTTTTGTTCGGATGAACAGAAGTTAAATCTGTTCTCATCCCTTGCCTATTTTGAAAATGGTTTTCTAAAACATCATGTTCAGAAAGTATCTCTTTGGTTGACTTAACTCTCTGTTTGTTGAAATGAACCAAATACAACTCAGTTTCATTTTCACTAATATCTCTAACCTCAACATTAACTTCTTCCCATTTTAAAATCTTAATAGCTTCAAACCTTCTGTGTCCACTTAAAATTTGATTGTTTTTATTTAGAATTAATGGTTGTAATAATCCAACCTCATCGATTGACTTAACCAAATCATTGATATTACTCAAATCATATATCTCTGAGTTTTTTGGATGTGGTTTAATATCTGATACTTTAAATCTCATATAAGGTTGATTGGTTCGCAATCTAATAAAATGGTATAGGATATGCAAGAAGATTGATTAAAAGGTGTTTAAAACCCCTTCCTGAGATGATAAATGATGATTCATATCACTTTGTAATGTTTTTTGATGTTTTCAGATGTTTTTTAGTGTTATTAATAAAATTCCAATACTTATATACAGATGGATAAACCATCAGATAATTAATTAGAAAACAATACTTATATACAGATGGATAAATCAGAATTTCAAAAGAAAATCAAAACAGATAAAGATTTCAGAGATGAGTTTGTTATTCAATTAATGAAAGAATTAAATCAACTACTAAAATCAAAAAAGAAATATGTTAAAAGAGAAAGTTAATCAAGCATTTGAATCATTCAATGTTGAGGGATTATTAGGTGTATTAGAGGAACTATATGGTAGAAAATTTATGTTGGAATATTCTGATGTATTTTACCTATGGTATTGTGTACAGAGAAATATGGTTAAAGAAAACATAACTGATATTAAGAACTACTTAAATATCAATAATGTATTCGATAATAAAACACAAACTGATAGTACAATAAGAAGATATTTTAAGTTCAGAAACTTACTGCCAGACCTTAGTGAATCACAACATAGGAGATTAAATAAAGCAAATCAATTCTTAAATCCATTAGTTAATTTTCAATCTGTTGGAAATAAAACATTGGGTATAATCAAAGAAGAAGAAACTAAAACCAATAATGTAATTGATATCACAGAAGGTAATCACACCATTATTGCTAAGATTGATTCTGAAGGGATGATTAGTTGGAGAAACTTTGATTTAACAGAGAATCAAATAGATTGGGTAGAATCAAATAATATAAAATATGAGGGATAAAAATGATTGGATACTATAGTACAATACTTAAAGATAAGGATGTATCATCTAACGTAAAGAGAATGATATTAATGGAAAGAGCTGGATTGAAAGTTCCACCAAACAAAAAGAACGATGCAGAGGAAGAATTAGATAAAACAAAACTCAAAGATGATGCTTTAGAAAAAACATTTTCAGATGTAAAAGATGATGAGTTTGAATATGAGTTAGAAGAAATCATCAAAGAATTAGAAGATTACATTGATGGTAAAGAAGAAGAAGAAGAAGAAGAAGAAATGAACGAAGAAGAAGATGTAGTGGATTTTTTAAAGAACATCGACTTCGATTGTGTATGTAAATAATAATCAAAGGATATCTGTATATCCGAATATCCAAAAAACCTATATTAATATGAATGAATTAGAAACATTTAGAATCATTGGTGTTGATGTAAAGAAACTCAACTCCAAACCAATCCATAATAGGATAGAAACTGAAAAACTATTGGGAGTTACGAACCAAACATTAAATAAGTTTAAAAAGAAAGGTTGGATTAAAACTTCTAAGTATAAGAATAGAAGTTATTTCACAACCCAATCAATAATAGAATGTATTAAATATCAACTCCAAATCGATAGAGTAAATAGTGAATGGAGAGATATTTGGAATTAAAATATCACCTCAACATAGTTCCAATCTGTGATATGATGAGAGGGGTGGGGGCATTTTAACGTTTACCCAACGAAACTTTTTTCCAACCCTCTCATCTTTTACGTTTTTATATCGGTGTCAAAAATTTTGTCATATAAAAACTCCCCTCTAACACCTATATTTCAGTACCTATATGGGTTACAACTCTGTAACCATAACTGACAAAATGTCGTAAATCACAAATTACTTTATTATCTTTGTGGCTTATTTGGTATGGATTTGGTAGTTAACCCCAAAGTTGGGGATAACTCAATTTCACAAAAATTGAAAATGTGAAAGTTAACCCCATCCCAATTTGAAGAAAAATATAAAAGATTGAAAAACAAAGGATTAAATAGTGATGAGGTATTGGAAAAAAGAGAGTTAACCCCAAAGTTAACCCCAAAAAATCCAAACGAATATAATGGTGAAGTAATTGATAATCAATCAGTTAAATCAAAAAACACCAATACAAAGAAATTGTTTATTGAGAGTTATGGTTGTGCTATGAATTTTAGTGACAGTGAAATTGTAGCGTCCATCCTTTCAAAAGAAGGCTTTAACACCACCCAAATTTTGGAAGAAGCCGATCTCGTATTGGTAAATACCTGCTCAATTCGAGATAAGGCAGAGCAAACTGTTCGGAAACGACTCGAAAAATACAATGCCGTTAAACGCATCAACCCAAAGATGAAAGTAGGCGTTTTAGGCTGTATGGCGGAACGCCTTAAAAGTAAATTTTTAGAAGAAGAAAAAATTGTGGACCTTGTTGTAGGACCTGATGCTTATAAAGACCTTCCTAATCTGA
>Ga0213868_10003503_pt1 | contig 14612 bp, 10 predicted proteins | sample PICome_9_FD_160087 | JGI IMG/M metagenome (GOLD analysis project Ga0213868, IMG submission 160087) | Coastal seawater microbial communities near Pivers Island, North Carolina, United States - PICO127 | ecosystem: Environmental > Aquatic > Marine > Coastal | place: USA: North Carolina...
AAAATGGTCCAGGATGGAACTCTACATCGACCTCGACCTGAATTACGTCTCGATGGGTCAATCCAGCTTCCAAGCACCATCTAGACACCCAAGTACTATTTACCATATAGAGAAGAAATACGACTGAAAAGTATGAAGTGCGGATTTGATGTAAAATATGAATTGTTCTATGTTTACCAAATTTTGTGTCTGGAAAAGAAACACTTTCTTGGGGTTCATTTGGAGTGCAAGTAGTTCCTTAGGGTTGCACAACTGCTACAAATAATCGACAATCAATTCTCGCATCACGGCGGATTCTTTTCAATCCATACACTCCTTTCACAACCAGTTCTTTTTGACTATCTTCGAGGTTTGGTTTTATGACATGAAATACATCAATTGGCGTAAGTTTCCTTCTTCCTTTTTCGTGGGGTGAATCACCTGATCACCCGAAAGATTTTGAAGAGCCTGATAGCATAGATGAGCCCAACGATCATGCTCCACCCATCCGAAGATATGATCAAAGTGATGAAAATATTCCCGTTTATAAATAAATACCTTCAAGTTTCTTTTGTCTGTGTAACTTGGCTGTGTGCAGTTTCACAAGTGTAGCGCTTTTTGATAAATTGAGTCCGAAGATCCTTGAGATTCGAATGCACTGCATTCTTTGAGATGAGGTAACAGATCACCTTCTTTGATACCCCATGATCCATGTTTGATTATAGAATACAGTTTCTATAGTATTATTATCTGCCATGCGACATGCGCGACAGATGTGTGTCAGTCGCATCAGGTCATGATGGATATTGACCCACTGAAAAATGCGATCAACAGAATCATTGCAAATGTGGTGGAGAAGAAGATGACGCTACTTAAAAGTAATACCAGGACTATTGACTATTGACTATTTGGTTGTGTTTTGGTATATTTGGTAATTTGGCAGCTCCAAATTCGATGGAATAGATGATAGATGTGACTCGAATCCGGAAATTTAGCCAGCGAGTTTTCGCCATTCACCATTCACCGATCACCGAAAAAAAAGGAAACCGAATCTTGTGTCTTGTAATATATTTATTACATCACACTATCTAACTACTCTGCACATCTGTTGCAATCTACTTCTTTATCGTGATACAAAGAGAAGATAACTTTATTTCTGCTGATTCCCTTTAAAATCTTAGATATTTTTTGTCATGGTTAATTTCTCTGTTGCTAGTACTATCTCAACATATCATCTGATATTAGTACTAGTAATGGTGCTTCTTCAGCAGTTGGTTCACGGTCAAGATGTTAACATATCCCAAGGTCTGAGAGGAACTTATATAAAAGCATCATTAGTGGAAGAGAATGTTCAGACTGATCTTAATGATTTAGAAACAAGGCATAAATCTGTTTTGCGGAAGTTGATAAAAAAGAAGATAAGGGTGCACGAACAATCAGCAGAACTCGAGGTCCAAAGGATATGGTGGTTGAACCATAAGCCTGGCAAACGCTTTTCCATCATCCTGGATCACTTTCCCAATGTTGGATTATAATGATTGACCTTCGTTCCTAATTCAATACACTCTAGATCATTTACTCTTGACATGATTGTTGGACTCTTTTTCTAATCTTGGACGACATATCGTAGACTGATTTTCGATGATGCATTTGACTTACATTCCCTTCAATACACTTTCTATCTCTGGATAGATGTATGAATGTTAGTATGGATGTATTTTCAAGATTATAGCAATCACATTCATGATGACCGAGACGAAAGAAGTCGAGTTTGAGTTCCATCCCGGACCATGTTCCCATTGTTAGTCAAAGTAGTACATACCGTTTTGGATTGAAATATCGACTTGCATTACTTGAATAAACTTACAACAATACCTTTAATCTTACCATTCCAACTATGGTCAAGCCAAGGCTCTTATAGCCATCCCTTATGCGGGGGCGAATGAAACGAAATCAATGATCCCAACCAAATTGATTGATCCTACAGTGACTCCTACCATTCCAAATACGATTAAGCCAAGGCCAGTAGTCATAGCAAAACGAAGGCGCAGGAGATAAAATCCGATAAGCCGATCAAACTACAAGGCTCATTATAATTGCAATACATGCACAGTCAAGATGACAAGCCAATCAAATGATCTGATTCTTCGAACGACAATCTTGCTTCGTTTGGACTATATCTTTATATGATGCTTCATGATATGGACAAATATTTGCATTTGTAGAGTCGACAGCACTGTGACATTTGTCATTGCGGTGAACCCTATCGAATAGGACACATTTTTCATCCATGCTCGTTGCTCTTCGCAAAGCTTATTGTCTTCAGTTCTATTACATACAGAAGACTGATACCAACACTATCAGTACCCATAGCGAACTTACGATCCATCAAATGGATCCAATTCAGATAAAGGAATAGTAAATATCATCATTGTATTCTGAACATGCATGTTCCAATACCCAACCCAAAACCCATTCTTATCTATTGTCATTTTGAACGAATTTTCTAGACATGTTTAATTGATAATCATGGAGAGAATTCAGAGTTATTTGTGTCATTCTTACATAGCACCGTTCCTTGTGCAGTTGTCTGTAGTTAATAATAATCTGGTAGAAATCTAAATGTATTGATTACAACAACAAATGAAACCATACTGCTCGTCAGAACCGTCGATATGAAGAGCGTCTGTCTGGAAAAAGCTGATTTTCCAAGTGTTCCACATATTTATTGAGAAATGGGACATTTCGAAAGTGTGGATTTCTTACTTTGCTCAATTATGCATTTGTAAACACATCTAAATTATGGATGATGGAGATGGAAGATGGACATGACCAAACGTTACCCACTACGTGTTGTGAAATGCCTTGTTTTGTCCGTTGTATTTGTCCGTTATTTTTAAAAAAACATTGTTTCAGTCCGTTGTCTCGTTTTAGGCCGTTGCGCATTTCTATTCCTCACATTTTTAGATTTTCTGTGCCATACGTGTGACTAGCAGGTTGTACCATGTACCCTTATGACTGTACTTTATGAAATCGTATATCAGGGCATAAGTACACGATTTATGACCCATGCTTGCCGGCGAAAGCTTCTATTTTCAACGGTGATTTTTTCTTCATCTCTCACAATTCGTTTGCTCATAAATTTTCTAAGCCATCATCTTTTGCAAACGATCGCATTCTCCCAGTCAATCATTAATCATGTTCCGTTTCAACTTCGTTCTCCTCCTTGTTCTATCTCTTGTTGCTATCCACGGAGCCACAGGTAACGACAGTGCTGAGCTTACAAACGATCTTTCTAGGAATGCTATTCGTGGACTCAAGGGAAGCAAAAGTACCAAAGCCAGCTCCAAGGGTAAAGGTGGAAAGTCATCCAAGTCAACAAAGTCAACCAAGGCTCCCAGTTCCAAGGGAAAAGGTGGAAAGTCATCCAAGTCTCCCAGTTCCAAAGGAAAAGGTGGAAAGTCATCCAAGTCCCCTAAGTCAACCAAGGCTCCCAGTTCCAAAGGAAAAGGAGGAAAAGGAAAAGGAAATTAAATTGCATCTGATAAATGATAGTGGTAGTTGAATCGAGTGCTCTACTTCGATATCAATTTAGTGACCGCTTCCAATAAAGGCATACTTGAGATAACACAATTGTGCCGTCCGTTTTTAATGTGTGTAAAACGATAAACTTTAATAGGCATAGTTCATATGAATTCTACATGATTTTATGATGTGTACTCTGACGTTTGAAACCACCTGATCTCCTTAAAAAGAAAATACGACGGAAGAATGCAGGTATAACGTAGTCTACGAACATGGAAGTAAGTACACTCTACTTACTTACTTAGGTAGTCATTCATACGAATTAAAAAGTAAGAATAACGTACATTTTTTATTATTTACACCAATGGACCAAGGACCAACCAACAAAGATGTTTTCGGTTATCAGTCCATGTATCCATACAACTTCCAATGGCTTACTCGTAGTCTAGATACTAGATACGAGTACATATCTAACGATCTAAATATGTCTTCAATAATGCAAGAGTTGCCTCAGGTGCTTCCGCATGGACCCAATGACCTGCTCCTTTGACAGTCGTTAACATATAATTTGGAAACAGTCTGGATATCGTCTCCATGTGACTTCCCTTGATAAAACTGGAAGAACCACCCTTTATCACAAACGTGTCTCCCATATACCTCATCATTTCCTGATCCAACAATTCAATGAACTTTTGCTCATCCTGATAGTTGACATCAAAACTCGCAATTTTATCCAATTGCTTCGAAATCGCATCGATATGAATTTTCCAGACCAAGGATCCCCCCTTTCGGGTTTCTAAATTCGTCATGACAAAGGCTCTTAAAGCTGGATCCGACACATTTGCTCTTAATTCCATCTCCACGTCCCTCTTTGTCTTTTGTTCCAAAGTCACACTTTCCAATGCCTGAATAATATCCTGTACAGCAGACCAACTCGCATCTTGACACGTATAAGTCACAGGTGCGATATCCATCACTACCAATCCAGCGACACGTTCTGGATAAGACAATGCCAGCGAATGTGCCACTTTTCCACCCATGGAATGACCAACTAGAACCACTTGTTCTAGACCCATTTTATTTATAAATCCAAGTACATCATCGGCCATATGTGAGTAAGACATGTCATCTCTCCAATCATGTGAGTTATCTCCATGATTTCTTAGATCTAATGCAAATATCCGACGAGGTGTTTCTAATTGTGATGCGAGTGAGGTTCCTAGTGATGCAAAGTTTCGTTTTTGGCCTAGAAGACCATGCAATAGGATGACTGGTGGTTTGCTAGATGCTGCTGGTGATGGTGATGCTTCTGATGTTGTTGAAATCATGGGATCCGAAAATTCAATATAGTTTAGGTCGACTTGTTCTTGTGTTGTCGTGTCGTCCGTATGATATTCTGCAGTGGAGGTAGTAGTAGTAGTAGTAGTGGAGTATAAGACTTGTATTGTAGTAGAATGTGCATTAGAATGGCGCCTTTGACGACTTGTATGAATACGGTTCCTTAGGATTGAATCTAATCGGACGATGGAATGTAAATGGTTGGAAGAATGTGTTGTTCTCCATGAAATGCATGAATTGTGAAGGAGGGCAATGGATGCTGATGGTATCACCATCATACTACTACTACTGAGGAGGAAGAATATTTTGGCGATGTTTCGTAAGGATGACAATGATGTGCTGCCTTTGTCCCTCATTTGAAACATTATACCTTGTATCTTGTATATAATATAGCACTAGGCAGTATCAGTAGGCACTCTAGCAGTAGTCAGTGTATGCCAACCAATTGCAATAAGCAATAAGGCAAGATAGATACAGTACAACTGTAGACAGATTGTACTCGTATTTTGTATTAGTCTACTTGTATACTTGAACGAGCCTTGTGAAGCAACGAACAACGACGTGTTTTGTGTTCGTGGTTACGTACGTACGAGTACGAGTACGAATAAAACAAAATGCAATAGTTAACACAAAATCACTCATCCAATCTCATATCGGAATCGACCGACCGACTGAAACACACACCCATTATGAAATCTTGCCTCTTGTATCCCATCTCATGGTTCTATATCTTCCTATCGTCAGGTGATGTAGTCGAGTCATTTCAGCCTTTATCTGGTTGCTGCAGAAGTCGTACTACTACTACTACTACTACTACTGGCAATCATGTCAGCCGTACTACAACAAGTACTCCTCGTAGTCCTATCCGTACCATCAGTAGAAACATTCCTAGCAGTAGTAGTCATACGAAATGGATCCTCCTCCATTCCTCCTCCCAACATCACCCGTCTTCAACTGCATCCAATACGGACCACCATGACGACGCAACCCAACACCCACGAAAGAATCATAAGAATATCAGAACCATGGATCCATCCCATCATCACAATCATCCACACATATCCTCCATTCCTTCCAAAGGAAACAGACGTACATTCCTTCATTCTATTATCACAAACACTGCAGTAACAACATGGATTGGTTCGTCTAACCTCATGCCAATCTCACCAGCTAACGCCATCGTAGAAAACAACAATGTCGTCGTACAAGACATGAAAACATTTATAGATCCAAAGGGTTTATTTATCATTCAAGTCCCAAAGAGATTCTTTGCCATTCGACGTACAGTGAAGGGAGATTTACCAGATGAAACCACTGGAAAAGGACGCAGGGGGTCATCTATATTTACTGCAGGTGATATGGCGAAAGCAGAAGTGATTGCCATTGAACGGTTCCCTACCATTGTCTTATTGGAAGAGGAAGGTATTCTACCATCGGGAGATTTGACCAATTTCCCTGCGATTGGAAAGTCAGAGACCATTGCAGAGCTCATTGCGTCGAGAAGAGATAGAGAACGACAATCCAATAATACAATGAGAAGTAATGTTATCCCTGGATCTGTCAAGTTATATGAGGATGGTAAGACTCTAGAATTTGAGTTAAGCACTGAGATTGATGTACAAAAACCAGATTTATTATTGGAACAGACAGGAATGGATCGTTTGGTTCGTAAGACGTTGGCGAAAGCTACATTGAATAGTAATGATGGACAGATGATGGCTGTCTTTGCAAGTGCTTTGAGTCAGGATTGGAGCTCGGAGGATGGAGTTGCCTTGAAAATAGCAGTGGATACATTTATGGCTACAGATCAGAGTCTACGCCGCAATGAATGAATGAATGTATGAATGAATGAAGGAAAGAAAGAGTGAAGGAAAGGTATCCATAATGATATATTATATATAAATATAAATAAATGGAACTTTTAACATGCTTTTGTATGTAGAATGAATGCAGATACATATCACACATCACACATCAATGCAAGAGAGCATCAATTTCACTCAAAAACTGCTTCCTCTTCTGGACATCCCCACTTGGTCCAATAGTCATCAAATCATCCACATTCTTCAATGGCCCCTGAGCAAACTTCAGTCTTCGATTCACCTCCTCAGGAAATAATGGAGTAAACAATTTCACAAGAGCACTCACAAGCTTGGGTAAGTTCAATAGAAACGTTGGTCCATTAAGATTAGGATACAATTGATTCGCCTTGGTGGAAGCCAAACCAATCGCTTTTCGAAAGGTCGCATCACCTCCAATAAGTTTCACACCAGATAAATCATTGGCTGTTAGGACTTTGATAAGTCTATCGGATTGTAAAGATCGCATGTTACTGACGATAGCATTTACCTCTTTGGTGTATAGAAAGAAGTCTACAATGTCTTCCACGGATATTTCTCGCATGAGTTTCACATCGTCAATCCTACCGGCAGAAATACAGTACACCAAATCTCCAGAATGTAAGGTTGTAGTCAAGCACTGGTTCGGAGTGATATACTTATTGACAATATTAGCATGGGGAGCCAAGGCACGGACAGGTTCATTGTTCCATGCGCCATCCTTCGCAGTGGCCTGTTGAACTGCCTCTCGTGCTGAATCACAGATCGATTTCCCTTGATTGGATCTCCAATCCAGTGCAGACTTGAGTTCTGACATGATTGTGTCATCGTCTTTATTTTCAGATAAACAGTAGCGTAGGTAAAACACATCGTCTTGGGGTGCATTGGGGTATTTGTTGGCAAGTTGTTTCATGGAAGCGATCCGATCGGAATGAGTTGTCAATAGCGATGAGACGGACGACAAGGCTGCTGTATTCCCGATAAGACTTGTAAGTAGAGTAGTTATGATCAGGAATGATAGTTTGTGACTCATGGTGAACATGTTGAGTTTGTTATTGTATTTATTTATGATGGTTATGATGTATTATGTATTTTAAAAAAAATTATGGTGTGAGATTGGCGATTGAAGATTGAATCAATCAATCTGATGGCTGTGGCTGATGGCTGATGGCTGGTCACTTGTTCACTTGTTCACTTTATTCTGGTCTCTGGTCTCTGGATTGAGAATTTTTTTTATTAAAAAAGTAGTATCAGTATTTACGTCTAATATTTACTTCTATACAAAAACGAGAAAAACCTATAGACCACAGGTGAAGGTAGATAGATAGTATTGATTAGTTTGACTGTGGATATGTACGTTTCATGGCTGCCGTAGTAGAGAACAAGGACATTCATCTGTTATCCTTTCTTCCCAAGCCTCCTCCTCCTCCACCTCCACATCTTCCACCCACCGCGATCACCATAGAAGATCACAAGAGTATCCCTGATGCTGTTCCATTGCCGTATATTCCTCTCAAACCAAACTTAGTTATTGGAAGACCACATTTAAATATATTACCATCTGCAGCATGTGGGTGTTTGAAGAGATTGGAACATTCCAAGGGATGGGAGGCAGGTTGCCCTGTCTGTCAAGAAAAATCCTCCTTCACACTCAAGTATGCCAGTATGAAAATGTTCAAATTTCGTTGTGAAGAAAGTGATAAGAACATTGACAATTACAACCATTGGTCCGTGGAATGGATCGGAAGAAATGATAATCTTGTATATCTCAATGGTGATGCCATGAAACGAGGTGTTCGGTATCCTTTTACTCATTCTGTCCGTTCTTCTACTACGAATCATTATTCATGGGATATGATATTTCAACTTAGGAATCATAATGGAGTTACTATTTCAGAGTATGTGATTGATGTTATAACGCTTGCATCTTGTACATCCACACCCATTCCTAAAGTCAATACTACTACTACCACTACCACTACTACTACTACTACTCTTGACGATCTTAGAAGTGATGGCAAGTGTCATTCCAATCTGATCCATGAGAAAGGAAGGATTGCAGATGTCAATTCAGAACCCGTAATACTCGATTGTAATAGAGGACATCAAAGTAACCAAACTAGCTCTAAGAAGGACACTGTTCTTGAATCACTTCCGACACCGCCTCCATCACCACCACCTCGAGTAATCCTACCGTTGGTGGACAAGAACACATCCACGCATGAGTCTGTCATCGACTTGGCGTCAAGTTCAACAGAAGATGATGTTGTATTGTCAAAGGTAGAACCTATTAGAGGAATACCTTCTCATAACTCCATATTCTTTCTTCAACGAGGATTGAATATGACATCTACAAGAATCAAGAAACTTATTCAAGTATTGGAAAGCAATATGACTGGTGAGAATCGTTTGGATATTCAATCTACCTTTGATCAAAAGGTTATACCCAAATATCTTGTCATTGACCCAGTATTGAGCAAAGAGATCATTCGAACTGCATTGGGTTTTAAGGATTTACGATCGATGGCAATAGCATTAGTTGACGTCTTCATAGTCAAACCCGAATTTATCGTTTCATTTCATAATTTTGATCCTCCTGCTCCTCAACATTTCCACCTCATGATGGAAGAAATCAGAAAGATTTACAATAGACTACAAACTGGACCAAAAGCGAACGTGTCATGTTCTGAATGGTTCGTTCGTAAGAGACCAATGACTGAATTTGCCACAGTTCAAATCCTATCTGCGTCTTCCTCTGATTGCGACTTTATTAAAAAGATGAGGATACAGAAAACTACTAATCCTTCTAATAGTCTAGGTCGAAATGAGGAGATATCTCAACTTTTGGAAAAGATATCAATCATTTATAAAGAAAGCCCTATTGACAAACATGATGTCTGGAGAAGCTACATGTATAAGATTTGTTCCACGAGACTACTTCATCTTGATTTCGAAGTCTCCCTTGATCCAAGCTGTATGGAAAGGTTACAAAAGATTAAAGGATTTGGATCAAGTATACAACAAACCATCAGGGATTTTCTTCTCTTCGATAAATGCAATAGGCTGAAAGCTCTCGAATCAGATGTTACACGCAAAGGAATGAGAAATCTATCAAGAATTTGGGGAGTCGGATCAGCAACAGCATTAGAACTAGTGAACAAGGGCTACTTTACTATTGAAGACATCCGCGAGGCCATAGAATTAGGAGAATTGGAACTTACGGAAAATCAAAATATTGGTGTCATATACTACGAAGATTTTCTAGAAAAGATGCCTCGTGACGAAACTAGAGAGATCGGGAAGAAGGTCACGGAAGCTGTCAAACGTTTTTTCTGCGATGCGGAAGTTATGATTATGGGTAGCTATCGTCGAGGTGCTATGCAAAATGGCGATATTGATATTTTGATTACACTTCCAAAGTACAAATATGGTGACAAGGCGACCCCGAATGGAGCTCTCGATGAGCTTGTCGAACGGTTGAAGGAAGAGCGATATATATCGCATCATCTCACCAGTGTAGACCCGGAGTATCACCGTAGAATGCCAAGTCAAGATGACGACTTTATCGATGATTACCTTCCAAAGTATGGACATCAAATGTATATGGGGGTATTCAACTCTCCATATTTCCCAGGGAAAATGCGTAGAATTGATATTAAGTTTTACCCGTATCGTGACAAGGCTTTTGCGATGCTATATTTCACTGGAAATGGCTATTTTAATCGTGCCATGAGACTTTACGCGAAACAAGCCAAAAAGATGAAGTTAAGTGACTGTGGCTTGTACGTTATGAGTTTAGGACGTGAAGGAAAACGAATTGAGTGCAAAACAGAGAACGACATTTTCAATGCTCTTGGATTAGTGTATTTTGACCCTTGCGATCGCGATGGTATGGATGCAGTGCGTGTCAAGGATGACATGGCTCCTGGAGGAAGTTTAAGCCAAGTTCATCCAACAGAAGATGATGTCATGCAAGACTCACAACACCCTTGGATTGAGTGAATGGATAAGGATGATACTATGTACTGTCTACTTGTAAATATAAGTTATGCAAATGGTAAAAAAAGATGTTGAAGGAATATCAATCATAAACAGGTCATTATATACTATTTTATATATAAAATGTAATTCAAAACAAACTCGAAATTCAACCCTTACAACCAGTATCGTAAGAGATCCATTACGGCCAAAAAAGGTTACTTTGCCATCTCCGCTTGAATCAAAGAAGTTCTGATATCATCAGCATGGGATTTACTTGCTGGAATGAAAGTGGTCTTGCAATTTTTAGATGCACCGACATCCCTAATACAATCAAAGTATTGAGTCAAAAGTAACAGATCCAGGGTATCCTTGGCCGTCGTCCCCTTCGTACCAGCGGTGAAATCTACAATCGAAGTCTTGAGCCCATCCACGATGGCCTTTCTCTGTTTCGCAACTCCAACTCCAGATAGATACTTGGCTTCAGCCTCAGCCTCGGCAGATTTGACCTTGAGAATCTTCTCTCCTTCCGCACGCTCAGCGACGGCGAACTTCAAGCGCTTCGATGAGTTAATCTCATTCATGGCGTTCTTAACTCTCTGATCTGGGTCCAAGTCAGTAATTAGTACCTGCAAAATCTGGTAACCATACTGGGTCATCGTCGACCCTAAAGCATTCTTAACACTGAGTGCAAGATCTTCCTTGGCCTCAAAGACAGCATCCAGCTCAAGATTGGGCAATTCGGACCTAAGCACATCAAAAACATGGGCAGTAATTTGTCTCCTGGGGTCCGTTAGAGCATAAAATGCTTCATAAACCTTTTCCTGCAAGATTTGGAACTGAATGGAAACCACCGCAGTGATGAAGACGTTGTCTAAAGTCTTGGTTTCGACTCTGACGTCTAGCTGCTGCACACGATAGGAGAGCCGACCTGCCATTTCTTCTACCCCGCAAATGAGACATCCCTGGTTGATTGATAGAAGGGGATCAGTCATATCATGAAGAGAAGGAAAGTGTGCTTACAATAATACTAATACTACACTCGAGAGAGCAATTCTTGTTTTCATAACTTACCAGACCTGGTGGTGCAAGACGCTTGTATTTTCCAAAAGATTCAATAATACCGACCTCGGCAGTAGATATTGTGAATGGTATGAGGCACATGATTCAATGAATGGGTTCAATATCGTTTCGTAACTGTGCGTTCTTTACAAAGAATACACGTCTATTATCTATCTTAGTTAGATGATGTCTCTTCACCTTGCTTCTTTCAAAAGAACTAAGTAAGTAAGTACTTAAGAACTACTTACAGAACTACAGAGAACGACGCTTCGAGCAAGTAGAGGGTGGGGGTGAACTTAGCGATAGGTTTAGGGTAAGAAGACACAGAGCGCAAGAAGACGAAAAGAGAAAAGACGAAGCACGAGCCACGAGCACGAGGAAGCACGAAGCAACAGTCACCAGCCACCACAGGGCAACAGAACGAGTGTGCCTTAACCATCTTACTTACTTGAATAAATACTACTTACGCAAAGTTTCAAATGGTGGCAGCTAGAAAGATACCACCACATTTTGCACGAGAATTGAAACGTCATGTCACAAAACAAACACAATCATCGTTTCCGTCCACTAACAAAAGCAACATTGGGAGGACACTTGTTGGTTGTATTGCATTTGCAGGAGTAACAGCATCTATCCCATATTTTGCATTGCAATGGATCGCCCCTCTTAATGATCGCAAAGAAGCGCTAACTCATTCTCAAATTAGAAGAGGAGCATTTAACAATTCTGGTTCTCGTGATGCTGGAAGAGATCCTAATTGGGATTTCAAGACTGGTGCTAGAATTAAGAATGACGAGTATATAGATTTGTTTTTGAAGGATAATCCAAATGAAATTGAACATGGTGATCGGTTTAAGCCATGATCAAATATGACATTGGAGCTAACCTGATTTTTATGGATGTAATATCACAAATAGTAGATGGTACCATATACGAGTACAGTAGATGGTAGATAATAGTCGAACACAATTATATTTGGAAATAAATTATCATAACCCTATAGATTTCAATAAACAGGTCGATAATAGTCAAAAAGTCAAATGTGCATTTTCCAGAAATGATGTGAACTGACAATTTGAATTGCGACCACTCTACTCGTATAGAATACACCTTTCCATTTTTCGGACATGGTCATTTCAACTCTAAAACAATGATTTCGTGCTATTCTTGGATATCAATTAAGTTTGTTGCCATTTGCTTCTGTCTAATCATAGCTTTCTACCCTCTCATTAGAGAAACCTTAAACCTCACAGTTGTGGACTAATTTCTGTGTGTTGAAAGAGAGAACAAAGTACTTGTTGTCATTGTTCAGGATAGACGCATGAAAAACATAGTGCGAAGGGATCCTCATTGTAGAATTCAAACGTTTTTGTGCTATGTAGATAAAGTAAATCGAAAGGACTTTGGAGGCATGGTAGGAACTCTACTCCGTATGTATCAATATGGGAGCACTGAGCACATCACTCAATCGAGAGAATTCCTGGATTTGAAGAAATGTCTTACTGCCTTTTTATTTTATTGATATCATAAAAAGAGGGGTGACACATGTTGTACTTTTCTAGAGAGCCACTAAAAATAATGAATCAATTATATAAAACAGCTTTCCCAACCGCTGGGGATCAGGAGTCAGGAAATAACTTTACTTTGTCAAACTTGACCTTCTCTTGTGCCCATTCTACAGCCCAGTACTGTTCCACTATCTTCTCTGTCTCAGGTGTATACCATTCCTTCATCTGACTATCCGCACCTGTCTTGTGCTCTGCTGTATTTACATGCATGAATGCATGTGTTCTATTTTCACATCCTTCCTCCGATCCCCATCCAGAAGATCCATATCTTTCATAAAGAGTTCTATTAGGAACCGGATCTTTAGTGGATGTCAACATTTGCATTAACCGCTTCGAATCTTGTTCTATAGTATTTTGGTACCCAATAAAATCAATATATGGCCACCATTTTGCATCCATCATAGAAACCTGAGGTATCCAATGTCGATTTGTGCATTCCTTTGGATATTTTGTAACATGGTGAAGAAACGATCCAAACTCTTTGGAATGATCTTCACAGTTTTTCCTTTTGTCTTCAGGGAGTTTTTCGCAGCAATATTTCATATAAAAATTAGTATTTACTGCCTTATCCAGAAATGAAGAAAGTACGCGTTCTTTTGGTTCGCGGAAAAAAGCTACTTTGGTCCATGCTGGAGAAGTCATCATAGCTGTTGCTACTTCGGTATCATAATCACCCAGTATTCTGATTTTGTTTACGCCTCGATGGTGTACTTGAGAGAAACTTGCCTTGCACCAATTAGGGTTGCCATATATACGCATGAACATTCGTTTCCATTCTGAGCAGGCTACCTTAGGAAAGGTAAAAAAGATGAGTTTATACTCTGGAATCACAAAAGACGTTCTAACTCCATAGATGAAATCATCTTTGAGAACCACTGGTGTCTCCTTTTCCTTTTCGGTGGCTGTGTGCTTCCGAAGCACACTCGTATTGTCATCAGAATTAGAATCTTTAGTGAGTGTAGGAATTATTCTTATTGTATTTAACAGAGATAACAATAAAACAAGGATGAGTGCAATCTTGATGTTAGCAACTTTAAGAAGATTCATAACAACTTTTGGAGTGAACTTCTGAATTTAAATTTAGGTTGTAGGTTGTGGTCAGTTTGAGTGAGAGCATTTGCCAAGAGCCGAGAGGACTGTGTAGGCTTTAGGTAGAAAAGAGAGGGCAGCCCCCCCTAAAGCCTCTAGCTCAACGCGGGGGGGAACTATTTTGAAAAAAAAAACGAATTTTTTTAAAATTTACAAGAACTGTCTTAGAAGTTACCATCTTAAAGTAATTCAATTCAACAAACTCGTATTTGTCTCTTCTCCATATCTAATAATA
>Ga0213868_10003505_pt1 | contig 14609 bp, 22 predicted proteins | sample PICome_9_FD_160087 | JGI IMG/M metagenome (GOLD analysis project Ga0213868, IMG submission 160087) | Coastal seawater microbial communities near Pivers Island, North Carolina, United States - PICO127 | ecosystem: Environmental > Aquatic > Marine > Coastal | place: USA: North Carolina...
TCTAACGAATTTGGAGATGACGAATGATGAAGGACTATAAACATATGAGGCTAACTGAAGAGCCTGTTAAGTTAGAATTAAAATACTATTGCATGACTGTGGTTTTAATTGCTATACTCTGTATAGACAAAATTTAAAGGAGAAGTAATATGAAAATTGTATCTTGGAAGTTAGTAGCGTTTGATGAAAATGACAATGAGATTACTGTTGATGTTCATAGTAATGATGTTGCAAGTCTTATTGATGATTTTATAACAGAAGAATTTGAGGAGAGTGAAGATGAATGAAGAAGTGTTTGGAATATCAAGAGATGAGATGATACAAAATGGTGTATCTCTTTATATGTATGACTTTGAAGAAGCAGAGTGGATGACAGTAGAATGTACAGAAGACCTTGACATAAAAATTCTAGTACATGCAGACGGAGAGATTAACGACTCTGGACACGAGTTATTAGTCTTAGTTAATCAGCCCTCTGCTAGTATAAAAGATTCGTATATGACAATGTTATGTGCTGATTATATTGATTTCATGGTAGGAGAGGATGACAATGAATAAGTTAGGATATGTAACTACTACACCTGATACATTACAAAAGGCATTTGGTGAGCCTGAAATATTAAATGGTGATACTAGTCTATGGTATAGGGCTAAGTTCTATGATGAGGATAGACTTATTAGGGCATATGTTTATCTACTCAATGAAGCTAATGCTATACCTAGGCACGACCAAGTGTTTAAGTTTAGCGTAGGTGGTGATAGTGATGCCTTAGACTATGTGTATCAAGCCATAGAAAAGGTTAAGGAACTATGAACTTAGACCCCAATAGAACTGAGTGGAAGGTTGCAGTACCTCTACTGTTACTAGATGAGGATTGCAGGAAACACCCAGAGCTATGCCATAGGTCACAAAGATTAATAGACATGGTGATTATTAAACTGTTAGCAAACAATAGGGAGAAGTGACATGAGTATTACACATTACGATAGTGATGATAAAATTGACGAACGATATGAACAAATGGTTAATGATGAAGACCATAGAATACAGGTCTTGTGTAAAATAAATGATAAATTTCCACAGTATTTTTTTGAGTGCTATGTAAATAAATCTAACCCAGAGAAGGGGTTTATTTTTGAAGAGGCTATGTTAGCTGAAGTAATAGAAGATATAAGGGAGTGGGGATAATGAGTATAAATAATTTAAGGATAGAAAACTTAGAAGAAACCTCTTTAGATAGGGAGTTAAGAAAAAAACTACAACAAGGTTATGTTGATGCTACTAGAGAAGAACATAAAAGGTGGATGGAAGGAGCATTAGACTACATCTATGGTAGACCATATGATAGTGAGAGAGTAGAACAAGGTGATATGTTGTATGACTTAGGACATAGTAAAGCAAAAGAAATATCTACAACAGTAGAAGAAGAAGATGAAGAAGAAAGATTGTCTAAGATATACAAGCCTTTTCAAAGAGGTTGGGTTAATAGGTGGTGGGAGAAGTAGTTAGTTTCTTAGCATATGTTTTTAAAGGGTAGCATAATTATAAAAAACAATACAGTAAATAAGTGAGTTTTTTAAAAACTAACAAATGGAGAAAATAAAATGAGTCCGACAAAAGATTTAACTGAGTTAGAGCGTAAGATATTTATTAAACTACTATTGGGTTGGGATAACTTGACAATAGAAGATCAACTTAAAATAAAAAGAAGCAAGATAAAAAATATTATCTTTAGTATCTTTAAGAAGTTTGGTGTACACTCAAGACCAGAGTTACTTGCTATGTACATACCTAATGTTATTATTCAGAGAGAGGAGAAGAAACTAAATGGATAGCGATAGAGATTTATACGACATTGTATTGTATTCAACAGAAGAGAAGGTCAAGATATTAAGTGAATGTTTAAATCTTGATCAAGCTACTGAGTACATGAATAATCATAAGACTATACCTCATACTATGATAGGTTTAATACCACATAATAGTCTTAAATGCCCTACTTGCGGTGGAATATCTGAGGGTCATAAAAGATGGTAGAGAATAAAGATAAAGGAACCTTCTTATATCACACTAGCTGTGAATTGTGCGGTTCGTCAGATGCCCATGCAAGATACTTACAAGCTGATGGCAGTGAAGATGGAACTTGTTTCTCTTGTAATACATATCACAAATCTAGTACAGCAGAAGTTGTACCGATTAAACAATATAAGGCTAGTAAAATGAAAACGATTGAGGAGATAAACGACCTACCTATTCTTGGTGTACCTGATAGGTTAATTAAAAAAGAAACAGCAGAGAAGTACAGAATGAGAGCTAGCTTATCAGAGAAAGATGGTGAAACAGTTACTCACCTGTACTGCCCTGATACTTTAGATGGGAAGCTAGTTGGCTATGAGTGTAAGGATACAGCTAACAAAAGTTTCTCTAGTGTAGGAGATAGGAAGGGTGAGTTAGATTTGTTTGGCAGTTGGACTTGCACTGGTGGTAACAAGTTGTTTATCACTGAGGGTAGGCTAGATGCTATGGCATTACATCAAACAATCACTGACCTTAACCCAGAGAAATACAAAGCGTTTAAACCTAGTGTTGTTAGCTTAACAAGAGGTGTAGGTACAGCAGTTAAAGACCTACTCAATAACAAGAAGCTCTTGGCTAAGTACAAAGAGGTAGTGCTGGTATTTGATAGTGATACTCATGGTAAGAAAGCAACTAAGGATTGCTTAAAAGTATTTCCTTTATATAAGACAGCCAAGCTAGACCTTAAAGATGCTAACGAGATGCTCATGAAAGGTAAGGCTCAAGAGTTGTATGATGCTTGTGTATGGAACGCTAGTGTTGAAAGACAGGGTGAAGTAGTAGATGTACATGACATCATAGAGAGTGCTATGACGAAACCACAAATGGGTATTAGTTTTCCGTGGGATACAGTTACTAAGGCTTGCTTCGGCATAAGAGAGGGGACAATCCACTGTGTAGGTGCAGCACCTAAGATTGGTAAGACAGATCACCAACATCAGTTAGTACATCACCTAGTGTACAATGAGAAGGTCAAGGTAGGTATGTTTGATCTTGAGAATAGCCCTGTCAAGACAGCTAAGAAGTTAGCTAGTAAGCAAGCAAAGAAAGATTTTACTAGACCTGATACTGTGTACCAAGACAGTGAGTTAAGACAAACACTTGAAGGATTAGATGGTAAGGTTAGGTTCTATGACAGGGCAGGGTCAAGAGATTGGGAAGCAATAAAAACTACTATTACAGAGATGCACTTACTAGATGGTATAAATATATTTATGATTGACCCTATGACTACACTGGTGCAAGGGTGTGATGCTAGTCAAACTAACACTGAGTTAGGTAAGATATGTAGTTCTGCTGCTGACTTAGTGTCTGTGTACCCTATCACTATATTCTTTTATTCTCATGTGAACCCCAAACCTAAAGGCAGTATGCCACACGAGAAAGGTGCTAGGGTTTATAGCTCTGAGTTCTTTGGTAGTAGATCAATGGAAAGGTTCTTTCATTATGGTCATGGTATCAGTAGAGATAGAAGTGATGAGTGTCCAGATGATAGGAAGAATATGTCAGAGTTCTATATGTTATTTGACAGAGACTTTGGTCAGTCTTATACTTGTGATGTATACTTTGATGAGAGTACAGTAACATACTTAGAACCTATGAGAAGGAGTTGGTGATGAGTAACCTATATGATTTTGATGGTAAGGATTACAAGAAAGATCGTGACCAAGTTAGATTATCTAGCAACCTTGATATACTAAGAGAGTATATGGAAGGTAGAGGAGCTTTAACAATCAATCAGATAATTGAAGGCACAGGATTGAAAAGTCACACAGGTGTGAGTGCTAGTATAAGAGAGTTAAGAAAACCCAGACATGGTAGTAGGACTGTAGAGCGTAACTATATTAGTAATGGTTTATATAGTTATCAGTTGATGCCTAAAAAAACTACAACCATAGTTGATACAGTTAAATCAAATGAGTTTGTATTTGATATAGAGGCTGACTCAATAGATGCTACCAAGATACATTGCATGGTAGTCAATGGTAAAGAAGTTGATAAGACTTTCTTTGAGAACCTTACACCCAAAGATACTTTGATAGGTCACAACATCATACGCTATGACATACCAACCCTTGAGAGATTGTTAGACATAAAGATTAAAGCTCAACTGATTGATACCCTAGCCCTGAGTTGGTATCTGTTTGATGTGAATAGGCATGGGCTTGAGCAGTGGGGTGAGCGTTTAAACATTGAGAAGCCAACCATTACTGATTGGGAAAACCTATCTCGTGAGGAATATCTTTATCGCTGCAAAGAAGATGTGAAGATTAACACCAAGCTATGGGGTTTACAGAAGTCTTTGTTGATTAAGATTTATGATGGTGACTATCAACCACTGGTTCGTTACCTCTCATTCAAGATGAAGATGGGTATGCTGCAAGAGAAATCAAAGTGGAAGCTAGACGTAGATAAAGCTAATACTTTACTCAATGAGTTAGAGCTAAAGAATGAGCAAGCAATTAATGAACTATCTAAGGTCATGCCAAAGGTTCCTAAGATAGCCAAGCGTAAAAGACCCAAGCTACCCTTCAAACAAGATGGTTCTCTGTCTGTAGCAGGTGAAAGGTGGAAGGTTTTAGCAGAAGATAATGGATTTACTATTGAATACGACCATGAGATAGAAGAAGTAGTAGGTCAAGAAGAACCCAACCCTACCAGTAGTAAACAAGTTAAAGATTGGTTGTTCTCTTTAGGGTGGCAGCCTATGACATTTAACTTTGTAGAAGATAGGGAGATACCCCAAGTAAAAACTAAAGATGGTGAGTTGTGTAAGTCTATTAAGAAGTTATCCAAGCTACACCCAGAAGTGTTGGTGCTTGAAGATATGGCAGTAGTTAAACATAGGATAGGATTAGTTAAAGGCTTACTAAAAAATGAACAAGATGGATATGTACAAGCATCTATACAAGGCTTAACCAATACCTTGAGGTTTAAACACGCTGTCTGTGTCAACTTACCTAGTTCAAGAAAGCCCTATGGTTTAGAGATAAGAGGCTTACTTACATCTCATGATGATAAAGAGTTATGTGGCAGTGACATGTGTAGCTTAGAGGATAGAGTAAAGCAACATTACGTTTGGGAGCATGACCCTGAGTATGTTAAAGAGATGAGTACACCAGACTTTGACCCACACCTTGACCTTGCACTATCAGCTAAAGCTATCAGTCAACAAGAGATGCAAGATTATAAAGATGGTAACAAACTTGATAGGATTTCTCAGTTACGATACAACTACAAGGGTGGTAACTATGCACTTCAGTATGGTGCAGGAATTAAAACCCTAGCAAAACAGTTGGGTATTACCATGAAGGAAGCTAAAGTAATCAGTGAAGCCTATTGGGAAAGAAACTGGAGTGTTAAGGCTATCAGTGACAGCATGATAACTAAGGAAGTTAAGGGTAGGACTTGGCAGTACAACCCAGTGTCTAAGCTATGGTACTCATTAAGAAGTGACAAGGATAAGTTCTCAACCCTATGTCAAGGTACAGGAACTTACTTGTTTGATATGTGGGTGGGGTTCATCTTAAAAGAAAGGGAGCAACTGACAGCTAACTTCCATGATGAAATAGTATTAGAAATAAAGAAAGGTAACAGAGATAAATGTAAAAAACTTTTAGAAAAAGCTGTACAAAAAGTAAATAATATGTTAAGTTTAAACCGAGAGTTGCAAGTTGATGTACAATTTGGTAACAACTACAGTGATATTCATTAAGGAGAATGATATGGGAATTGAAAGATTAACAGTAAAAACATCTAGTGGTGACAAGCTCACCTACGATAACTTAGAAGCAGGAGAGTACGAAGCAAGGTTAATTTATGTAGCTGACTTAGGTATGCAAAATCGTAAGCCTTTTAATGGTGACGAGAAAACACCTTGTCAACAAATTGCTTTGTGTTTTGAAGTGCTTGACTCAACTGTAGAACTAAATGGTGAAACAAGACCTAGAACTCTTTGGAGTAGCTCAATCAATGTTTTTTCTAGTATGGGTGGTATGGGTAACGAGCTTTCTATGTACAGAGCATTTGTTCCTACTGCACCAGAAAATTCTTTACCTGATTGGGAAGCACAGCTAGGTAAACCAGTTAATATTACCGTAGCCCCTATAGAAAGTAAAGGAAGGGTGTTTGATAACATAATGAATGTTTCTGCTATACCTTTAAAGTATCAAGACAAAGTACCCGAAGCTGTTACAACAGAGTTTTCTGCTGGTGGCTCTGAAGAACTTGATTCACCTGCTATTAAAAACTTGAGGGGGTATCAGAAAACAGCCCACGAAAATCGTATCAGACAAAACACTACCTCTACTAAACAACCACAACCAGTGGTAGAAGAAGAAGTTTTTGATGAAGCTGTTCCCTTCTAAATGAAAGCCTTGATAGATGGTGACATCATAGCTTACAGGGTAGGCTTTGCTTGTCAGAAGAAGGATAAGGAAACAGGGTTAGTTACGGCTGACCCTAAACCTTATGCTCTCCATTCTACTAAGCTCTATGTCAATCAGATAATAGAGGACTGTGGCTGCAATAGCTACACCATATACCTCACACCTAAGACAACCTTCCGTAACAAAGTAAGAGATGACTACAAAGGCAATAGGAAAGACATTGCCAAGCCAGTTCATCTTGAGGCTATCCGTACCTACTTGATTAGTATTTACAAAGCTAAAGTGGTAGATAATATAGAAGCTGATGATGCGTTAGGTCTTAAACAAAATCCTAGGACTATGATATGTAGTATAGATAAAGACTTGTTAATGTGTGAAGGCAACCACTACAACTTTGTAAAGAAGGAGTTTAAACAAGTAACTAAAGAAGAAGGTATTAGATTTTTTTATCAGCAAATGATAACTGGTGATAGTGCGGATAATATCTTAGGCATTAGAGGTCTTGGTAAGGTCAAGGCAAGCAAGCTATTAAAGGATACCGCAAGAAAAAATTGGGATAATATGATTATTGATTTGTACATAAAAGAGTTTGGCTACGAGGAAGGTCGTAACAGATGTGTACAAAACAGTCAGCTATTATGGATACTACAATCAAACAAACAAATGCCAATGGATTTTAGTTATGAACAAGTACAGAAGTAAGTATGAAGCTAACATAGCTAAAGATTTAAAAACAAGAAGGATTAAGTTTGAGTACGAAACTATAAAGATACCCTACTATTTAAGTAAGAAAGGTAGATGTAAGTTTTGTTCATCTGGTGTAGTGTTTGTTCACAAAGTATATACACCTGACTTTATAATAGGTTCAATTATAGTAGAAGCAAAGGGTAGATTCACTTCAGTTGACAGAACTAAAATGGCTCAAGTGGTAAAAGAGAATCCAAGCCTTGACATTCGTATGTTGTTTATGCGTGACCAGTGGTGTACTAAAAAGAAAAGAAAAAGATATTCTGATTGGTGTAACGATCATGGTATTAAGTTTGCTTTTGGTACAGCACTACCTAAAGATTGGTTAAGGGAGTCAAGAAAATGATTGATACAAAGTTTTGTATATTCTGTGGTGTACATGAGCCTGAGTACACAGTAAAAGAGTACACTAGAAAGTGCAAGTCATGTGGTGAAGGTGTTGTTCTTTCTATAAACGAAGCAATAGACCTTATCAACAGTCTTAAAAGTAAAGGGTTTGTTACAGAAGATATGCTAAGTTGTGTTTCTGAACAAGACTATGAAAGGGGTGAGCTAGATTTTGATGATGACTTGTTATCAGTAGAGCAAGCTATTGCAAGGGAAGATGCCATGCGTGACATTTATGGTGATGAAGAGGAGTATTGATTATGAAGATATGCGTAGTACCAGATACACAGGTTAAGCCTGATGTACCACTAGATCACTTGCTGTACGCAGGTAGGTACATAGCATCTAAGAAACCTGATGTCATTGTAATGATAGGTGATTGGTGGGATATGGAATCCCTCTGTTCATACGATAAAGGCAAGGCATCTTTTGAAGGTAGAAGATACAAGAAGGACATAGATGCAGGTAACTTGGCTATGGACTTGTTCTTACAACCTATCAAAGCAGAGCGTGAAAGACTAAAGGTAAACAAGAAGAAACAGTGGAAGCCTCGTATGGTATTTACTATTGGCAACCATGAGCAAAGGATTGAAAGAGCCATAGAAGATAATGCTATGCTAGAAGATACGATAGGCTACCATGACCTTAACCTAGATGATTGGGAAGTAGCTGACTTCTTACAGCCTGTTATAATAGAAGGTGTAGCTTTCAGCCACTACTTTACTACTGGTATTATGGGTAGACCTGTGACCAGTGCTAGGGCTATGCTCACTAAGAAGATGATGTCATGTGTGATGGGTCATGTACAAGATAGGGATATAGCTTATGGTAAACGAGCAGACAACGCTAGACTTACAGGATTGTTTGCTGGTATGTACACACAGCATGATGAAGGATACTTAGGTAATCAAGGTAACAGTTCTTGGAAAGGTATCTGGATGTTAAACGAAGTAGAGAATGGTAGCTTTGATGAATTACCTGTATCACTTAATTATTTAAAGAATAAATACGGAGGATAAAATGAATAAGATTGTTAAGGGTGTTAGCAAGTTTCAATGGGGTGGAGATCACTATAGAAAACTACCTATTCAAGTATGGGATTTTATTGCTGCTAACAAACTAGATTACTTTCAAGGTAATGTAGTTAAGTATGTATCCAGATATAAAGATAAGAATGGCTTAGAAGATTTAAAGAAAGCTAGACATTACATAGATAAAATTATTGAGAATGATTACACGAGGACTGTGCCATGCCCACCACAAAAGGAAGCTGGTCAAGAGTAAAAGATAAGAAACGATTTGACGATAACTACGATAAAATATTTGGAGTAAAAGATGAATCAGTACCAACAGTACATAGCCCTATCAAGATACGCAAGATGGATACCAGAACTAAACAGAAGAGAAACTTGGAAAGAAACAGTTGATAGATACATGACTAATGTTGTATCTGATAAGGTAAGTAAAGATACTTACAAGCAACTAGAAGATGCAATCTATAATCTCAATGTTATGCCTAGCATGAGAGCAATGATGACTGCTGGTCAAGCTATGGAACGAGATAACACTTGTGCTTACAACTGTAGCTACTTAGCAGTAGATGACCCTAAGTGTTTTGATGAAGCAATGTTTATATTATTGTGTGGCACTGGTGTTGGATTCTCTGTTGAGCGTCAGTACATTAGTAAGCTACCAGAAGTCCCTGATGAGCTGTACAAGAGCGATACTACCATAGTGGTTAGTGATAGTAAGGAAGGGTGGGCTAAAGCCCTCAGACAGCTAATCTCGTTGCTCTATGCAGGTGAGATACCTAAGTGGGATACACACAAGGTACGACCAGCAGGTGCTAAATTAAAAACATTTGGTGGTAGGGCATCAGGTGCTGAACCACTGGAGGATTTGTTTAGGTTTACTTGTGAAACATTTGTAACAGCAAAAGGTAAGAAGCTATCTAGTATACAATCCCACGACTTGATGTGTAAGATTGGAGAAGTAGTGGTAGTAGGTGGTGTTCGTAGATCAGCTATGATTTCTTTATCTAACTTATCTGATGATCGTATGCGTCATGCTAAGTCAGGTGATTGGTTTGTCTTAAATCCACAACGAGCTTTGTCTAATAACTCTGTATCGTACACAGAGAAACCTGACATGGAAACCTTCTTGCGTGAGTGGACTGCTCTTGTAGAGTCTAAGTCTGGTGAGCGTGGTATCTTTTCTAGGGTTGCATCTAAGAAGCAAGCAGCTAAGAATGGTAGACGAGAGGTTGACCATGAGTTTGGTACGAATCCTTGCAGCGAGATAGTGCTACGACCAAACGAGTTTTGCAATTTAACAGAGGTTGTAGTTAGAAATGATGATGACCTTGATACCTTAACTAACAAGACAAGACTAGCAACTATTTTAGGTACAATACAAGCTACCTATACTAAGTTCCCTTACCTCAGAAAGATATGGCAACGAAACACTGAAGAAGAAAGATTGCTTGGTGTTAGTATGACAGGGATTATGGATAACAAGTTAGTATCTACAGGTAAAGATGCTAAAGAAATATTGGAGCAACTAAGAGATGTTTCTATACAAACTAATAAAGAATTTAGTAAAAGATTGGGGATTCCACAATCTGCTGCTATTACTTGTGTTAAGCCCTCTGGTACTGTTAGCCAACTTGTTGATGCTAGTAGCGGGATTCATACTAGACATAGCCAGTTTTATATACGGACGGTTAGAGGTGACAACAAAGACCCCCTCACAAGATTCTTAGTGGATAGTGGTGTACCAGCAGAACCTTGTGTTATGAAGCCTGACACTACTACTGTGTTTAGCTTTCCTACTAAAGCACCTAAAGGTTGTGTTACTAGAGATGACTTAAATGCTATTGAACAACTAGAAGTATGGCTCATGTATCAAAGACATTGGTGTGAGCATAAGCCTTCAGTTACTATTACAGTAAGAGAGCATGAATGGCTAGAGGTAGGAGCATGGGTGTTTAAACACTTTGATGAGATGAGTGGTGTATCATTCCTTCCACATAGTGACCACTCTTACAAGCAAGCACCTTATCAGGAGATAGAACAAGACGAATACAAAGAACTTAATAAGTTGATGCCTAAAAATATTGATTGGGAGAAACTATCTGAGTATGAAGTAGAAGATACTACTGTTGGTTCACAAACTTTAGCTTGTTCTGGTGATAGTTGTGAGGTTGTAGATATAGGAGCATAAAATGATTAGCAATCAACAAATATATAAAGTACATAAAGCACATTTTAATTATCCATTACCAACAACTACTGTTTTAAAAAAGCAAAAAGCAGATAGGGTTCGTATAGCCTACGAATGGCTTGATGCTCAAACAAAAACTACAACTCAAAATAAAATAAGTGTTAAACACCTAGTTGAAAGCTGGTCTGGTCATTATATTTCAAGAAATGATATTCAGTTAGCAGTTTATTTAAACCCACTATTGAGAGGTAAATACCCTAGTTTTAATATTAGTAATGTATTGATAGAACCATCAGTAGAACGAATAAAACATATACCAATAGCTTTTACACAAAACTATAATAACGAAAAGTGGGATGTCAACCCATACAGTAAAAAAGAAGTAGCATAAGAAAGGGGGGTAATTAAGCCCCCCTTTTTCTACCCATACCTCTTAAATGTAGACAGGGCAAGGGCTAGAGCTGTATAGGTAATATACAGGATACAGGATACATTTAGTACCCTTTAGGTTTTGATTTCTTCTTCTTCATCATACACTCCTTTTGGCTTTTAGTTTAGCTTTCTTACTTAGGTCTTTAAAATGATATAGCTTTACTGAGGTTTTAGTATGGCTTTTATTACTGTGTAAATCACCATTAGGCATCTTGTGTGTATTACCTGCAAACAAAGTACCATCTTTTTTATAATGCTTAACACTCCTCATACTGTTGTTTTCCTATTCTTTTTAGGAAAACCAGCCTTCATATTTGCATAAGCCGCAGGTGAGATTGTTGATTTCTTTTTAGACCTGCTTGTACCTTTCTTTTTTCTTGCGTTAATATTAGCGTACAATCCTCTAGTCATATAAACTCCTTGTTACCACTTAACTTTATCAGCCCAGTAAGCTGCTGAACATTTACCTTTGGCTATGTTCTTAGCGTGTCTAGCTTTAAATGATTTACGCTTAGCTTTCATTCTAGCAGAGTCACCAGCTTTAGCTTTACCAGCAGTCTTAGCACCTTGTTGTCCAAACCTAATAGTCTTAGGTTTACCATCACACATAGCTACAACTACATGAGATTTAGTAGGGTGGTTAGGTGTACGCTTTGGCTTGTTATAACCTGATACACCTATTCGTTTTAAAATAGAATCTTTAGCCATAGTTAATCAAAACCTTTAATTGAAAAGTCTGGTGTGTATTTTGATTTTTTAAACTTTACCTTGTCCTCATATTTTACTTCATAAGCATCTTTTGCTTTTTTCTTTCTTTGTTTTTCTTCGTAACCTTTAAACTTATCTAAACCATCACCAAAAAAATTGTACCAAATCTTACCACCAACAGGTAAGTTCTTAACACTTCTAAAACTTTCTTCTCCACCTTTTGATATAATATTATTTATATCAAGAGATAGATCATTTATATAACCCAAAGGTGGTTTAATAGTTTCTATAGCATAAGAGGCTATGCCTTCCTTTTTGGTTTTATCAAATACATACTTATTACCACCGAATGTTTTTAATAACATCTCAACACTGTTGTTAGTCATTAGTGTTTCTCTTGATGTAGGTAAAATATCTTTTGCATTAAACCCTCTACCCAAAGCAAGATCCCTAGTTTCATCTATAGTGCCACCTATTACTGGAACAAGGGCTAAGTATCTTGCTAACTGTTTTGAACCTTCTGCTACATTACCTTGTTGAAACTCTTTAACAATTTTATTTCTAATTAAATCAAGTTGTTTAATAGAATAAGATTTTAAAGCCCAAAATATTCTACCATTAGGCATATCAAGAAACTGTTGTGGCATTTCTGTTAATGATATAGGTTGCACATCAGATAGTTCTGACCACAGGTACTCTTTTATTCTTTGACTTTTAGCCCCTTGTTTTAAATCTTTTAGTTCATTAACTAACTGTTTAAACTCTCCTTCACCCATAGCTTTCTTATAAGTCTTTGCTAACTTGTCTATACCTTTTTGACTTTGGGCTAGTTTTTGACCATTCCTTAATGCTGCATTTAGTAGTACATCTTTACCAAACCTATCTATATGTCTGAAACCACCCCATGTCATTACTTTATGCAAGGCTTTAGAAGCATCTAGTGAGTTACTGAACTCAGAAGCAATGTGATTATCAAGACCTAAATCTTTCATGCTAATTTGTTTCTTACCTAAGATTGCTCTTACAGTTGGCATTAAACCTTGTGTAAAAGCAGATAAGCCTATATCACCAATTTGAACAATAGCAGATATAGGGTTAGCTAGTGTAGTTCCATAGCCTAAATCTCTTACTCCTCTCCAAAATTTATGAGGTGCTTGTTCTCCAAGATTAAACCTACTATTAAATATATCTTGAACAATACTTTGTTCTTTATGATTTAAATTTTGTAAGTTTTGGTTTATATAATTTGTAGTAGACTGAGAAATATCTAGTGCATTACCAGTGTCATCAACAACTGCTGAACCTTTAAACAATAATCTTTTTTGTATGGCATCAGCACTATCATTAGCATGACGGAACAAAGCATCTGTTGCATCTGCATAGTATTTAGAAAGATCTTGTGTAAGTTTTGGTATCTTTCTATCTTCAGACCAACTCAAAGGTTTATCTTTACCATTAAACTTTGATCTTTTACCTTGACTTACTATAGCAATAATATCTTCTCTTTCTTTTTGTGATAGTTTTATTACTTCTTTTCCTTTTGATTTAGCATAGTCTTTTAACGCTTTATCATAAACACCTTGCACAATCCTATTACTTCCTAAGGCATCTTGTAAACCATCAAAATCTTTTACTACTCTAGGAAAATAATTAGCTACCTTGTCAATCTTAAACCCAACACCTTTTCCAGTTTTTATTTTAAAAAGATTATCTAGTTCTGCAAGAGTTTTATTTAAAGCCTTATCTGCTTTTTCAGAGCTTACTTTTCTAAGTATTGCTTTGGCAGCTTCAAAGTCACCATTAGCTAGGTGTGTATTAAGAGCAGCCCTCTCTACTTTAGGTACTTTTTTTATTAATTTTATTAGTGGTTTAAACTGTTTGATACTATTGTTTCTCATTACATGAACATTAAGCTCAAAGTTTCTGAATAACATCTTTAATCTTGGGTCAATCTTTCCTAGTGTAGTGCTTACATTACCTATTAAACGATCTAAGATTGGGTTAGTAACTCTTGAGCCTTCACTAGTTCCCTTCCTACCAATCTCTAATATTCCTTTTGCTTGTTCTTTAGTAGGGTAAGAAATTCTTTTGTCTGTTTTAGTAAGAACTTTTAATACATCATCTTCGCTTAAACCAAGTTCACTTTTAATTGCAGCATTAATTTGTTTTTGATTTAAATCTTGAGATACACCTTTAGCAGTTATATAATTTATTTCATCTACAGTTTCACTAGCGTTCTTCATTTTCTCTGCTGTATTCTTTTCTGCCCTAGCAACTTTAATTTTATTACCAACTACTTGAAGACCTTTACCTACAGCTACACCACCAACACCACCAGCAGCAGTCATTGCAGCAAGTTCTGCTGGGTCTACTTCACCTTTGTTTGCATATTGATCTGCTAGATTATAGCTACCAGATAGTACAGCACTAACAGCACCTAATGATTTTAACCCAGTACCAACAGGTGTTAGTGTAGTTGGGTCAAAAAGCATACCAATTAAACCACCAACTGCTGTAGAAAAAGACTCTTCATCTTGAGGAACTTGTGACAGTATAGGGTATTCTTTTATTAACTGATCTTTTCTATATTGTAAAAGTATTTTTCTTCTACCTTCTACATCTAAATCAGTAAACCCTTCTCCATATAT
>Ga0213868_10003506_pt1 | contig 14606 bp, 28 predicted proteins | sample PICome_9_FD_160087 | JGI IMG/M metagenome (GOLD analysis project Ga0213868, IMG submission 160087) | Coastal seawater microbial communities near Pivers Island, North Carolina, United States - PICO127 | ecosystem: Environmental > Aquatic > Marine > Coastal | place: USA: North Carolina...
CCCTTGCCTGAATAGCCCACTCTAAATCGAATAGGTTGCCATCCTGCAATGGGGCTGTAGCGAGCAACTCAGTAATCCTTTGCTCCAGAGTAACAAGTGCTGCGGCTAATTGCCTCTGATGGGCATCAGCTATCTGATTAAGCTCTTCAACGTGATCAACGTCTGCTGGCATTAGCTTTCTTCAACTACCTGCTCGTTGAACTGACCTAGCACCTGTGTGCCAGACTCAATTTCAGAATGCGCTCTAGCCAACTGCTCATCATCAAGCACAAGATCACTAATCTTCTTGTCTATCTCCTGAGCTAAAGTAACAGACCTAACGCCTGATGCTTTTAGCTGTTGTAGGAACATCAACTCCTTGTCGTAGTCTCTTAGGTCAAATGCGTCTGGGTAGAATATCTCCACATCTGGAGTGACATCCTGCCAATCACAGAACAATACCCAAAGTTGCTCTTCGGCAAGCTCTAGCAAGTCAGCCTTTTCTGATAACTTAGCATTTAACATTTGGAACTCGGTCTGCATAGCCACGCCAGACATTACCTGAGCGTCAGTACCGCGCACAGCACCCATATGACTCATGCGATTGATTGACTCCACCTTATCGGTTATCGATGCACGAACAGCATCTAGGTTCTGACCGCTAGGCTGCATCTGGTAAGGCTTTAACTGTGCGTCCATATCGTCAGGCATATTAATGATAGCACCAGCACCTGCACTAGCGTCAGTGCCAAACGATTTAACCAGTGTCGGGTGGTTAGAGATACGGATTAGCTGCTCGACCTCTGATAGTTCCTGATAGATAGCTCTTTGCATATAGGACGCATCTGCTATGTCACTCAGCCCTATGCCTCTGGTTATCGATCTTTGCGCAGGTAAGAACACCGCAGGGATGCGACCCAGTACGTTGTCATCCACTTCAATCATCTTATCTAGGTCATTAACTGAGTGCCATTGCTCTACTCGGTCTTTGTACCAAACGCGGTAGTACGTCTCTGTGGTGGTCTCGTCAACACGGATAACGCTTTCTCTGACTTTCAGATAGTCAAGCTCAAATCGACCACTCGGGGTGCGAGCATAGTTCCAGTCAAGAACATTCTCAGGGGTAAACATAGTCACATAGGGTCTGATGTCTTGCTCTAGCTCTTCTGCCTTTGTTCCCGCTGTAGACTTAGGCTTATCCATCATTAGCCATACATGACCATACACGCTAGACCAAATCTGAGCTTCACGCATAAACGCGTCAAAGCTGCGACCATCAAGATCAGCATCTTTCAAGAAAGAATCCAGGGCCACGTTATTAGCTGCGCTGTTGTAAGCTCTAGTAGGCGGTACGCGCCAAAGGAAGCTGCTGTAGATATGGACTATATTTTTACAGTGGTTATCTAGCGGGGTCAGATCAAGTCTGCGGTCATAGTCATCTGTTGTTTCGGATATGTAGCGCGTGAGGTATGCGCCATTGAAGTAATCTTGCCCACCCATATAGCTGCGAACATAAAACTCCCAGCGTGCTTCGTACTTGTCATAATCAGGGTGCGTTGTATCTGCGTTCAATCTCATCAAGTCCACCTTTGTGGTTGTGGTGTGGCGTATTCAGTGCGAACTGGGAACAGGTATTCCACTAAGTAGCCGAGGGCATCGTTCATATGATCATAGCCATCTTCTTTATTGGGAATGCTTGTGCCTTCTTTGTATGTCTGCCTTTCAAGTGACTTAATCGTCTGCTTGCATTTCGGGCTGATGTACAAATGCCGCTCACCATCACTTGACAGTAAACGACTATTCACAGCGTTGATTCTATCCCTGACCAATGCGTGCGAGTTCTTCGCCTTAACGCTAAATCCTGCGTTTTGTAAGATCGACAAATCTGTGCGACCACCAGCAGAGGTTTTCCGCTGTCTTGATGCTGGGTCTGGATAGACAATTATATTGCGTCTAGGGTAGCGGCTTATTATCTCCGCAACCATTTCATCAGTGTTAGACCCGTACATGACTATCTCGTCAACGGCAATCAGCGTCCCGCCTTTACGAATGCAGATAACGGCAGACATGGGGTCTAAGTTGAAGTCCATCCCAATGTGGAGTGTACCACTATCGTCATCAATCGCCAATACAGAGTCTTCACGGTTAAACCCGTAGTAGATCAGGCCAGCATAGGTTACGAATGCAGCCTCATACTCCTGTCTGAAGGTTCGCTCATCTAGGTCTTGGCGCGCAGCGTCAATCTCTTCTTGCGGTACGTTCCCACCATCGAGAGTTGTGTACTGGAAAGACTCCCAATCCTCTGCGCCATCTTTGCCTCTAGCCCACAGATCATAGAAGTGATTCCTGCCTTTAGGCGTACCAATAAAAAGCGCACCACCTTTTCGGTCAGATAGACTAGGCCGTATAACCTCATACCATGCCTCTGGGCGCATATCGGCGAACTCATCAAGGACCACAAAGTCCAAAGCCCGTCCGCGCAGGTTGTTTGGCTTTTCGGCTCCTTTGAGGCTAATCACTGATCCATTGATTAAACGCAGTGTTAGCGAACTTTCGTTAGTCTTGGATATATACTCATGCGGAATAGTATGGATAAGCATTTGCCAAGCAATCTCTTTGGCAGACCCGTAGGTTGGCGCTACATACCAAACATTCTTATTCTTGCCTGATACTGCTGCCCTTAACAATGCACCTGTAGATAAAAATGTCTTACCGAACCGCCTGCCAGCCACGACACTGACAAACCTAGCATTACTGAGGAATATCTCAGTCTGAGGTTTGGTTAATTGCATTGCTGTCTAAAATAATATTTATCGGGGGGATATCTTGAACCTCTGCTTCCTGCTCTTTCCAGCCAGCTTGGGTTTTTAAATAAAAGATGTTAGCCGCCACGTTACCCTTTTTAGCTAATTGGATTAGGTTAGACCCCATGCTAGCGCACTGTTTAACCCTGCCTTTTTTATAAGCGTCAGAAACTTCAGGCTGTCTTTCTTCTATAGCCCGCAAGGTTGTTTCGGAAATGCTAAAGTAATCAGCGATCTGGCCTTTAGTAAGTACAGCCGCTAATGCTTCAAGCTGGGTTATTTGCTCTGGCGTAAACTCAATAATAGGTCTACCGCCACCATCACCTTGATTACCTATTTTCATTAGCTAACTCGTTATATTTCTTGCCTGTTGATTCCATTACGGCTTCCTGCCCAGTAAAGTCCTGCCAGCGTTTAATAATTACATCACAGTACTTAGGGTCTAATTCCATCATGTAGCAATCTCTATGGTTCTTTTCGCATGATATTAATGTAGAACCTGAACCACCAAACCCATCATACACTTTCTTTTTTTCTGGCTGGTCTGCCATAGCCATGTCTATTAGTTCGACAGGCTTCATAGTTGGGTGAACAGTATTTCTTTGGCGTTTCATTTCCCATATATCACCCCTCAAGGTTTTTTGACCGCCAAAATCACCATAATAGAAAATAATTTCGTGCTGCTTAAAATACTTGTCGAGATGCTGTGCAGGATTAACCTTATTCCAAATAATCATGGCTTTAGGCTTTCTGGCCATTTCTTCCATAGCTTCTTTAAATAAATGCGAGTATTGCCAACTACAGCAAACATACATTGTCTCGCAACTCATAACCGACTGAATAAGAAAGTCTTTAAAGTCGGGATCAGGCATTTTATCGTTTTTTATCTTTTCTCTTTTATCGCTAACGCCCTGATAATCTATATTATAAGGAGGGTCAGTAAAAACCATATCAGCCTTATTGCCATCCATCAGCTTATCTACCGCATCGATACTCGTTGAGTCCCCACACATCAAGCGATGATTGCCCAATATCCAAACATCACCCTCTACTGTTACAGGGTCATCTTCAAGCTCAGGCACCTCGTCCTCATCGGTTAAACCCTCGGCTGGCTCTTCTTCCATAAGCCCTGCAAGCATATCGTCATCAAAGCCCAGCAGGTCAATATCAAAGTCTAACTCAGTTAAGCGGTCTACCTCTACTTTCAGGGCATCTAAGTCCCAGCCTGCGTTCATAGCTAACTGGTTATCAGCTATAACGTATGCCTTTCTCTGGGCCTCTGTAAAGCCTTCTAAGGCAATTGTCGGCACCTTATCCATACCTAGCAGCTGTGCAGCTTGTAGCCGCCCATGCCCTGCTATAATGCCGTTATCCTCGTCTATAAGGATTGGGTTAGTAAAGCCGAACTCTTTTATGCTGGCAGCGACTTGCTGTACCTGCTTTTCGCTGTGCGTTCTTGAGTTGTTAGAGTAAGGGATTAGTTCCCCTGTTTGCTTCCATTCAATAGACTCCATTATTGCTCAGTCCCGAATATATCTTCTGCCATTGCTGCAAACTCCCTAAACCCTTCGTAAGGCTCAAGTTCCGAAAGTTCATCGACCATGTTGGCAACGCCATCTTGCCAGTCAATAAGCTCTTCTCGTATCTTATGCCTTTGGACATCGGTAGTCATCAACGATTCAATAATCGCATCGAAGCGGATTATCTCGTCATTTAATTCCCAATCAAAGCAATCTTCAAGTGATTTAGTTAGGTTTAAGCTATCCATTTGACACCCCTAATGTCAGTGAACTAGCGGCATTGTGCATGGTTTTTACGAAAATGTAAACTAGCTAAGATCGTCGGCAGCGACTGCGCCAAGCGAGAGAATTACAAAAACTATCATGTAAATTATCACTGTTTGCCCCCTTGTTGGTAAGTTAAGGCGGCATTGTATAGACGATCAGTTATGATTTGAAATGCTTGTTTTGGATGCGATATATACCAGTAATGATATATGGTTTAACTTTGTTCTTATTTACGCAGTAATACTACGCATATTCGCAGATTCTTAAACCAGATTTATACTACTCTTCTAAATCAAACGTGAAGTTTTCGTCAAACCCATTCATTATGTATTCCTGTATGTGGTACTTTATTAACTCAGCATCAGGCGTATCGGTATGCTTGTGTGCCCTGTTGTAGCCAGCCTCTGCACCAACTTCAACTATTTTCTGGATCAATTGATATATTTTTACTCTCATAGCATCACTCGACTTGGTAAATAATAGTCCGTTTCGGCTCCCCAGTGGACTAATCTGGGTCAAAAGGTCTAAGGGAACCTTGGCCTGATCTGTACCGCCACAGTAGATCACACTGATCGGAAGGGAATATGCAACCCTCGGCTAGTAAATTATAACCTCATAAACAACAAAAGCGGTCAATAAAGCGGTCATGGTAAATAGATGTAGCCTATAAACTACAAGCGGTTCCTTTAGCCACTCCCTGAACCTTCTGGCCATAACCTCAGCCTTTGATCGCCTGATAGCTTTGTCAGCGTGCTTGTTAGCGTCTCTAATTAGCGTTTTAACGTCCATTAGTGGCTCCCCATTACAAGTCTATCTAAATAAATTAAATCCTGATAAGAGTCCATTACAAGCTCTTCCATGCTTGGCTCAAGATACATATATAACTGATGTCTAATTTCTTCAAGGAAGTCAGGCGTATCCAGTATGTCCTCAAAATCGTCCAGAGCCTCCGACAAGTAGGCATCATTATCAACATCTTTAGCGTTCCTGTCAGCAGCATCGCGGAACATAGCGGCAGCCATCCTAGAGGTAGCGTCCTCGCTGTAGATAGCCTCTAGGGCCAGTAAGGGCTTGTCGCTAACTGTGTGAGGAAATACGTCATCCATCCATGTTGGGTGAGTGATAAGCCATAAGCAGATCAACCCGTCTTTAGTCTTATCTGACAGTTCCTGATAACTGCCTTCCCACATTGGGGTCTCGTCGCGGATAAGGCCAACAGCGTCATTCAATACTTTGTAAGACATTAGCAAACCCCCAGCTTAATGCAGTCATAGTATTCCATATTAGAGACTATTCCGTACAAAATAAGCAGGATAGCTGCGCCTACTAATCCAGCCCTAGATTCAGCCACTTCTTGCAGCTTGGCTTCACGGGCCTTGATATCCTTTAAACAGCATTCATTGATTTTCATATTATTCCCCTTGGTTTTTGATTAATTTAAATATTTAACAGTTTAAGGCTATCTCCTGCATAAGGCCCCCAGCTTTCAACATCGCCACTAAGCATCTTTTCTTTTGCTTGCTTTGAGTTAAGGGCGATAACGTCAGATATAAACTCTTCATCATGTCCAAATCCGTGATTGCATTTATTTTTAGCAGAAACCGCATATCGAGTAATTAACCCGCTTTTTGGGCAGCTCCAAGAATCAATTTTTACAGCGCTTAATTTCCAGTTTTGCATTTTGCTTAATACCTTTGTTTATTGATTGAGGTATAACAGTACAAGCTTATTGGCCAAAAGTAACCCTTTTGTATATATTATTATGAAATAAAGGATTTGTTTTTATAACTTTTTATACATATAGCAAAAATATGTACATATAAACGCAAAATATAGACACTTTACTGCGCTAACTCTCACCTATGCGCCATTCCTGCTCCTTGATCTGCTCTTTTAGTTGACGCGCAAACTGGATAACCTCTTCTCTGTCAAACTTAGGGGATGCCCTCCAAGCCAGACGCTCCATAGCCTTTACCCTTCGTTCCCCGTAGTTATCAGCCATCCACTGCCTGTAACGTAGGACATAGTGCGCCTGCTTCATTCCCCACAGGTTACAGCTAGGGCATTGGGGGTGGATGTTTTCTTCAAATAGCTTAAAGACGGTTCGGCCTCTAGGTATGAAATGGCCGCCCTGCATGGCCTTGTAATGATCGATTTTGCCGCAAGTAACGCACTGGCAGTATCCGTTGTCATCACTTGCCTTTAGCCTTACAAGCCTTTGCAGGAGCTTGGCTGCCTTCTCTACTTCTTGGGCGACCGTAGTCTTTTTACGCTTCGCCATTGATCTCTCGCTCGATCAAAAAATCAACGTAGTGCTTAATCTTTCTCAGTGAATCTACCCCGCCCTTATCCTTCCAGCGAGTTATGTACTTAACGATATTACCTTCGCAAAAGTCTAGCTCGTTAGCCATTATGTATTCGATAGGCTGGATCGCTTTGTTTTTGTAGTGGTCTCCACCGACCTGATTGTCTAGTGCACTCATTCTTCATCCCCTTTTTCAACAACTTCAATTTCTGTAGGCATACCAATGTTGCAATGAGAGCAAATACCGTAAGCATTGCCATCATTGCCAACCCAATACTCAAGACTATTACCACACTCACAAAAGCATTTAGTAGCAATAATTCCATTTGACGGAAAGTTAATAACATTGCTCATCAGCCTACCTTAATTTTAACGCGAGTATCTTCACCGCTATCTTTATGATAGACCACAGCACTCATTGATCGCTCTGCTCCGTATCCAGAATCTGAATGCCATTGATCAGTGGCAGTCAGGCTGCCCCAGTGTTCGAAGTGCATAGAGCCTACTTCCCTAGCAGTGTGGTGGTGGATATGCCCTAAATGGCAGTACCTGTTTTTGCTCTGACTCCACTCATTATCCAGATTCTTAATCACAGCCTGTAGTATCTGCTCATGCTTAATTCTGTCACCATGATGGAATACGAATAGATTGTTGTGCCACTGATAGTGTATAAATTTAGAGTAATTAGGCACGACATCAACTCGCGGCTCTTGATCGTATAGAAGCTCTAGACAGCTAGATAAGTGACAGGCCATATCGTGATCGTGATTGCCACGCACATTAATAACCACAACTTTTTTGTGGGTTTCAAGCATTTTTGTAATTAAAAACCTAAACAGCCTGCCAGCAAGTTTAAATGTTCTTGAAATTCTAGAATCTACATCAACAGGGGTTCCTTTCGTAGTAGTGTTAAAGCTGGAATCGGCATGGAAAAAATCTCCTACATTTAAAAGAACTCCAACCTCAGCATTGCCAACCCTATTTGCCAGCCTGTTTGTGGATTCTACTAATATTTGACTTGCTATCTTTATATCCCAGTCATCAGAATCCATCTTGGTCTCTGAGTCTGCCAGCATTCCAAAGTGATGATCGCCTATCATATACATAGCAAGATAGTCAGAGTTTACATATTTAGGTTCTTTTGTCGGTTTCATAAACCCTTTGAGATCATCGGTCATGCCTTCCATCATGGCATCGATCTTGGCTCTAATATCGCGCTTCTGAGGCTCTTGTATTACCCATTGGAGGGCAACTGACCCATCATCTTTATATGCTGTAGATATTCTCTTAGCTTCAAAGCCTTCTGCGGTCTGGTGGACTAAATCCCTGTGCGGGGCTACGCCCTGACTTGATGCTATACCCTCTAATCTGCGAAGCATTTTATCTATATTGCGCCTAGAACTTCCGATCTTTTTGCTTGCTTTGTTAGCCGAACCTGTCTCAATCACCGCATCTAGTATCTGATGATGCCTTTCGGTGGTTGCAAATTCCTTTAGTACCCGTGGATCGATCTTGTTCACTTATGCCTCCTGCTTGGCTTGTAGTTCGGCATACTCGCTGTCTGCGGGTATTGATAACCGAATGCCCTGCTTGGTAGCCCAATGATAGACGTTATCAAGAAAGTGTACAAATTCGCCTTTCGTGAGCTTGCTGGTGCTTTTTACTTGTTCTGGGATTTGCTGGTTACCTATAGAGTAACAAGTAGTACCCAAAAATCGCTTTTTAAGCCATAGCTTCCAGACTTCGGCAGGCTTTTCATGTTCTATCTTATGGCCTTTCTTTTCCATTTCCTTCGCTATTTCCCTGTACCAAATATGAGACATAGCGTTCTGACTTAGGCTTCTGGGATTTTCATAAGGGTCTAGCTTGACTGCTAAAGGCGTACTGTAGTCCCAGTCTTGCATACGCTTAATGATATGAGGCAGCCTTTTCTCTAACTCTTCTTTGGTGCTTACCTTTACATGATCGCCCTGACTCATAGCTTCACCTTCAGCCATTTAGCCATGATTCGCTCTGACTTGTTTTCTAGCCTGCTGGCCGTTGCCACCCTTTCCCTAGCTGCCTTATCATAACCCAGCCGGTTCTTTTCAAAAGAAAAAATCGGTTTTAGGTGGTCAGGCGTACAGTATTGCGTACCGTATAACCTGCCCTTCAAAGTGCTGTACTTGAGGGTCTCAGGATTTATTTCGTTGCAGACTTTTACATACTCAGCAATAGTGTAACATTTACCATCCTCTAGCTTTGCATGCTTGCCTTTAAACTCGACTAACCTTTTAGCATTCTTGCTACGCATTTTTTAATTTTCCATCGTAGTAAAAGCCAAACTTGCCAAGATAATACTGCTTCATCATTAGCTGCATATCACCATCAAGCCAGCTAATATCTGTCATCTGCATATCTATAGACTTAGCCCTGATGCTATCAGACTTATTTTGCTTTTGAGCTAATGGTGATCCACCACGGTCTTGTGCGCGTGATAGCCAAGAGTTTACAAACCGTTTAACACCTTGCTTGGTTTTGCGTTTAGCTGGATTAGCGTCGCACCAGCTTTCCATCGCCATTAGCTCTTGATGAACATTTATAGCAGGATACGTTCTCTGCCAAGCGATTACATCTTTTTCTTCTGGCTGCCAATCTTCTTTAGTATTTAGTAGCATATTATTCCCCTTGTTATTACCCGTGATTTACAAAATTGCCGTGTAACTCTTCGCGCAACCTTATTGCCGCAGCTTCCGCTTCTTTAAGGGTTAAATGTAACCCGCCACTGATATTTTTGTTTTTACGCCAAACTTGCACTTGATACTTCCCTGATTTTTTGTGCAAACATACACCCTTTACGCCAGTAGTATTTCTTTTTGACAATTTAGCATTATGAGAATTTTGAGAAAAAGTACACTCTCTCAGGTTTTCAATCCTATTGTCTGCCTTGTTATTATTAATGTGATCAATGCATTCTGGCAAATAACCGTAATGAGAATAAAAAGCTGCTCGGTGAGCTAGAAAATTTCTTTTGCCTTCACTAACGAAAACATAACCCTGAGAGTTGATATAACCAACCTTATCACCAACTTCTCTAAATCTGTTTCCCAATTTATGATAAAAATGGCCATCTTTGCGGTATTCAATAACCTGAAGAAGTTTATCATAATCACTTTCTGTATTTTTCATGACTGTCTCCTATGGCTCGGCAAGCCTCGCCTTGTGTATTGATAAATTATATTTTTAAATATTTTTATCTAAGATGCATTAAACCCTTTTACTTCAAAAAGTAAAATTTGCGATCAAAGGGCTAAGCAACTTTGCGGTTAATTCGTATTCGTATCGAATCTCTAATCTATCCCTTAGCAGAAACCGATCTGCTTCGGGGGCTATGCACTGGAGGGTCAACCACGCTCTGATGTTTAATTTAAAGAGTTCATCAGCCTCTAGCCCGAATACTTTTGGTATGATGCCGAATCTAATCGGCACAATCAACTAATTTGGCTACTTATTGCAAAAATATGATCTTTGTATAACCAAACGATATAAAATCATCTATCGTTATATCCAAAGATAAGCACAGCAATTGAATTGTGTGTATCTTGAGATTAGTGCTTTTACGCCAGCGCAATACCTGCTGGGGTGAAGTTTTAGCTATTTTGGCAAGCTGTCGGCTGTTTACGCCTTTGTTGTTTTGTGCCGCTATTAGGCATTTGCCTGTATCGATTAATTCCATGATCTTAAACCTTGTGATATATTAATTGGGCGGGTTCCCCCGACTCGCAACCTCCTATGGTTTGCCCCCCGAAAGGGGGGCTTTTTTAGCCTAGAACGGAATGTCATCATCTAGCTGTTCTATCGTCATATCTTCTTTAGCCGTAGTTCCCTGCCCCGCAGAACCTGCTGGTGATCCTGAGTCGGTATAAAATACCTTAACATTGCCAAGAATAGGGGTTTTAGTCCCAGCGTCACGCTCTTCTTTATCGACGGTCTGGCTGATAAAACCATTGTTGTTATACTGATCAGCTACTGCTGTATCTACAAAGGTAGTCAGGTCAAGATAAGTACCTTTTTCTCCCTTATACAGGCGCGACTTGTCGATTTTGGTAACATCAATTCGTACTGATAAGCCTACTTTCATTTTAACTTCTCCACTTGGTTTAAAATTTCCGCCACGGCCTTATCGACCTCAGCGGCTAGTTTTGCGATATATTCTTCATCGCGTTCTACACGCACTAGAACGTGCGGCATTTCTGGATGGTAGGCAAAGAAGTCCCACCACTTCCGTTTGGTTATCCACATACAGCCTTGGATTTGCTGCCAGTATTTATTAACACCGACTTGCGGGTTTCTGAGATAGCTCACCATAGTCTTTGGCGCAGGGCATTTAATCTCCAAGCCACCAAAATAGCCTATCAGGCCATCAGGCGAACATCCGAATTCAAAGCTAGTGTCGAGAATAAAGCCAGTCTCAATCACATCATTGCCAGATATGAACTCGTATGCCTCCCTAGCTTCTGGCTCTAGCTGAGTGCCACGCTCCATCCAATCAGTAACGTGAAACGGCTCAGATTGCCCTGTAAGGCGTTCTGCGATCAATTCATTGACATACCCATCAGCAGAGGTGCTAGGCTTCCCAGTAAGCGTTATTAGCTTGGCAAACATACTAGCGGACGGCTTGCCCAGTCGTGCAGCAAGCCATTCTGGTGAACCCTGCTCATGGTCCAAGATGATCACTTTTTAGCCTCTAGTGCGGCAACAGCGCGATCAAAGTGTACAGCTAATATCTGATCGACTGAGTTGACCTTCAGCCACTTGCAGAATTTCTCGCTGTCGGCACCAGTTTCATCAAGTAATTTCTTGATGGCTATAATCTGATCGTCAGTGATAACTGCGTTCGCTATTACAGGGTTTATATCTTCACCTGCGTAGATGTAGTGACCAAGCCCAAACATTGCGAAACATTTGACTAGACAACGCATCTTGCTGGAGTTGATAGCAAACTTATCGGGGTTTGCGATAGCCTTATTGCGGTGATCCATAACAGGAAGCCACATATGCCGCATCATCATCTGATCTTTCTCTGAGCCAGTATGTATATGGACTACGCAACTAATCTCAACTGTCCCTGTATCCTCGCATTTATCCTCTTCGAAAGAGTAATGCAGATCAGGATAATGCTCCATCATAGTGCCGTAAGCCCATGCCCACGACAAGTATGATAGATTGCCTTTTTTCTCAATATGCTGAGATACATCAATAGCAGATAGGGTCTGCCAGACTTCTTTAGATAAACTCATTTTGACCTCCTACGGTCTGTTCTTTTGCGTACTGCTCACCATATCCAACATAGTAAGCCTCTGATTGCCCGTCTAGGGCTTGATAACCCAGAACGCAGTCGTACTCGCCGCGCTCCAGATCGTTTAGATCGTTGATTCCCATCATTTCCCCCTAGTTATTTAGCGCGAAAATCATGCGCGTAGTTAATATAAAGCCTTAAAATTCCACGGTGATACTGCTCCAGAAACTGATAGGCTTTGTTAAATTCGGTTGAATGCTGGAGCGCATCAAGGGTTTCGTGAAAACTCCAGTGGCACATAGTATCTAATGCCTCTGAGAGCAAACCTTGCCGATATACTCGCTGCTCTTGCATATTATCTTTAACATATTTTTTTATAGTCATCATTGCCTCCTACAGCAAATGCCCCCTCGCGGGGGCGGTTAAATTATTTAAAAGGGTGGGCGTTTATTGCCTTTATCATTGCGTCACTTCCAAACTTGTCGCAGATAGCCTTATGGAAAACAGGAATAGTTCTCGCACTATCGGCAAAGTTAGTCCGCGCCTGAGTCCACCCCCTGCCCATAAATTTGTTTTGCTTTTTGATCTGCTCTTCTAAATTATTCATGTACTTAACAAAACTTCCGTAACTTTCAACCGCCTTATCAGCAGTATCATCTATCTCAAGAATTTTCTTTAACTGAGTAAAATTAGCCATGTCTTTATTACCTTTTTGATTGATTGAGGTGACATTATTGCTCATCTAAATCATAAAGTAAACTATTTTGTTAATTAATAGGCAATAAAAAGCCCCAATTAAGGGGCTGCGGACATAAGTTGATACTTTGTGTCCGTTAATACGACCAGATCGCAGGGCAGGGGAACCCATCCTCTTCAGTACAGCCATCTAGGTGGATAAATCTACCTGATCCTTTCTGCTGAATGCCTATTCTCTGTATACCGTGCTTCTGGGCCACTCTAATGATCTCTAAGGCGTTTTCTCCGCTGGCTAGTATGTCTACTGCCTTGCCATGCGTATGCGCTCCTTTGACCTCTTTACGGGCCTCTACGGGGTGTTCTGGACACCTGTAAGCAGAGGATAGCGCAAAGCTGAACCCGCATTCTTCACGAATGGCATTAAGGGTAGCCAGAAACCCTAAATCAAATTCTACTTTACCGCACCCGCATTTGCAGGTCAGTTCTTTGGCTTTGAAATAGCCTTCTTCTTTCTTCGGTGCTTTAGCCATTTTACTTTCCTTCTATGTTCTTGGTCTTTTCGAAGCTACGCATACCGCCTAACCCTAATAGACCGCCAAGTATAGGCATAAGTGTACCACCATCTGCTTGCGGTATCACAATGCCGAATCCAGCAGCAATAGGTGAGATTAAGTAGTTGACTGCAAGGGCGAGGACGCAGACCCAGCCTGTTGCTGGTCGCCAACTGCTTTGGAACCAGTTTCCTTTGGCTTCTTGAGTATTGAGTTTAACCTGTGCCAGTGCAAGTTCCTGTGCGTGTTTATCCGAGAGGGTGCTGATTTCGTGCGCGAGTTTAGCTTTCTGATCTTTGTCCTCGATAAATTTATCTAGCAGCCCAGTGACAGGGCCAATGAGTGAAGTAACGATGCTCATACAAGGCCCTTTTCGATTAAGAACAAACCGATAATCAGAGGGTACATACCCCATAGCATCATTTCGCTCTTCTTAAACCTTTGCGATCCTTCGTCCAGTCTTTTCTCTATATTCTGGTAGCGGATAGCGCATTCTTTCTCGTGGCCTTCTAGACGTATCAGGGCTTCTTTTACTGTAGCCATTATGAATTCCTAACCAGTATGGCTTCGACAAAAATCGAAACTTCATTAGTAGAAGCAGAGCTTTTAGCCTCAAAGTGGAAGTCGGTTTTTTCACCAATCATAAAAGGCACTTGACGATCAAAACTAATACTTTCAAAAAATGTTGCTTCTGTTACTTTTAAAGTTCTTCCAGCAGAATTGGTCGCTACGTTTCTTAAATATAGGAACTTCTGGCCATTTACTGTGCCAGATGTGCAATCGATTCTAAACAGGTAAATGCTATGCCCAGCGGGTACTGTGTAAACAGATGATTGCGTTGTTCCAATTCCGGCGCCTATAAATGCATAATTAGTGCCACCATTACTAATGCTTATGTCGCCAACATTTGAGCCAGCTAGTATGACTGCGCTATTTATGCGGAAAAATGTTGCGCTGGTGGTTACTGCTGAAGTTCCTGTGAGGGTAACAGTCTCGCTGATAGCATCGTAATTTGCGTCGAGACCATTGATCAAAACTTCCATAGTGTCTGATGCCGATGAACTAACCACACTCATAATAACCGCAGAACCAGGATAAACATAATTGCCGCCATCATCCCAGATGGTCTCGTAATCAACGCCTACTGCTCTGTTAAAGCCAAATATGTTAAGGGCTTGAGTATCCCAGATATTGCCTTTGGCTACG
>Ga0213868_10003510_pt1 | contig 14595 bp, 11 predicted proteins | sample PICome_9_FD_160087 | JGI IMG/M metagenome (GOLD analysis project Ga0213868, IMG submission 160087) | Coastal seawater microbial communities near Pivers Island, North Carolina, United States - PICO127 | ecosystem: Environmental > Aquatic > Marine > Coastal | place: USA: North Carolina...
ACGCGTCGCAACCCGCTATGACCGATGTCCCAAAGTATTTCTGTCAGCGATCGCCCTCGCTGCAACCGTCATATTCTGGTTATGAGTCCTGAACCTAGGACTGGCGACAGATGATTGACGCCGAAATCAGTCGCGACACTTATGCGCAACAGACCCGAGGGCGCAGACTGCATGGACGTAACAAGTGCGTCCGCTTCGCCAGCGTCGTTCAGCACACGGCGCGCACGGTCATAGTATGCAAGGCCAATTTCGGTCGGGCTTACCCTGCGGGTGGTCCGGTTCAGTAAACGCGCCCCAAGGCGCGTTTCAAGCGCCGAGACATGTTTGGACACTGCAGATTTGGAAATGCCCATTTTTTTGGCGGCATCCGTAAACCCGCCTTGGTCGACAACAGTTGCGAAGGCCTCCATTTCTGTCAGACGATCCATACGTGATTCCGATCTCATCAAATACTATTCTTGAGTACCTTGACGATCAAATCAGGCAAGAATGGGACAAATGCCTGACAATAAGGGGGTATGAATCGGCTTTGGTGCCAATCTGGAAACAGCGAAACAGTAGAAATTGCTATAGGATTAAGGCGAATACCCCAATTACCGGCACTGCCTCAATACGTTGATTGACCTTACGTCACAAAGCGGCCGCGAGCCTTGTTCCTTGGTCGATAGCGCGTTTTGCATCAAGCTCTGATGCGACGTCTGCCCCGCCTATGACGTGCACACTGCGCCCTTTGGCAATCAAAGCATCGGCCAAACGGCGTTCTGGCAATTGCCCTGAACAAAGCACAATTGTGTCTACTTCGATCAAACGGGGATTTTCGCGCGCTTTGCCGTCACTGACGTGCAAGCCTGCTGCGTCGATCTTTTCATAGTTCACACCACCGACCATTTTAACGTTCTTCATTTGCAAACCAGCACGGTGAATCCAGCCCGTTGTTTTACCTAACCGCTTGCCGAGCTTTTCGGATTTACGTTGTAATAGTGTGACTTGCCGTGTCGGGGCGTCTGGTTGTGGGCCTTCGGGGCGCAGACCGCCGCGCGTTTGCGCAGGGTCGCCGACGCCCCATTCTTGCAGCCATTCGGCAAGGTTTTCAGTTGGGCTGTCGCCTGTGACAAGAAATTCGGCAACATCAAAACCAATGCCGCCAGCGCCGATAATGGCGACCTTTTCGCCGACCTTTGCTTTGGCGCGTAGCACGTCGATGTATGACAGTACGTTAGGGCCGTCTTGACCGGGGATCGCAGGGTCGCGCGGGGCGACGCCGGTTGCGATGATGATTTCGTCGAAGGGCGCAAGCGTATCGGGTGTTGCGGTTGTTTCTAACTGCAAGGTAATGCCAAGCTTTTGCACCATCGTACGGTAGTAGTCGACAAGGCCCCAGAATTCCTCTTTTCCGGGGACTTGTTTCGCCATGTTCAGTTGGCCGCCAATTTCGCTCGCTTTGTCGAATAGCGTGACAATGTGGCCGCGTTCGGCGGCGGTGATCGCGGCTGAAAGTCCCGCAGGGCCCGCGCCCACGACGGCGATTGTTTTGGGTGATGGTGTCGTTTCGACCGTCAGTTCTGTTTCATGGCATGCGCGTGGGTTCACGAGGCAGGACGATAGTTTGCCACTGAAGGTGTGATCAAGGCACGCTTGGTTGCATGCAATGCAGGGGGCGATTTGCGCGGCTTTCCCTGCGGCTGCTTTTGCCACGAAATCAGCATCGGCAAGCAACGGGCGCGCCATGCTGACCATGTCGGCGCAGCCATCGGTCAGCACGCCTTCGGCAACTTCGGGCATGTTGATGCGATTGGATGTGATGATGGGGATCTGGACTTCGCCCATCAGCTTTTTGGTCACCCAAGTAAAGGCACGGCGTGGAACGGATGTCGCGATTGTGGGGATGCGGGCCTCGTGCCAACCGATGCCGGTGTTCAGGATCGTGGCACCTGCGGCCTCGACTGCTTTGGCAAGCTGAATGACCTCGTCCCAAGTGGATCCGTTGGGGATCAGATCAATCATGGACAGGCGGTAAATCACAATGAAATCGGGACCGACGGCGTCGCGGACGCGGCGCACGACCTCGACAGGAAAGCGCATGCGGTTTTCATATGACCCGCCCCAACGGTCGGTGCGTTTGTTGGTGTGCGTCACCAAGAACTGGTTAATGAAGTAACCCTCTGATCCCATCACTTCGACGCCATCATAGCCCGCTTGTTGCGCGCGGCTGGCAGCGGTGATGATGTCACTGATTTGCTTTTCGATCCCGTCCTCATCCAGTTCTTTTGGCGGAAACGGAGAGATCGGGGATTTGACCGCAGAAGGCGCGACGCATGCGGGTGAATAGGCGTAGCGACCAGCGTGCAGGATCTGCATGGCGATCTTGCCGCCTGCATCGTGGACGCGGTCGGTGACAATGCGGTGGTTGGTAATGTCGGCGTCATTGAACAGCCCTGCTGCGCCCGGAAAAACACCGCCCTCGGCGTTGGGGGCCATGCCGCCTGTGACCATCAAACCAACGTCACCGCGCGCGCGGGCCGCGTAGAATTCGGCCACGCGGTTCCAGTCCTTTGTTTCCTCTAGTCCGGTATGCATTGACCCCATCAGCACGCGGTTTTTCAGTGTCGTGAACCCCAGATCAAGGGGTGCCAATAGATTTGGGTAATGCGTCATTTTGTGCCTCCGGTTTGGACGGATCATGGCCAATGTCTTGTGTGGCGTCACCCCTAAACGCCGCGTCATCGTGCAATGTGCAGTGCAAATTTGACGCTGGTGTTAAGGATTGACGCAAAGCAGTTTTGGTTTCACGCTTATGCTGAAAAGGAGACCCGCTATGGAAGCCAGCTTTTCCCGTCGCGATTTGTTGACCCCCGCGCAACTGCGTAGCTTATCGGAACGATCTGATTTGCAAGGCGGTCTTCAAATGGCCAGCCATGTGGGGGCGATTGTCCTAGTGGGCATTTTGCATGCGCAGGCGATGGGGACAGGCTGGGTTTGGCTGACGGGGCTTGCTTTGGGTGTGTTGCTGAACTTTCTTTATGCAGCCCAGCACGAGTTAAGCCATGCGACGGTGTTCAAGACCCGAAAACTGAACGAAGTATTTGGCCGCATCATCGGCTTTGTCCAGATTTTCCCGCGTGATTTCGATCAGATCATGCATTTTGCACATCATCAATACACCCAAGATTGGGCGCGTGACGGCGAACTGGTGCGCGAACCCTACACCTTGCGCACCTATCTGATATGGATGAGTGGTATCACGTATTGGCGCAACCGCTTTTTCGGTGTGGTTCGCCGCGCGAGGGGCATTGTGATAGAGCCGTTCATCAGGGTCGAAGAAGAATCCCGCGTGATCCGTGAAAGCCGCCTACATGTTTTGGGTTATGTGGTGATTGCCTTGCTTTCGGTGATGTTCACCTCTTGGGCGGCGCTGACGTTCTGGTTGTTGCCGATGCTGCTGACCAAGCCGATCCATCAGTTGCAGAATACGATCGAGCATCTGGGGCTAAGCCACGAGAACGACATCATGGAAAACACGCGGTCTACCCGCGCCAATGCGTTTCAACGCTGGCTTTGCTGGCAGATGCCATACCACACAGCACATCATACGTTTCCCGCAGTGCCGTTTTGGAAGCTGCGCGAACTGAACGAGAAGATCGAAAATAAAGCGGGTAAAGTACATCGCATGGGCTGGTTGGAATTTCAGCGCGAAGTGATAGGCAAACTAAAGGCCAAGGACGAAAGCCAATACCCGATGGACGAGGTCTGGGTGATCCCACGGTCGGGTGGACGGGTTACGCGGATGCCCGCCGAATGAGGCGGTTGCAGGTCTATACATCGCTTTGGGCGATGCAGCCGCATGATCAATCGGGGATAAAGCTGCCTTACGATCAGGTTTGCGAGTTGGTCGCGGGTGCTGGATTTGACGGAATGGCGATTGATCTGGGGGCCTCTGACGTGGCGGTCGCCCATCAGGTACGCCCGCATATGCAAGCCAACGGGCTGACGCCTTTGATCGTGGCCTTTCCCAAGACGATAGACAGCCTTGAGGATACGCTGCATATGGCGGCAGATTTTGGGGCGCCTTTTGTTGACGTTATCGGGCAGGTGATGCCTGTCGCACTGGATGACATGGTACCAGTGATTGAGGCATGGATGGTGATGGCTGACCGCATCGGTGTGCCTGTGCAGTTTGAAACGCACCGCAATTGTATCACCAACGACCTTTATACGACGCTGCAACTGCTGGACCGTATCCCAGAGATGCGGATTTGCGCGGATCTGTCGCACTATGTTGTGGATCGGGAGTTTTGGTATCCTTTGTCGGATCACGACATGGGCTTGATAAGCCGGATTCTACACCGCTCGGACAGTTTTCAGGGGCGGGTGGCATCGCGTCAACAGATACAGTTGCAGCTGGATTTTGCGCAGCATCAAAAATGGGTAGAGCTGTTCAAACGTTGGTGGCGCGAGGGTCTTTCTGATTGGCGCGCGCGCAACCCAGAGGGTGACTGCATTTTTGTATGCGAGCTGGGACCGCCGGAATATGCGATGACCGATGCGCAAGGCCGGGAGATGTCGGATCGCTGGGCCGAGGCGCAACTGATTATGGGCTGGGTGCGTGAAATGTGGGATGAATTGGGCGGTGATGGGTAAGCGAGGCCTTTGTGCGTTTGCATCCTGCAAGACACGACCGGAGACAGCATTGAACGGGTCGTGACCAATTGGCCGACTATAGCAGATTCAACGACATGCTTCGGCTACAACTGCTGGTTAAGCCCTAGGCTTTGGGACATGTAATTCAGGTCCCGATAAAGCTGCATGTTTTGTCTAAACGCTCTGGTTTGCAGACGCTGCGCCCAGATCGCTTTAATTTCGAACGTGGTTCGCCGTTTTTCTGGTCATATTGAAGCTCAGGTATGTTTTCAGACCTGATTGGGGATTACGACTATGTGTTTTGATTTGTTGCGGCGTTTTAGAAAAGCCCAAGACGGTACGGCAACGATCGAGTCATTGCTTTGGATGCCTATCTTTTTTTCTTTTTATTCATCTTGATTACCGACGTATCGTTTCTTTTTACGGAAAAGCGCAAACGCTGCGCATTATCCAAGACGGAAACCGGGCCTATTCGGTTAATCGTTTCGACACGGACGCAGAGGCGAGCGCGTACATCCAAGGGCAAATTCGGGTGTTTTCGCCACAAGCGACCGTCATTACGACTGTCATAAACGGCATCATCCAGACTAGTGCCACATTGCCCGCAAGCGATCTTATGGCCGTCGGAACAATCCCGAACTTTCTGAGTTCCGAAATATCCGTAACGTCCCAACAATTTATGGAGGATTGATCCATGACTTGCTCAGGATTCAAAAACACACGCACTTTCATCCAAACCTTCAAAGACGATGTCAGAGGCAGCATGACTGTTTTTGGACTGTTCTTCTTTTTGTTCTCGGGCATCTTGGGGGCAATCGCTCTAGATGTAACCTTCTTGTATGCTTCGCGCACACACCTGCAAGTTGCCGCTGATCAAGCTGCGCACGCGGCGCTTTATAATCTTACAGTCGTTGGAAAAGATGATGTGCAGTCCAAGCTTTCTGCAATTGAAATCGTTCAGGCGACGCTTCCTCTTGGAAAAAATGGCGTGACTATTACCCCGGACGACATTGAGTTTGGTGATTTTGACGATGCAACAGGGACTTTCTTGGCCGATGAAGACGGGGTCGGCGCCGTACGCGTCCAGACGTCGTTCTCTGACCTGAATGCGAACCCCGCATCGGCATATCTTTTCCGCCTGCTAGGATCTGATAGCTTTGAAATCTATACAAGTGCGACATTTGCGATTTATTTACCCGGTTGTTTGAATGAAGGTTTTGTCGCCAACGGCATTGTCGACATGCAAAACCACAACGTTTTCGGCGCAGGGTTCTGCATCCATTCAAATTCAGAGGTCCAACTTCAAACGAACAACGAGTTCAAACCCTGAGCGACTGTTTCGATGCCCGGCGGCAGAGCGACGGTCGTTGTGCCAGGAGACAAGGTTGATGATGTCGAGGGTTTGGCGGCCGCGCTTGCTGACGATCAACTTGATCTGTGGGTTCTGTCACGCATCGAGAACATGGCTTACCAGTACCAGAATCCAACCGGCACTGATTTTCCCAATCCGGGTGTTTCGGGCGATGAAATTGGGTGGCCGTCTTACATTACAAACAGAACCCCGCGGCACATGGGGATTGTCGGTGAGATCGATTCCGCTACGCTCACTCCCTGCGGTGTCTATTTTGTAAACTGCTCGAACGCAAACAAGGGCTTGACGATCAATAGTGGGAACGGCCCTTCGGCACAGGAACCCGTCGAAGTTGTTACAACGACTAGAAATGGTAAAGGGAACGGAAACGGAAAAGGCGGCTACAGCGGTGGCGGCACATCACCCCTGCCGGTTCTAAGCGAAGTTATCGTTATAACGCCGTGCCCTGTGACGTTTGGACAGGGAAGCAATGTGCAAAATGCGCGGATCATTTCATTGTCCGACAGTTCAAAGAGCTTCAGTGGATCTAGCGGAGTTTCACTCGGTTCGCTTGATGCTGATGGCTGTGAAGAAAACGGTGCGCAGTTGGTCACAATGCGCGATATGCACTTCGCTGCCAACTTTGCGGTCTACGGGTCTCAGATTTTTTCAATGGGGAATATCAAGTTTGCTGCCACCCCCGGTGCGCCAATAGACTTTAAGGGTATCCCTGTCGTTGCTGATGGAGAAATTGATATGACGTCACACGTCAGCGCACAGGCGGGTTGTAACCCTGGCGGTGCTGGTCGAGATATGCCCATAAGTTGGTGACGGCCTTCATCAGGCGGCGTTTTGAAGTTGCTTGATCCCGTCCTTGAACTCAACCCCCTGAATGACCTCGGGCAGACGGTTTGGCCCGGAGATCTTCCGCCACTTCTTCTTAGCTGACATCATCAATCTGAAGACCATGGCCAGGGCAGTCTTGCGGTTCAGGCATCCCCTGGTTTTTCGTGTCCGGTTGCGGACCGTGGCAAAGACACTCTCAATCGGGTTCGTGGTCCTGATGTGCTTCCAATGCTCGGCTGGGAATTCGTAGAAGGCCAGTAGTTCCGCGCGGTCTTTGACCAGTTTGGTGACGGCTTTCTCGTACTTCATACCATAGGTTTGCACGAAGAGATCGAAGGCCGCGTTGGCCTCCTTTTTGGTTTCAGCCATCCAGATATCCTGAAGATCAGATTTCGCCTTTTCGTGCAGCGCTTTTGGCATTGCGCCGGTGACATTGGCGGTCTTGTGAACCCAGCATCGTTGTTCGCGGGTCGTGGGGAAGACGTCCCGCAGCGCAGTCCAAAACCCAAGTGCCCCGTCGCCAATAGCGAGCTCCGGCGGCACCGCTAGACCTCGCTTCTTCAGCCCGTTCAGCAAGTCGCGCCAGCTGTCCGCGTTCTCCCGGAACCCGTCCATGATAGCCAGAACGTCCTTATCGCCGTATTCATCAGCGCCGATAATCACCAGCATACATTGACGATCGCCATCCAGACGCGGCGTGAAGTAGACCCCGTCCGCCCAGATGTAGACGTAGCGTTTGCCCGCGAGGTCGCGCTTGCGCCAGATCTCGTATTCTTCCCACCACGCAGCCTTCAGCCGTGTGATGGTCGATGAGGACAGCCCCTCGGCATCAGGGCCCAGAAGCGCCGCCAGCGCCTCGCTGAAGTCCCCCGTCGAGATGCCCTTCAAGTAAAGCCAGGGCAGCAGTTCTTCGACCGACTTCGCTTTGCGCAGATAGGGCGGAACCAACGCCGAGCGGTACTTGATCTTGCTGCCGTCCTCATTGGCCCCTCGGTCGCGAACGCGCGGTACCTGCACAGGAACCGTCCCGATACCGGTCATAACCTCGCGCTCTGGCAAGAACCCGTGGCGCACAAGGCGCTGGCGGCCTTCCTCGTCCAAAAGATGCGCGTGCTCTGCAATGAACGACGACACCTCAGCCTGGATGGCCGTGTGCAAAAGCGCCTTTGCGCCATTCTGGATCACTTCCGTCAGCGGATCCGGTGAAAATTCTGATGGCAGTTCGAATGGTACAACAGTAGATTTGGCCATGGTGGCATATCCTTTCTCTTTGAGAACGACGGCGTCTTGAACACCGCCATGATATGCCGCCTACTTCAGACCATCACCAACTTTCGGGCATAACTCGGTCGATATTACGACATCCTTTGTCGAAAAGAAGCGATGCAAACCATTTGCACCATTGCTAGTGTTGCGATGCGTAAAAAGGAAAATGACATGGGGTACTCGGGTTTTCGGGTTATCAAAGAGGGGCTTTTCGGTCAAAAAGGCTGGAAGCCGGTTTGGCGCGATCCCGCGCCCAAGGCCGAATACGACGCCATCATTATTGGCGGCGGTGGTCACGGCCTTTCAACTGCATTTCACCTCGCCAAAGAGCATGGGATGACCAACATCGCTGTGCTTGAAAAAGGCTACATCGGCGGCGGCAATGTGGGGCGCAATACCACGATTGTGCGGGCGAACTACTTTCTGCCTGGCAATTCAGAGTTCTATTCTCATTCCCTCAAGCTGTGGGAAACAATGGAGCAGGACCTGAATTACAACGTTATGCATTCGCAGCGCGGCCTTATCAATCTGTTCCATTCTGACGGCCAGCGCGATGCTTTTGCGCGCCGTGGCAATGCGATGATCAACCAAGGTGACGACGCGATCTTGCTGGACCGCGAAGGGGTTCGTGAACATTTGCCTTATCTGGATTTTGATAATGTGCGGTTCCCGATTTATGGCGGTCTCTACCATCCGCGCGGCGGCACGGCACGTCACGATGCAGTTGCCTGGGGCTATGCGCGTGGCGCGGATCAGCGCGGCGTTGATATTATTCAAAACTGTGAAGTGACCGGGATCGACATCGAAAACGGGGTCGTAAAAGGTGTCCAAACGTCGCGCGGTGCTATCAAAGCTAAGAAGGTCGCGATCGTAGTTGCAGGTCGTTCGGGGCAGGTCGCTGAAATGGCAGGCATGCGATTGCCGATCGAAAGCCATGTTTTGCAGGCGTTTGTGACCGAGGGCCTGAAGCCTGTGATCGACCATGTCGTCAGCTTTGGCATGGGGCATTTTTATATCAGTCAGTCGGACAAAGGCGGTTTGGTCTTTGGCGGCGATATTGATTTCTACGCCTCCTATGCATCACGCGGAAACCTTCCGATGAAAGAACACGTGATGGACGCTGCGATGACGTTGATGCCGATGATCGGCAAGGCCAAGGTCCTGCGATCATGGGGTGGCATCATGGACATGACGCCTGATGGATCGCCGATTATCGACAAAACCCAGACAGAAGGCCTCTTTATCGATTGCGGCTGGTGTTACGGTGGCTTCAAGGCCGTGCCCGGGTCGGGCTTTAGTTTGGCGCATCTGATGGCGACCGGAAACCACCACGCACCTGATGCCAAATTCCGCCTAGATCGGTTCCGGTCTGGTGTTGGCCTTATAGACGAAGAGGGCACCGGCTCTCAGCATAATTTACATTAGGAAACGACGATGCGCATAACCTGTCCCAACTGCGGCGAACGTGATCGTCGCGAGTTCTATTATCAAGGCGATGCTTTGGCGCTTGATCGTCCGGCCGAGGATGCGGGCTTGCCTGTATGGGACGACTATTTGCACAACCGTGCAAACCCTGCGGGTGACACCCGCGATTTGTGGTTTCACGAGGCGGGCTGCGGGGCTTGGCTGGTCGTTGCACGCAACACCGTCACCCATGCGGTGCACAGCGCCACTTTGGCCGAGAAAGTAGAACGATGAGAGTTCGCGCACCCGAAAACACAGTTATGTTCACCTTTGATGGGCAGCGCCTACAAGGTGTGCCGGGTGAACCAGTGGCCGCGGCCCTTTTAGCCAATGGCATCAAGCTGATGGCCCGTTCGTTTAAATACCACCGCCCGCGTGGCGTGATGTCTGCAGGATCGGAAGAGCAAAACGCGCTGATGACCGTGGGGCGCGGTGCGCAAGCAGAACCGAACGTGCGCGCGACGACTTTGGAAGTGTCCGAGGGGCTAGAGGTATCAAGCCAGAACGCTTGGCCATCGCTGCGTTATGACGCGATGGCGGTGAATGATCTGGTTTCGCCGTTTCTAGGGGCAGGATTCTACTACAAGACCTTCATGTGGCCGCGCAGCTTTTGGGAAAAACTTTACGAGCCTGTAATCCGGCGGGCCGCTGGTTTGGGCGCGTTAAGCGGCCAGACAAACCCTGATGATTATGAAAAGGCTTTTGCCTTTTGCGACATGCTGGTGATTGGCGCGGGGCCTGCGGGATTGATGGCGGCCCTGACCGCTGGGCGCGCTGGTGCAGAGGTTATCTTGGCTGATGAAGATACTGCCATGGGCGGCCGTCTGTTGCGCGAGCGCGAAGATATAGATGGCATGCCTGCAGTGGAATGGGTTGCGGTTGCCTTGGCCGAATTGGCCGCCTTGCCCAACGTGCGTATGATGACGCGTACAACGGTGACGGGGGCATATGATCAAGGCACATACGGTGCACTCGAACAAATCGCCGGGCCGCGTGCGCAGGGTAAACCGCTAGAGTGTTTTTGGCGTATAGTTGCTAAACGCGCGATCCTTTGCGCTGGTGCGTTAGAGCGTCCGATCGCATTTCCCAACAACGACCGCCCGGGCATTATGATGGCCAGCGCCGTGCGCGCCTATGTAAACCGTTGGGGCGTTGCACCGGGTAAATCGGTCGCGATTTTTGGCAATAATGACGATGCGCACCGGACTGCACGGGACCTGGCTGCTGCTGGCATCAAGGTCGCAGCTGTCATCGATAGTCGCGAAGATGCGCAGGTGTTGGGTGATTTCCCTGTCTACACGGGCGCGCAAGTCACCGCGACCAAGGGCCGTCATGCTCTCGAAAGTATAACGATCAGCCATGGGAACGGCACGCGGGTTATCCGCACCGATTGCCTTGCAATGTCGGGTGGTTGGAACCCGACGGTGCATTTGACATGTCACATGAATGGGCGCCCGACGTGGAAAGAAGAGATCGCATCGTTCATCCCCACTCCGGATAGCGTGCCGGGTATGGTGACGGCGGGTGCATGTAACGGGGCATTTAGCACTGCGGATTGTCTAGCCGAGGGTGCTACGGCCGCAATGGAAGTTTCAACGGGCCTTGGGTTAAAACCCAAGGTGACGGTGCCCGCCGCTGATGACACTGCATATGCTATCACGCCGCTATGGTCGGTCGAAGGCAAAGGGCGCAAATGGATCGATTTCCAGAACGATGTGCACATCAAGGACATCAAACTCGCTGCCCAAGAGAACTTTCGCTCGGTCGAGCATATGAAACGTTATACCACGCAAGGTATGGCACCCGATCAAGGCAAATCATCCAATGTGGTGGCTTTGGCGATCTTGGCTGATGCGACGGGACGCGGCATTCCCGAGACGGGCACGACAACATTTCGCCCGCCCTATGTTCCTGTTTCTATAGCAGCGATGGGCGCGGGCAGCCAAGGCAAGGGCTTTGCGCCTGAACGGTTTACTACCTCGCACAAGGCTACTGTTGCGCGCGGCGCGCCGATGATCGAGGCGGGGCTTTGGTATCGTCCAAGCTACTTTCCGCAAACGGGTGAAACCAATTGGCGTCAGTCTTGTGACCGCGAAGTCGGGTATGTCCGCGGATCAGTCGGCGTTTGCGATGTATCGACGCTTGGCAAGATCGATGTGCAGGGGCCAGATGCTGCTGCTCTGTTGGATTTTGTATATACCAACATGTTTTCAACCCTCAAAGTTGGGCGGGTCCGCTACGGTCTGATGTTGCGCGAAGACGGGCACGTGCTGGATGACGGCACGACCGCACGGCTGGGCGAACAGCATTTTGTGATGACGACAACCACCGCTGCTGCTGGGTTGGTCATGCGTCATCTAGAGTTTGTCTTGCAAGCGTTGCGGCCCGATCTGGATGCGTCGGTCATTTCGGTGACAGAGCAGTGGGCGCAGTTTGCCGTGGCTGGACCGCAAGCGCGGGCGCTGTTGAATACTGTTCTGGATAAAAAGCTGAATGATGAGGTTTGGCCGTTCATGGCGTGCGGGACTGTCGGTGTCGGCGGTGCCAAAGGCAGATTGTTCCGTATCTCGTTTTCTGGGGAACACGCTTACGAAATCTCTGTGCCGTCACGCTATGGCGAGAGCTTGTTCCGGCAACTGGTCGCCCAAGCCGAAGTCATGGGCGGCGGACCATACGGCATGGAAGCGTTGAATGTCTTGCGCATCGAAAAGGGTTTTATCACACATGCCGAAATCCACGGGCGCACAACCGCGTTTGATATTGGCATGGACAGGATGGTCAGTGCCAAGAAGGATTGCATCGGCAAAGCAGCAGCCGCCCGTCCTGGTTTGCACGGCGAAACCCGCCAGCAGTTGGTCGGATTGCAGTCCAAAGGTCGCGATCACGCGCTAAGTGCCGGTGCGCATTTGTTTAAAGCAGGGGCATCGGCGGTGCGCGAAAACAGCCAGGGCTATGCGACATCTGTGTGCTATTCGCCCACGCTTGATACGCATCTGGCGCTGGGCTTTCTTGAAAATGGCCGCGCGCGCCACGGCGAAGTGATCAAACTATGCGATCATCTGCGGGATATTACTCAAGAGGTCACCGTGTGTGATCCTGTCTTTTTTGACCCAACCGGAGGGCGTGCGCGTGGCTAAATTGATTGCACTTTCGCCTTGTAGCGGCCTGCTGCCATTGGAGATCGGGGGCATTGTGGTGACCGAGGTCAGCATCGATCGCTTGACGTCAGTTGCCGCTTTTGACGGGAAAACCAAGGCAACCTCGACCAGCCTAAAAGACCAAGTTGGTGCTGGATTGGCTGCACCCAATCGCCGCTCTGGTGCTGTGTCTTGGTTTGGACATGGGGTTTGGATGGTGACAGGTGCAGTGTCATTGGACGGGCTGGCAGCGGTGTCAGATCAGACCGATGCATGGGCGGTGGTTCACATCGAAGGGCTTGGTGTCGAGGATGTCTTGGCGCGCTTGGTCCCTGTCGATTTGCGCGGGCACATTTTTCACGTGGACCATGTCGCGAAAACGATGTTGGGGCATTTGTCTGTAACAATCACGCGGATTGGGCCGCAGGGCTTTGAGATTATGGTCATGCGGTCCATGGCTGCGACATTGGTGCATGACCTACAGATTGCAATGCGTGGGGTTGCCCTGCGTTAAGTCAAAATTCGAAGAATTTTGATGCCTCCGGCGGGGATATTTAGGCTCTGAAGAAGGATTGGCCTTTGGGGTGAATTGGCAGATACTAGCAGCCATGAGTCTTCCACCCGGTTTCCTTGATGAATTACGCAATCGGCTGTCTTTGGGGCAGGTCGTAGGCCGTAAAGTTATGTGGGACACCCGCAAATCCAATCAGGGCAAGGGTGATCTATGGGCGTCTTGTCCGTTCCATCAAGAGAAAAGCGCCAGCTTTCACGTCGATGATCGCAAAGGGTTTTACTACTGTTTTGGCTGTCATGCGAAGGGCGATGCCATTTCGTTTGTACGCGAAACCGAGAACGTCGAGTTCATGGAAGCGGTCAAGATACTTGCGGCTGAAGCAGGTATGCCGGTGCCAGACCGCGATCCGCGTGCGCAAGAAAAGGCGGATGCGCGCACTGTTCTAACCGATGTGATGGAACAGGCCGTGCAGTTTCACCGTTTGCAATTGCAGACTGCGGTGGCGGCTGATGCACGCGATTATCTGGAACGGCGTGGATTGAGCGTCGAGGCGCAGGCGCGTTGGGATATCGGGTTTGCCCCCGCAAATGGGGGCGTTCTAGAGCATCTGCAGGGCAAAGGCGTTGATCCCAAGCTAGCTGTCGACGCGGGCCTTGCTGCAGAAAGTGACCGCGGCGGCGGGCTCTATAACCGTTTTCGTGACCGGATCATGTTTCCCATTCGCGATGCGCGGGGTCGTGCAATCGGTTTCGGGGGCCGTGCGATGGACCCGAATGCGCCGGCGAAATATTATAATTCGCCAGAGACGGCGCTGTTTGATAAGGGACGCAGCCTTTATAACCACGGGCCTGCGCGGGAGGCTGCTGGCAAGGGGAAGCCGCTGATCGTGGCTGAAGGCTATATGGACGTGATCGCGCTGTCAGAGGCTGGTTTTACCGCAACTGTCGCCCCCTTGGGTACAGCGATCACTGAGGATCAATTGCGCCTGCTTTGGCGCATCGGGCCAGAGCCAATCATTGCACTGGATGGGGATACAGCAGGATTGCGCGCCGCAATGCGTTTGATTGAAATTGCGTTGCCATTGTTGGAGGCAGGGCAATCGCTGCGCTTTGCACTGATGCCAGAAGGGTTGGACCCTGATGATTTGATCAAGGCGCAAGGGGCAGGAGCGATGCAGCAATTGCTGGATCAAGCGATCCCGATGGTGCAATTGCTGTGGCAACGCGAAACAGAGGGCAAAGTTTTTGATAGTCCGGAACGCAAGGCGGCCCTCGACAAAACGCTGCGCGAAAAGATTAAGCTGATCCAAGATCCATCTATCCGGAACCACTATGGCCAAGCGATCAAAGACATGCGCTGGGCGTTGTTTTCAACGCGTA